>Ga0157368_1001382_pt1 | contig 10179 bp, 8 predicted proteins | sample AttbisABBM3_FD_113146 | JGI IMG/M metagenome (GOLD analysis project Ga0157368, IMG submission 113146) | Fungus gardens microbial communities from leaf cutter ant in Botucatu, State of São Paulo, Brazil - Atta bisphaerica ABBM3 | ecosystem: Host-associated > Fungi > Mycelium > Unclassified ...
ACCTTGGACTTCTTCCTATCATTTGAAGTTGTGACCATGTGGCAGACAGACAACACAGCACATAAGCTGAAGCCAAGGTCATTCCACAAGTCTGCTCATCTCCAAATATATTCTGTGGACTTCCACCTCAGTGTGAACCATGCCTGACATATGATCTATTTATATAGAAGAATGGCAGTAGCTCTTTAAATACTATCTAGAGTAGAATATTCTTTTTAAAACAAAATTATTTACATTTTCCTTAAGATAGTAGTTGGTAATATAAGTAGTCAGTAGACAGTGTGAGATAGAACAAAAAGAGAGCCCACTAACACCTACCAAGATAAATTCCAGTTCAGATTACAAGCTAGAAAGAGAAACTAGCACTGGCTCCATCTTACCTCTTTATACATCATTATCTCCCACACCACCACCACTATTATTATCAATCAACTTTCCACCTTTTTTACACCAACATGAGTCAACATGACTCAAATCATTATTAAAAAAATAATCTAGCAACAACAGAAGCAGCTTGCAGTAACATAGATACAACTCCAATTGCTGTTGGTAGCAGTAGCAGTGGAAGGAGCAGTAGCAGTAGAGGTCTCTTGACCTAACACTGGATTAAACATAGAAGTGACAAAGCCACAAAAATTTGATAGAACAGTAAGCAAGGTTTTAGGTTTTCTGACAGCATATATACTTTAGAATGAGAATGAGGAAGGCAACAATAGAGGAGCAGATTCAATGGGTATTATCATATATGTAAGAAAGGTTGGCTAATATTTGGAAGAAAATTTTTTGGAAGATTTGGAGGCAGAAACACTGGAATATGTAATAGTGGAGAAGTTTTAGTAGATTTAAAGAAAGAATTAGGTAGAGAAAGTAGGAGATTCCTCAACAGCAGGTACCAGCAGGGCCTACTCTAATAGAGGAAGTGGAGAGAATGAATGTATTCATAGTGAATCTGTAATAATAGTAGAGATAGGATTTGTGCCTTGGTATAACCTATATACCATGGATATAAACAAAGGAAGGAACTGTTATAACTGTGGGGGTTTTGAACATATCACAAGATATTGTAAGGAGCAAGAAAATCAGAGAAGAATAGGATAGGAAAGGAGGGTGAACTAGTAATTTAAATAGGAAGGAGAATCTGATAGTCCTTGATTAAGTTTTAACTATAATGGGTTTGTAATGCTCTCTAGAGTAATAGAAGATACATTTTGTTGCAACTTAAATAATGGGGACATACTAAGAGAAGTGACAGTGAAAATTGGGCTAGACAGGATTGATATTTAGAAAGGAGTAATAGTAGAAGCATTATTGGATAATGGAGTTAGTTAGGAGTTTGGAGCTCACTAGAAAGCAGAAGTTTAAGCTAAAGAAATAGAAAGACTAATATATGTAAGGAATATAGATAGAATATTTAATAAGAAGGGTCTAATAGAAAATATAGTGAAGATAGATATTTATTACTAAAAGCATAGAAAAAAGATGGAAATAAATATGATTAGAAAGCAGAAGTAGAGTGTAATTTTAGAAATGCTGTGGCTAGCTTGCCACAATCCTAAGATTGACTGAAGAATAGAAGAAATAAAGACAACAAGGTATTTGGAGAAGTATACAAAGTAGTAAAGACTAAAGTAAGGGAAATGTAATATAGCTAGACTGCCAGTACCAAACTAACTATGCCAAAACTAAAAGCTTATACTTTTCAGCCAACTGGCAGTATTTGTGCTAATTATGGAAAATCAGATGAACAGCAAGCTTATAGAAAACTAGGATAGAAAAAACAAAAAGAAAAAAAAAAGAAAAAGAACAAAAGGAAAAAGAAAAGAAGAAAAAAACCAAAAAATATAAAAATGATGGAAGTGAAGAAAGTAGCAGAGGAATGGGAAATTTTGAATAAAGAAAAGAAAGTAGCCAAGTCTGAAAAAGAGATCAAAAATTTGGTTTCTCAAGTTTCACAAATAAATTTATATCTTTGGAAAGAAAGTAAGTAAAAAGATGCTAACAAAGAAGTTGTGAGATTATACAATAGATGTCAGAGTTGAAGATGATAGACTTATTTTATTTTTATTTTATTTCTTATTTTTATTTTTATTTTTATTTTTATTTATTTTTTATTTTTGAACTTAGAGTTAGGGATAAGTGTAATATTATATGTGACTGTTACAAACTGTCACATATTGGTCACATGTCACAAAGAACATTGTAAAAGGTTTCAAAACAATAACATTATACCACATATTCCTTTAGAGTAGGCTAAGTTAGTATAGTATAGACTATTAGCCAAGTGTATATAAGGTAGACACTCTATAACTAGAACTCTGTCAAGTTCTCTTGTGTTACCCAATACAAGGATAATTTTTTCACTCTAACTCTTGAGCTTAAGTCTTAACAATAAAGATAAAAGAAGGATTTGTACTAAGAAAGAGAAAAGTATATTCATTATCAAGGGAAGAATGAGGAGATATACATGAGTTCATTGAAGAATAATTGAGGAAAGAGTATATCAAACTCTCAAAGTTGCCTCAAATAGCATCTGTGCTTTTTGTAAAAAAGAAAGATAGTAAGAAGTGAATGGTACAAGACTATAGGTATTTGAATAAATAGACTATTAAAAATAATTATCCTTTATCTCTTATTTTGAATATTGTAGAGAACATTAGTACAAAAAAAGTATTTACTAAGTTAGACTTATGATGGAAATATAATAATATAATGATAAAGAAGGGGATGAGTAGAAGACAGTGTTTACAATACCAAAAGGGTTGTTTGAACCAACTATAATGTTCTTTACACTCACAAATTATCTAGTAACATTTCAAACAATAATGAATGAGATTCTTTGGGACTTAATTAACACTAGAGAAGTAGTGAGTTCCATAGATAACAATAACTTGTATGTAAAACCAGAAAAATGCAAGTGGAAGATTAGAAAAGTAGGATTTTTGAGAATAGTGATGGGATCAAAGAGAATTAAGATAAAAGAAGAAAAGATGAAGGGAATATTGGAATGGCCAACTCCAAAAGGAGTTAAATACATACAGAAGTTGCTTAGAACTATCCAATTATTATTAGTAGTTCATTAAGAATTTTGCAGTGATAGCTAGACTATTACATTATTTGGTAAGAAAGGATCAGAAATGGGATTAGACAGAAAAGCAAGAAGTAGCATTTAGGAAGTTGAAGAAGAGATTTATGAAAGAACTGGTATTAGAAGCACTAGACTTAGATTAAAAAATAAGAATAGAAGTTGATGTATTAGACTATGCAACAGAAGGGGTTTTATCTATAAAGTGTAAAGATAGATGATAAAGGCCTATAGCTTTTCTCTCAAAATTTCTAAATGAGACAGAAAGAAACTATGAGATTCATATTGACAGTTATAAGAGGATTAGAAAATTAGAGACATCTATTAGAGAGTGCTAAGTTTAAGTTTGAGGTCTAGACAGACTATAAGAATTTAGAATATTTCATGAAGGCATAGAAATTGAACAAAAGACAAGCCTATTGGGCACTCTATTTGTCAAGATTTGATTTCACCTTGAAGCATATACTAGGAATAAAGATGGAAAAGGCAGATAGACTGAGTAGGCAACCAGATTGGAAAGTAGGAGTAGAAAAATACAATAAAAACCAGACATTAATTAAAGAACAATGGATTTGTAGTTTAGTAGAAGTAGTAATAAAAGGAACTGAGATAGATATATTAGTTAAAGTATTGTGAGAAGACAAATAGCAGATAGAGGGGGAATTAGTGTTAAAGGAAGGGAAAGTATATATACCAAAGAATAAGGAGTTGAGGATAGAAATATAGGAAAATATGTAGATGGTCATGATTTGTGTCAAAGAATGAAGAATAAGACAGGCACTAGTAGAGAAGTTAAAGTTGAGTGAGGTACTAGCAAAGCTATGGATACACATAATGGTGGAATTTATCACTAAGTTACCATTAGTAGCAGGGAAAGACATGATTTTGGTAGTATGTGATAGATTGTCCAAGATAATACACTATTTAGAGATAGCATATAGAAGTTATATGAATTGCTAGAGAGCATGGTTTTGGATAAGAGACCACAGTTTGCAGTAGAACTAACAAAGAAGCTGAACAAAATGTTGGAAATTGAGATAAAACTACCAATATTGTTTCATCCACAAATAGATGGTCAAACAGGAAGAATGAACTAGAAACTAGAATAATACTTATAGTTCTTTGCAGATCCTAGATAAAAGGATTGGCTAGAATAGCTAGCAATAGCAGAGTTTGCAGTCAACAACAAGATACACTCAGCAACTAAGGTATCTCCATTTATAGCAAACTATGGTAAAGAATTAAGGATAGAAGCAGATATTGGAAAAAAAAGAAAGTAGAAAAGACAATAGAATTTGTGGAAAGAATGAAAAAGGTTCAAGAAGAAGTAGGAACAGTGTTGAGAAAAGCATAGGAGAAAATGAAGAGGCAAGCAAATAAGGAAAGAAGAGAAACCAAAGAGTGAAAGAAGAGAGATAAAGTAATGTTGAGTATAAAAGATTTGATGTTCAAGAAAAGACTGGCAAAGAAGTTAGTGGACTGTATGTTGGTTCATATATCATTGATAAAGTAGTTTCTCCTAATACAGTTAAATTACAACTGCTAACTTCAATGAGAATTCATCCAGTTGTAAATGTCAACCAAATAATATAATAAAAAAAACAAGTGGAAGAGCAGAAAGTAGAAGTAGAGAGAGTCAAGGAGTAGGAAGTGGAAAAGATATTAAATAAAAGAAAAGTGAGGGGAGTAGTAAAATACTTGGTACAATAAAAGGAGTTTATAGTAGAATATAACATATAGGAAAAGAAGAGAGATTTAGAGAATGCAAAGAAAGTAGTAGCAGAATTTGAAAGAAGGTTGAATGAAAAAGTGAGATAAGAAGAGAAGTTGGACTTGATGGAAAAATAAGATTTTAAAAGAGGAGAGTTACTAGAAAAGTATATTGTAAAGATGTTGTATAAATAGAATAATAAGAAGTTTAAAGAATAGTACTTGAGAAAGTTGGAGAGGAACTGGCAAAAATGGAAGTTAGTTTCTTCAGAGAAGAAACCTTGAAAGAGAGGTAATATTAGAATTGAAAATAGTAGACTCTATTCATTTTTATTTCATTTCTTACTTTTATTTTATTTTCTATTTGTTTTTCTATTTTAGACTTAGAGTTAGATGTTAGCATAATATTATATATGACTGTCACAAACTGTCACAAATCTATCATAACTCACCGTTACACAGAAGAACATAGAAGGTTCCAGAACAATAATATCATACTATATATCAATAGTATATAATGCATATAGCCTTTAGAGTAGGCTAAAACTTATGTAGTATAGACTATTAGTCTAGCATATATAAAGTAAATACATTGTACTAGGAACTCCATTGAGTTCTCTTATATTAATCTAATATGAGATTCATCTTTCACTTTTATACTTGAGCTTGAGTTATAACAGATATAGGATAACCAAAAGTCAAGATAATGAGTTACTAGAATATAAAATATGAGAGGTTGATCCATGTATACAGAAGTATATCTAGAAATGATTAGAATCCTATCTAAAGTTAGAAAGCAGATGTCTTGGATGTCTTGGAAGTCAGTTTATAACATGTTTTGTTATAATTCAAACTTCAAAGTGTTAAGATAAGAAAGGAACCTTGTATTGGGTTAACTCAATAGAGTTTCAAGTACAAAGTATCTACCTTATATACTAGCTAGTTGGTCTATATAAGACCCTATTCTAAAGACCATATGTAATCTATAAGATCAACATATAATAAACATGTTGTATGGTGTTATTATTCTAGAACCTTCTATGTTCTTCTGTGTTATATATAATTATATGACTGTGATCATAATATATGATGTTATACTGACTTCTAACCCCAAGTCCAAGAATAAGAAAATAAATAGAAAAGAAAATGGAAATGAGAAAAGAGATAAAAATAAATAAATTCCACCATTCTCAATTCTGACATGCTTGAAGTTTGTACCTATAACTACTATATATTAGTATTAGTCAAAGCTCTAGTATTGTATACATCTACAAGTTATTTACAATTATTTTAGATATATTTCTTACTTCTTATTTTTTAGAACTCCAAACTCTAACAAAATCTAATGAATTCTATAGTATTTTACTAACTTCTGCATATATTTTTAATTCACTTATTTGCACTCTAGACTTTCAAACTTTATACTTCAATACTATTTCTAGATTATTCACTTTATTTCTAACAGTTTCTAATTGCCAAAGCACCATCATTCTGTGCTTATGTAATCAGATATCTGGTACATTAGAATGGACTAGATAGTATTTAGAGTAGTCATCACCTTCAGTAATTTCATTCTGTTTTCTTATGATTTTCTAGAGCTTTAAAGTTAACTACACTTTCACTTAGTCATCTTAGTACTAAGCTCTTCATATAGATCTTACTATTAGTAAGTGGTTATTAGTTGTCTACATTATACTATACTACTGTATATTCTGTTCTTCTAACAAATGTACAATAAGAACTCAATAGAGTTCTTGTTAGATTACACTACCTATTATAAAATGAACTACGTACTTATTTGTGATATCTAAACCTTGAATGCACTCTCAGAGGTTTAGAAGTAATCCAGAAGTTCAATAATGATGACAATGATGATGAATATTGATACAGATGTCAACAATAAATAATAAAAATTAATATTATTAAGTCTGAAGTCTAATTCTCAGACATAAAGGTATATATACAAAATAGTGATGGTTTGTACACAAGCTGTTCCCATCACATGATCAAAACTCATATCTGATAGAGGCTGTCATCTATTATAGTAGATGTCAGGCTAATTTTAGAAGGTAACTAATTATGTTACTATATTGATATATTTGTATCTCTATCAATACTTATTACTTTGGAATATGCCATATATTATTAGAAATGATTTGATGAGTGCTTTCCAATGCAAGTTCAATTATGTAAATATATCTAGCTATTTATAAGATATTAGCCAATGAAACTTTTACAGTTACTGATGGCCTGATATCTTAGTTGTTTGTTATTACTTTTGCACATATACAAGATGTGCAGATAGCCCTTAACTGGGGCTTTTCAGGCTTAGTTTGTTAAAATCAGTCTATTGGTTGTGGAGATACAAGCTGAATAAAGTTTGTGACACTATTTATTTATACTTGGTCTATATACTATTTAATCTTAACTTATCACTAACTGAAAAAACATACTAGAATATTTTGTAATATATAACTAGTTATACAACTATAGCTAGTAACTATTGTATGATCTAGTTATATAATTCCCTTATATAATATCTAATTTATAGATAGTATCCTAAAAATAGAAAATATAGAAATAAAACTAGTCTAAAATAGAAATAGAGTTTGTTTATGCAATTTTATAACAATACTTTTTTTTTGAGATTTCTTCTTTATAGAAATATCTTAGTGCTTTTACTATTCCAGTTTTTCTCTAACTTTCTTAGATATTTCTCTTTGAATTTACCATTGTTTCACACATACAACAGCTTTGCTATATTGTTATAACTTAAGTATAAAGAGCTAGAACAAAAGCATACTTGTATATTAAGTGATACAAAAGAACTCAATAAAGTTTTTAGTATAATGTAGTCTAAGTCTGATAATTAACTTGGATTAAGTACCACACTTATTTTTTTGCACTCTTAAAAACTTTCTTTCCAAATTATAACTATATAATGATTAAGTTAGGTGCAACATAAAAAATTGAAGCCAAAATCATCATCTATATCATATGTATTCTCTGGATAGCTCTCCTTCTTCCACTAAATATCTCCTTCAAATCTGTCTTCTATGAAAAATTTACAGATTCATCCAACAAGTGTAAATTGCCTTCTAATAAAACCTCTGTTCAAAACAATACTTTCTAATAATTCATACAACTTTCATACATAAACTTTATTAACCATTCTATAGATTTTCCTTGTTTTTGCAATAAAGTATAATCTTTGAAAACTGATCATTGTAAAGAGATCACAAACTCTGTTATCTGTTACTAATAACACAGAGTTTACTTCCTCTGTTGTGATACCATCTCTAATATCTGGTCTTAACAATGTGGACTTTGTCATACTAACTCTGTTATTTCTGTGCTGTTACACAGAAGAAAGTTTTTCCATGAGAGAATAGTCTTCCATAGATAGTTAAATATCTGTAAGCTTTCTCTAAAGTATTAGAGAGAAGATCTAACATTCTTAGGTGATGTTTCATGTATTAGAGTAGCTGGAGGAAGTCTGCAGAGTTTTGTGAGGTTCTATAATCTCTAGAAAATCCTAAATTTTATTGATGAAATATATAATTATACTATATATTTCAATCTCCTAGATTAGCTTACTTTATAAGAAATGAAGACAGTTTGACCAGGAATGTTTCTGATAGAAGTATCTAGAATGTTAGTCTAAAAAAAAGAAATATTCCCAAAAGTAACAAATAAGAGGGGCCTTTGATGATAGACAAGATTACACTTGGTAGAAGTTAGTAGCAGAAAGCAACAGAGTTAACTAAACAAACTCTATAGTGTTAACAGTAATACTTTGTGTTTTGAAAAAGAAGAGAACTTTACAGACTTCAGTAGTAGTGCTGGAGTTAAAAGAATAGGTCTTCTTATACTTTCTGCCAGTTTATCTTAAGATTATACTTCTTGAGCTATAAAAAACTAAAGATAAGATTCTACCTACCTAGCTGAAATACTATAAGAAAAGCTTGCTTTAGATAGTAGAGTATAAGTCTAAGAATATTCAAGCAGTGTTTTTCTACAAAGTCTCAATATATATCTCTGGTATGTGGTCTATGTATACCTATGTCTAATCTATCCTAAATATTATAAGTCTATATAAATAAGGTCATTATATTTTTATAGTATATAATGTTATCTTTCTGTTGTGTTACATAATATTGTGACTGTGACTTGCTTGTGACATTTGTCACACTTTGTCATATCATCTTATTCCTTCTAAGTTCAAGATAAAAGATAATAAAGAAAAGAAAAGAGAAATAGAAGAATCTAAGTAAAAAATAGAAAAGACTTTGAATAAGAGACTAGAGATAAAAAAGAACAAGTCTACTATCTTTGATTTTAACAGTTAGAGTCAAAGAACAATCTTGTATTAGGTAATATAAGAGAACTTAATGGAGTTCTAAGTATAAAGTATCTATCTTATATATACTTGGCTAATAGTCTGTGCTATACTAGATCTAGCCTATCCTAAAGAACATGTATACTATATGCTGTTGACATGTAGTATGATATTATTATTCTAGAATCTTCTATATCTTTCTATAATATGTGATTATAGAACTGTGACTTGTGACTATATTATATGATAATTTGTGATATTATGCTAACTCTAAGTTCACAATAAAATAAATAAAAATAAAATAAAAAAATAAAAAAGTCAATAACCAAGATATTAAAGGTTCTAGTAGTGATGAGAACAATACAGTAAAATATTCTTGCTTAAGAGTAGACTCTTCAATTCTAACCAGTTTTTACAAGATATCAAATTATTTAGAAAATACTAAACTAAATAATTAGTTTATGTTGTTAATAAAAGGATTTGGTTTCCTATTACTTGAAAACTCTAGACTTTAGAGTTAGAGTTTTTCCATTTTATTTTCCATTTATTTTCCATTTTATTTTATTCTATTCTTGGCTTAGGGCTAGGGTTTTAGTGTGATGTCACTGTCACTGTCACAACTGTCACAATCACATAACACAGAGAAGGTTATAAAGGATTTTGAAACAAATGATATCATGTAGTATAACAATAATATATTAGTCTTATGAAAAATACATGTACTTTAGGATAGAGTAGTTGTAGTGTGTACATAGACTATGGTCTGTGGTATATAAGGTAGAATAGTTTGTACTTAGGACTCTATCAAGTTCTCTTATAATTACTCAATCTAAAGTCTTTCTTTTAAAACTCTTTGAACTTAAAAGATCATAACAGTAAGAGAATAAGTCAAAATTATGGTTTATCTACCCATAACCACCTCTTTGTTACGATCGATGCCTCTAGAAAACAGCATGGACATGGGTAAAGGGTATGATGACATGATTGGCTGCACCACATGTAGTCTCAGTCAGCGCCTCATGCAGTAGGTGTTGCTACCTCGCCTTAT
>Ga0157368_1001383_pt1 | contig 10166 bp, 2 predicted proteins | sample AttbisABBM3_FD_113146 | JGI IMG/M metagenome (GOLD analysis project Ga0157368, IMG submission 113146) | Fungus gardens microbial communities from leaf cutter ant in Botucatu, State of São Paulo, Brazil - Atta bisphaerica ABBM3 | ecosystem: Host-associated > Fungi > Mycelium > Unclassified ...
ATGCAAGCATCAAAAATCAAGTTGCTACTTCAATTGCCTATATCTATATCCACAATAATCCAGTTGTTAAAACTTTTTATCATACAGTCAACATCATATTTATTAAGGCTTGAATTTTTTATCATTAGATATGGCATCAATCAAGCTACTCAATTAGATAATATCAATTGTGTTGTTGTCATTATGGACTCATTATATGCCACTAAGCAAATATTTGATTCATTAGTCTATTTATATTAAATTTATCCAGCTATAATTTCTAAAAAACTCAGGGAATTTTTCATTAGAGATTAGTAAAATTCTATTAAATTTTGGAAGTGTTCAAGTCATGACAAATGGATGATCCACAATATAATTGATAAAGAGACAAAAAAATTTAATCTTATCTCTATTTTTCTGTACAAATCATTATAGAAGTTCAACAGAAAAAATGAGTGCAATAAAATCCTCAATAATTGGAAAATGACTTTTTAAGCCTTAGATAACAAAGAAAGATACTTTTTAGATCTTCTTAATAATAATCTTAATTCTATCAAACCAACTTATTCTAAAGGAGGATCATGGCTGAAATTCTTTGGTTATTTCAATTGATTATGTGTTAGAGCTACAAGATTTATCACCAATTATGCTTCTATAGGAGAATATTGACTTAGATTCTTCCTGTAAGAAGAATTTTCATATCCTTGTAGATAGTATCCAATTAAAATTAGATATTATAAATATAGTAGGTTCAACAACTATTGGAACCCAAGACAAGATATAATCACTCACTTCATACTTATTTTGGAGTTTAACAATGGTGTCTTCACTTTTAGAGAAAGTATCACTTAGTCGATTTACACTTGCTTTTCTTTAGTACTTTTATTTAATTTTTCTTTTTCCTCTTCTTTTTATTTTTTGTTTATTATCTATTCCTTTCCTCATATCATTTGAGTCTGCATATATGTAGTTACAAAGTAGCTATTATAGTCTGTCTATGTGTTCTGTATAATATTGTTGATTTGAAAAAAAAATACTGTAACTAAGTTTATCTTCTTTAGTTCTGATACCTAAGTTTATTTTCTACAGTGTACACTTAGTAAAGACTCATCTTTAAGAGAAATCCAAGAAAACAGAATAAGATCTTCTAAAGATAATGGCTCTGATAAATACTTCTAGAGTATATTTCAATCTAATAGAATAATATTGACCAAGCCAGGAATAATAAGATTTAGATAATCAGGCACTCTGATAGAAACATCTAGGATAACATTTGTAAATAGAAAATACTTATTTGAAAATAACAGAGAGCATAGAACAATATTTAGGAGAGTACTAGTATGTCAGGCATATTGTGGCAACTACTTATCACAATGACAAATGATAGCACAAGTAAGTAAATCTCAAAGTGGATATAATGTAGGAAGTTCACAAGAGAACTCGACAAGGAGTCTCTGCTAACTTAGAGTTCTATATATACAGATTACACATAGTCCATGTTATATTCTCATATCTACCTCATTTCCTACTCAAGGCCACCATATTGTATACATATACCCTAATATCATCTTTCAGATCCTTTTACTACATTCTAGACCTATGACATCACATCATGTGACATGTCATGTGACTGTGATGTCACTAAAAGAAAAAGAAAAAGAAATTCAAAAGAAAAGAAATATAAAATCAAGAAAAATAGATAAAAGAAAAAGAAGAATTGTTAGTATTCCAGCGTCCTATAACAAGGCATGATTCATACTGGGGATAAAAGTATGTGGGATGGACTTGGAGATGTGTGGACTTGTAGAACAACTTTGGCTTCAGCTTATATGCTATGCCATTTGTCTACTGCATAGTCACAATTTCAGAAAATAGAAAGAAGTCTGAGATAGGAGTGAGTGCTGATTTAGTATGTTGCTATTGAACACCAGAGATCAAGTTCAATAAAAGTTTATCTTTGTTGATTATCAGATTAGCAAATTACAGTGTAACTACTAGTCTTATATATGAGTTTCTACTATAGGAGATGTTCAGGGTTTCAGAGGTATAGCCCCTATTACTACAAGTAGAGGTTATAGTGTTGAGACACTAACAGTGATGACTCCACCATGAAAGACTGAGTCAAATAAAAGTATCTCTGTCATGGAAGATAGGATATCTGGATGGTTGCATCACCACTGTAAGACATGTTATGAGAAAGATGGCTGCTATAGAAGATAGGCTTTAATTGTTAACAAGAAATGTACTGCAGAGATGTGTTTTCCAGATGAGTAGACTTAGCATATAACATAGTAGTAGTTAGAGTTAGACTAGAGTAGTACTTGGGTGAGTACAATCTTCTTTATGGACTTTGGATTAAATATTAGGATTTGTTGTCTCTATACACAATCCAGGAATGATAGTATTCAGATAGTCAGACATTCTAATAAAAGCATCCAGAATAATATGCAGAAATTACAGATACTTATCTGATAGTGGCTAGAGTCTGGCTGAAGAAGGGCCAGAGTAAGTACAACAAATCCCATAATGTTATGATTAGATATTAGACTTGACAAACTCTAATGTTAAAGACTCAGAGTTTGGAGTTTAGGGCTCTCTAATATATGCTATATTAGAATTACAAAATGTAAACTTATTTTCAAAATAGACTCATTTTATTTTATTTTTATTTTTCTCTTTATTTTGCTTTTTTTGTACTTAACTTATTTCAGTTACTACAATAATCTCTCATGTTCTACTAATGTTTGCCTTATATAAGATATATATTGGTATTTGTTTCATATATGACTCATATCTAACTGTGCCTTGTGCTTTTCTCATGTAGTATTAGATAATACCTTATATAGTAGTGGAGATTGTCTCATTTCTTCTTTATTGATTCCTTAAGAATACACTTCTTGTTCCTCATAGTTGATAGGTATATAGTAGTAAATACAAGTTATGTATTTTTATGTTATACCAATTGATATATTCTATACTCTTACTCAAGCCTTTGTCTAAGTTGCAACCTAAGCCAAGCTTAAAATACTAAAACATCTTAGTTATAGTTCTTATATAGTATATATATTAATTTTATAATAGAGTAAACTACTATATATATATACTATATACTAGCAGTATAAATACTAAAGAAATATAGTAAGCATTTCTTGTTAAGTTTCTTTTGTAATTTTTATAATAGTTACTGTCAGGATAACTAGCAAAAGTCTGCAAAGTTTTACTGAGTTCACTCCAGAAAACCTAAGTTGACATTTGATGGCTATACTAAAGACAGGAATTACCTCTAGAAAATCTAAGAGAACTAAATAAGGTTTCTAGAAGATGGCAGCTATTATAAATACTCAAAGACATCCATTTCAATTATATAGAATAATGAAATGATAGAAATATCTAGAATATTATCCAAAATTGGTAGAACTCATCCAATAATGACTGGGAGCATAGAAAAATAATTGTGAGAGTAGTAGAAGAGTATTTAGAGCTTAGTAGGAATTGATATCAGTTAAAGAGATGAAGTCCATCAATATTGGTATAAATCAGGAGTATTGGAGTGTGTAAATGCTATGGACTTAGATGGTGGTGTTGGGTCCTAAAGCTAGGTTCTCTTATAGTTACTCTCTAAGTTTCTACTATAGTCTAGCCTACAACTGTTTTAATATATAGTGACTATAATATATAGACTTCTTGAAGTGGTTTAGACTACAGAGAATTGGGTTAGCACTAATATAATAATTATGCAGGGAAAGAATTATTTTTTCCATCTAGGTCAGTAAAATATCTTGTTTAATATAAGTAGAGAAAAAAAGTATATTTCTAAATTTATCAGTTTCTGAATTTACTTCTTTTGCTTTAAGTATAATAAACATATCAAATAAAGACAATTAGAACATGATTTTTACTAAATGTGCTACATAAAATTCTTACTTAGTGAATCAGAACAATAATCTACACATTGCAACAACTCTGAAATATCTATGTCTTTATATGCTGTCAATTTCACTATTAAATTCTCCTACTACTCTACTGTTAGCTAATAAATATCCAGACAAGAGAGATAGTCTTTGTGTTAAGTGTGATTTACATCTATGAACAAAGTCTGTGAAAAAGTACATGAAGTTGTATATCAAGTCCTTGATCTTATCTAAAATATGTAATATATAAACTTCTAAACAACTTAAACACTTGATCTAAAATTTTATTCATTTTTCTATAAACTTTTTGCCTAAATATAAAATATAATTGGAAACTGTTATGACTAAATAAATAAAAATAAAAATAAATAGACTATAGAGTTTGTGTTCTAGCCCAAAATCTAATTCATCAAGTCTTTCATAGTAGATTAATTCCATATATAACTTGGAATTACTTATTGTAGAGTTTGCAAAATCCAAAATTCTAAACTATATCTTTGTCTTGTCATAAATAGACACTGGTGACTTCATAAAGCCCAATAGAAATACTTATCTCAATTGTAGTCGACATTACTCTAGTAGTCTTAAACTTTCTCTATTCAAGTTTTCAAGTATCTTAGATACTATATTTTTATTCTTGAACTCCAAGTTTCCAAAGCCTAAAATTGCAACTTCCTTATAATTATTAGAGATATAGCATATAAGCTGAAGCCAATATAATTCCAAAGGTTTATACCTTATACTCTTTAGTAAAAAGTTTGCATACTTTTTCTACAAACTTCATGCAAAATTTGTGGACTTTTGTCCAAGTATGAACCATATTCCAATAGTTTGTTAGAGTTATGAAAAATTACAGAAGAGTGGAAGTTAGCATACCAAATATAATTGTATATATATATAACTTAAATATGTTGTTATAGTCCAAACTCCAAGCTATCTCTAACTCTGTCTCAAAAATACCCAACTTATATCTAATTTGTACCTTTTTCTGCAAAGATAGAACTCACCACCCAAGCTGGACTCTTTTTCTTCTATAAAGAGCTATTTTACTTATTCCAGTACAAACTCTAAAATATGTTATCTTTTATAGCAGATATATTTGTCCCAAACTCTAAGAATATGGATATGTCATCTTCTATGATAAACATATCTAGCCCAAATTTTAAAGTATGTTGTCTACATACTTGTTTAAACTCTGAGAGTACTTTTTCTTTTTTTTTTTCAAGTCAACAATTTATTACACAGGGCACAATGGCAGTCTGTGCCTACAGGAGGAATTATGTATGGAGTATCAATACCCTAACCTTTTTATGTAATTATCTAACACAAAGGACTACTAAGGAATTGAACCCATAACCTCAAGTAGGTTTGAGGTAGGCATAATATATATGGACGGGGGTCTCTTCCACTATGCCATCTCTCCCCCCTCTGAAAGTACTTTGTCTCCTATAATAGAGTTTACTCCTATTCATGTCCAATATTTTCTCATTTCAGATAAACTTAATCCATACTAAGACAGTGACATTACCCAAAGTGTAAGGGAAACTCCAGAAATATCTGGAGTTCATTCTAAGGAGATACTTAAATAACACCATCAGTAGTGATCTCATCTACATCTCTTAATATATTGCTGCATGCTTATATATTCTCTTCTTTCTTTGTTAATTATTATGCTTAGACTTATTAGATAACCTTATCTAATAGCCTGTATTATAAGTACTGTACCACATGACAGACTACCTCATGTAATATATATAAGAGCCTGTATTAGTAGATCTACTCTTATCTGAATATCAGCCTAGCTTTCAAAATACTTACTTAGCTTAATATGTGAGATCCCCTCATGCAAAGTGAGAATACTTCTACTTAATGCTCCAGTTATCCTAGACAATATTCTGGTATATACAGCTAGTAATTATAGCTAGCCTTATAATTGACAACTAAAGCTGGTACTAATCTTCAATGTTAATAAGCAACATACTCCTTCTTTGAATCATAATTCTAAATTAATCCTCCTCTTCTCCAATGAGCACTCTACTCATCTTTTAGATGTTGAAAATCATTTACCATCAAACTTTAGTGTCTTGTTGACTACCTTATCATCAAAACCCCAATACTAATGACAATCTGCTAATACTTATTTATTATAATATCCAATTCTCCCATCTCTGAATCTTCCTCTGAAATTGTGACCAAGTGACTAATAGATAGTATAGTACCTAATTTAAAGCTAAGATTATTTAGAAGTTCACACATTGTGCATCTTAGATAAGCCTAAGTACTTGATCTAAAACTTCAAACTTTCTCTGTGGACTTTTCTGTGAATATGAACTATGCTTTGACAAATTTATATAGTACTAGAAACTAGGTTAGTACTAGTATATCAATTAGCAAGTAATTGCAATATTCACTAGAACATTTATCTCTTTCTATTCCCAGATCTTCTGAATTTGTGACTAAGTGACTGATAGATGGTGCAATATATAAGTTGAAGCCAAGGTCATTCGTAAGTCTACATGCTATACATTTTGAATAAGTCTAAGTGCTTGATACAAACTCTGTACATTTTTTCATAGAATTTCCTGCAAGTGGGAATCATACTTTAACAGTATTATGAGATTATATGTTTTTAAACAGGACTACATCCAACGGACTCTGCCTATTCCCTATTGATTCCAGTTCACTAATTATTTTGTAGACTCCAATTTGGTTTTAATTCCTCCATTGGTATTATTGTCAACTCTATTGTTGAACTCTGCTTATTTAGTGAAATCCTACACTAAAATCTCCAAAGTTGTTTTTATGTTTTCTCTGGTAAATGCATGACTCTAAACTTCTATATCACTCTACTTGATCAGTCTTGTTCTTTAGTCTTGAATATTCTGGCCTATCCAATAAAAACTCATAAATTTACTGGGATTCAAATCTAACACTTTTAGGTCTATATTTGTAAAAATTTCTTGTACTTTTTGCATTGCAACCAACACATCATTGGTTATATAGTCAAAATCCAACATTCTCTTCTTTTCACCATTTTCTGGGATTTCCATATCTATCTTGCTCCTGAATCCTCAAGTCTAATTTTCAAAGTAGTGAAAACTGCTAAGCAGTATACTAGTCTCATCCATATGTTGTATTAATTAGGCTAACAAACTTCAAATTTACTCTGTTCAATATTTCTATTGGAACACAAACTCTGCAAATTTTTGGAGTTTCTCCTAATCTTTCCATTTTCCTTTCCTGAGTATTACAAATTTTATGCTTACCTGAATAGAATGGCAAGTAGAGTTTCTTCTCTTTGATTTCTTTTGAACCTCCAAAATTCAACTTGATATTATCCAACTCTGCTTGATATTACTAATATTTCTTTGTTGGAGGCACTTCAAGATATCTATAATAGTTTTTATATGGCCTATTTATTCTATTCTCTATTCATATTTTTAGTGTTTCCCACTGAAACAAAAATCCAGAACATTGCCAATTTCTATGCTTCCAATCACAGCATTCTCAGGAATTTTTATCCACTTCTCTTTATCTGTAAAATTTTCTTTTCTTCATGGTCACCTTATAGACTTTGTATTTTCATCAAGATAACTTCCACTACTTTTCTTCTTATACTTCAGAATTTGACAATTCTAAGCCAATTCTTGGAAATTATTCCATACTATTCCAATAGTTCATAATGCCTACTGAGTTCTATTTATACTCTTGCCATTTCTACCAATTCATAATGAACATTCTTTTCAACTTCCTAGCTATTAATGAAGTAAAAAAAAATCTTTACTAACTAGATAATACACTAATAATGGATAAATTTAAGTTTTTATTCTTTAGAATATTCATCTAGGATATATTCCCATTGTCTTCCTTTTGTACTTTGAGTCAGACTCTTTTTCTTGAATTAGCCAGAATATAAGAAATATAATTCTGCTTAGTTTTGAAAATTTATAGACTTTTTACTATTGTATCTTAACTCTCTAATAATTTGGTTCTAATATATCTGTTAATTAAGGGAATATTTCTCTCATATTATTTTTCTCTACTATCAAACTCTTACCAAAGTCTTTATCTCTACTCTACTTTTTACAAACTTTTCACTTCATACTATACTTTGCTTTCTATAGATTCTATATCAATACTTCTGAATTTTTATATCTATTCTTATTAGGTTTTCATACCCCAATGTCAATTATTTAGACTTCTATACCTCTTTAATTCTTTATACTTATTTTAGAAGTTTCTATACTTATATCTGAGTATATACACCTGCTCTCTAGGTATTTATAACTACTTTATTAAAACTTCTTAGGTCAACTACTCAACAGTTACTACAAAACTACAAACTCCACTTTAGTTAATAAAATTCTGAGCTAAACATTGTCCAACATTAGATATGCTTATTGACTTATCTACTAATTTTTCTTGATACCAAGAACTCATTCTTTATTAGAAGAAGGCTATTTGTTTGTTTTACACTTTAGCTATTCTCTTTGTTTACTTTTATTAATACAACTTTGAAGCATCCATTACAAAATTTGAAACTCTACCTCAAAGCTATATATTCTAACCAGAACATGTATAATAGAAGAATACTTTAATTTGGTCCCTTAGATATAACTTGGTACTCAGAATTATTCAAGTATTCATTTAGGCAATGGAACTTCTATTTTAAAATATCTGCAGAGCTAAAAACTCTATTATTTGCAGCTCTCAATTAATCTTAACAACTTTATCTCAACATCCAAGATTTTCTCTAAAAATACACAATCTTATCTGCTATTTTCTTTATATATATAGAAACTCTAAAACTCTAAGTATATTTTGTCTTTCACAATGTTGTTACCTAAATAAAAACCCTTTGTTTTCTATAATATAGCTTACCTAACTGTTAGAAATATAGTATAAAGTACATATATAGCACCAGCTAGATATCAAAACTTGGCTTGATATTGTATACTTTTAGCATGACTGGTTCAGTAGCTAGTCTGTTTCTAACACTAATATATCTTTGATGTTATTTCCAGATAGTTCTTTCTGAAATTTTTTGCATACTTTAAACTTGATCTGATTTTAATTTTACAGGTCAAGACTAATCTGAAACTATCTTTTACCTGGATTTTCTTAGCCTTAATACTCTCTACTTTTATTCTGCACTATATATACAATCTGTCTATAATATTTACATGCTTATCTATAACTCCATTTATTCTATTTATATATTTAATGCTGTATATTGGCTTACTACCATTTTATACTCAAACTTTTTTGAACTATTATTATTATTATTATAAATAGTAGTACAATATCTAGTTAAATCAGTATTATTCTTTTAGATCTGAATAAATATTATAAGGGAATCTACTTGTCTAAAAACTTTACTTTATGCTTAGAGTTTGCATTTATACTTATCTACTAATCTGCTTACTAGCCCTAACCCAATTCTATTAATATACATTTGCAAGCTATCTACAAACATATCAAGTATTATAATAACCTCTCTTTTCCTTCTACTTTAGTATATTTACAAACACTGACAAACTCCAGTGAACTTGAGAATTGTCAAAGCATAGTTTATACTTGTAGAAAAGTATAGAGTTTTTAAATCAAATACTTTGAATTATTTGGAATATCCAGAATGTAGACTTCTAAATAATCTTAGCTTTAACTTATATATTATGACATCTATCAGTCACTTGGTTACAATTTTGAAGGAAGATACAGAGATGAGAGAATTGTATTTCCTAGTGAATAAGAATCAGTAGGCTATTATTAACATTGGAGTTTTGATATTAGGATAGTTAACAATGTACTGGAGTTTGGTAACAAGAACTTGTAGTAAGAAGAGGGTTATTCCATCAACGCTAGAGTTTGATGCTGAATGATGTTCAACATCTTAGAGATAAGTAAATCATCTATTAGATTAGAAGGGAATTACTTTGGAATCATAATTCAAAGAAGGAGTGTGTTACTCATTGATATTAGAGGTTATTGTCAATCTTTAGTCAATTATTAGGGTAGCTATTATAGTGTAACTTCTAGCTTTATATACTAGAGTGTTGTCTATGACAACTGGAGTATTAAGTAGAGATATCTCTACTTTGAATGATGTTACTGTTTTAGTATAGATCAAGTTTATCTGAGATGAGACAACATTGTACATTGGGCATGAATAAGAGTAAACTCTACTAAAATACCATTAGAGTTTTGGACAAGTATGTCTACTATAGAAAACAACATACTTTGAAGTTTGGGCACAGATATTTTTGTTATGGAAGA
>Ga0157368_1001384_pt1 | contig 10164 bp, 10 predicted proteins | sample AttbisABBM3_FD_113146 | JGI IMG/M metagenome (GOLD analysis project Ga0157368, IMG submission 113146) | Fungus gardens microbial communities from leaf cutter ant in Botucatu, State of São Paulo, Brazil - Atta bisphaerica ABBM3 | ecosystem: Host-associated > Fungi > Mycelium > Unclassified ...
ATTCCCTACACTACTATTTCCTTAGCCACAGTTCCAACTACAGAACTTAGTATTTAAGACCAAGTAGATACTCTGTAGTTCTCCAGTCTGGTAATCAAACCCCACTTCCTTTCCTAGCTTCTCTTTTCATTTGAAATTATGATCACATGACAAGTAGTTGGCACAACACATAAGTTGAGACTGAGGTTGTCATCTGCAGTTTAGTCAGAAGTCCACAGATAAGCATTCTAGCTTGATCCATAACTCAGATACTGTTGGGGCAACTAAACAAAGTCTATGAGGTTATACAAAGTTTGTAATCTTTGGAAAAACCTAAGAGAATAAAATAAGGTTTCCCAAAGGTGGCTAATATCCTAAATATTGAGTCAAAATATCTAGAACATTACCTAAAAAGGCAGGATGTATTTAGAGTAACAAAGGATGGTAAATTAGTAATCCAGAAAGTCTTTTGAAAGAATACAAGAAAGCCTATAGAAAAGCCCACAGAGTGTAAAGAGTAGTAAAGTTGATAACAAAGTCTATAAGATACAGGGTTGAAAGAGCTTGCTTAGCTGAGCATAATAAAAAGTTGGGTCCTCTTACATCTATCTTCTCCCCTAAATTGATATGCTCTAAAACAAAGAGAAAGATAAATCTAAACTTAATCTGCTTAAAATTCACTGCCTGGATAAACTGTAGTATTAGGAGGTTTAGATGGTAAAACATTGCTACTCTATCCAGTGTAAATACATTAAATATGTTATCTCAAGAGTTGGCTTTTAATCTAAAACCCTTTTACTTGATCAGATACTAATACTTTTTATGGTACTAGTAACTATCAAGAACCTATACCACTTTCTATTCTTCTTTGTTATCTATAACAACTGGGTCCAGAGGAGGAGTTGCATATTAACCAGGTATAGAGTCTACAGGAGTAGTAGTTAACCTAACTATGTTAAATACCAGATGTAATCTCCTTATAGACAATAGTAGTTTCAACTTATAAAATATTGAACTCATCTGTTTTATACAGTGTATAGACCTTAATGCTGGTGTTGTTGTCAGAGTTGTAAATGGTGTTTTTTGTCTTAATCTAAGGATCTAAGTTATAACAGGTGTGCTGGTTTATCTGAGGAACACATAATATAGATGTCTGTAAAGTTCAGATATGTCTTATCACTAGGACTGAAGACAGAGATAAATATATAGCATCTGTTATAATACTTGGCTATATCATCCTAAGACTTGTGAATAGCAGCCTTAGCTTCTTCCAGCATGAACTTTATTTGTTTCTTAAACTACAGTATTTCTTCAAGTTTGAACTTCTTTTGATAGGTATTACAACTCAAGACCAAGTATTTAGTCAAAAGAGAGAACTTGATTGTTGGACACAAAAGAACTTAGTAAGATTTTTAGTCCAGGTGTGTCTACTTTATATACTTCTGGTTTATGGTCTATATGTGCCTATATCTAGCCTACTTTAAATGTTATAAGTCTATGTAATTAAAGTTATCATATCTTTTATAATGTGTGACATCACTCTTTCATTGTATTACATGACATTGTGACTGTGATGTGATCTTTGTGTGATGGTTGTCACACCTTATCACATCACCTTGTTCCTTCTAAGTCAAAATTAAGAGATAAAGAGGAAAAGAGAAAAGAGATAGAAAAATTCAAGTAGAAAAATAGAAAAGTCTTTAAAAGAAAAACTAGAACTGGAGATATGGTGGACTTGTTCTTCACCATCTTTAATTCTGAAAATAGTGTTCAAATTCCATTTGTGAAAGGCATTTAGTGTCAAAAAGAAAAGGAGGTTGTTGACTAGACAAGTGTGTATAATTATTGTACTGAAATTTAGCCAAAGAGAAGAGATTATACCAGTTGTCTTGTTGTTCACTTATAAAAAGCTATAAGTACTGGTTAAGCTCTTGGTTAATCTATTTAGTCTATTTATCAGTTTGCAGATACTAAGTGGTGGATAATACAATCTTAATTTCAAGCTGGCAGTATAACTTCTTTGTGAAGAGAGTAACAAACTGGGGTCTGCAGTCTGACACAACATATATAGGAAGAGTCTGATTCCTTCTATGCTCACTGTAGTATGAGTTGGAATGAAGTGAGTGATCTTGGACACTGAGTTTACTACTGTCATCACTGTATTGAGCTCCATAGACTCTAAGAGTTCTACAATGAAGTCTATACTGATTGTTTTCCATTGTATATTCAAGACAGAAAGAGAATGTAATTCTCTGAGAGGAAGGTGTCAAATAGACTTTGTTTGTATATATAAGTCACAGATACTAATATACTGACCAATATATCAAGATATCTGTGACTACTAATAGTTCCAAAATACCAGTTCCAAAGTCTTTCAATATTCTGTATAGTCTATCATCCTTGAGTTATGATGGAGGGAAATAATGTGGTAGAGGTTAGAAACATTAGAGACATAAACCTTATCCCTGAACAAAAGAAAATCATCACTCTCAAACTACTCTATAGTGTATATGGATCTTATAGACAACTGTTGAAGCTTTTATACAGCTTTTACTACTAGTTCTTCTTGTTTGCCTAACTGATTTCTATAATAGATATCTATTAACAGGGCTTTCTCCTTCCCTTCTACTATCATATCTTTGAAGACTTAGACAGTGAGAAACTCTGGCTTGACCAGCACTATACCTTTATTGTTGCAGGAGTCAGGACTGTGATCAGCTTATTAGAATAAAGTATTGGACTTACCCATTGATTTTCCTAGATAATGACACAGCTTGAAATTGAACTGGACTAGATATAGAGACTACTATGCTTACCTATGGTTAAGTTTCTTGGCAGTTATGAAATACTCTAAGTTCTTGTTATCTGTTCAGATTTTGACTAAGATCTTTGCACCTTCCAGAATGTGTCTCTATTCTTTCAAGGCCCAAATAACTACCAACATCTTCTTATCATGAATCTCATGGTTGTATTCAACTATAGACAATGACTTGCTAAAGAATACAACAGGATGCTATTTTCTGTCCTCTTTGGATTGTTGGGACAAAACTACTCCAGTTGCAAAGTTCAAGCTGTCAGCTTTGACCCTGAATAGTGCAGAAGTGTTTGAGGAGGCTAGGACTGGAGCCATGGTAATAGCTATTTTAATACAGCAAAAGCATACTATTAGTCTGGACCCTAAACCTAAGTGATGTTATTACTGGTGATATCAAAGAGGAGGTGAGCTATATCTAATGAACCTGTGATAAAAGTTGGTAAACTTGAGGAATGCTTAAATATCTGTACAGTTCCATAAGATGGACCATTCACAAACTTTTACAACCTTAATAGGATCTATTACTACCTATTCTTGAGAAATTACCAATCTGGATACTCAACTTGCTTTTTGTCAAATTTACACTTTTCAGGATATAGGAATAGCTTGTGTCTTACCAAAACCTCTAGAACTTTGTGAATTATCTTTTGGTGGTTTTTCATGGCTCGAGTGAAAATGAGGATGTTGTTCAGATAGACTATTATGGTCCCTTCTACTATGAGGTCCTAAAAGATATCATTCATAGTCTGAAACATAGTAGGGCTGTCAGTTATTCCAAAGAATATTACCAGAGGCTCAAAAAGTTTATAGTTAGTATGGAGGATATTAGGGCAACTAGTAGGGTCTGTGGGATTTCATAGACTTTAATAACCTCTAGAAGTATTAGAGGCAAATCACACTCACTAGATTATCTGCAATAGTATAGAAGATGGAATGGAAAGGAGACTTAGTCAATTAAGTGACAGGAGAAGGCCAGAAATGAGTGCTACATAGTTAAGATGATCTTGGCTTCAATAGATAATGTTATGCCTAGCTTATGTGTCATGTAGTCATAATTTTTTGGATGAAGGAAAGTTTGGATGGAAGATAACAAGTGTAGCACAGTTCAAGTTGATTATCAGACTAAGAAATTGTACATAGTGACTATTGTCCTTAAATACTAGAAAAAATGTTCTAATAATAATGATGATGTACTATACATACTACTGTCAGATACTATAGTGTTGTTGACTGGAACTCTATGGGATTTGATGTGAAATGGAGAGATTCTTGTTCACAGAGTAATGGATAATTTGAATGATCTATTCTGGAAGAGAGTAGATGTATTTGGATAAGTTTGTCATTATCTGGGATGGATGGTAGATGTCGTTAGTTAGTATATAACAAGAAGAACCTAAGTTTCATTGACATAATATTGTAAATATGCCACTTATCTCCAGAATAACCTAAGAGAACAAAGTAAAGTTCCTAGAGGTGATATATATCCTATATAGCTATAGAATACATTCTAATCTTCTAAATCAGCTTACTTGAGAAGAAACAATGAAGACAATATAATTAGGAACATTTCTGTTAGAAAAATTAAGAATATCAGCTCAGAAAGAAAGAAAGATTATCATTAGCAATAGATGGAAGATGACTGTGACAATATTTAAAATTGAACTTGAAAGTCAGTAGTAGAGGGCAACAGAATTAGAAAATCAAGTACCATAGGCTTTGATAGTAGATCTCAGATCAAGAAAGTGGACACTGCAGACTTTGTTAGTAGTGTTTAGTCTATAGTTTGGAACTCTACAGACTTTGGTGATGATGTTAGAGCCAAAAGAGCAGGTATCCTTATAGAAATAGTATGTTGTGTTACTAGTATTATCAAAGTCTCCCCAACAGAATCTAAGATCCTATCTCTATCTGGAAATAAGGCAAGCTAACCTTGTTTCAGGACATGTATACTCTAGCAATAACTATTGATTATTGTTACTAAGAGCATGACCACAACCACAATCATACATAGCAAGTAGACAGTATAACATATAAGCTGAAGTCAAGGTTATTTACAAAGTTTATAATTTCTTGCTTTTTGTACAAATCCTGTACAATTTATGGACTTTTATTCTCAAGTGTAAACTATACCTGTATTAGACATAATTCACACCTTGTTATCTGAGATCCAGGAGGATATCTCAGAAGTCCAAAACTAAGTAATTATGTGTTATCTGAGAACATGGGAGATGAATTGGAATGACCTTCAGCTTCAGCTTATGTGCTGCACCTCTATGAGTTATACAGGTTGCATATTTCAGATCAAGATTTAGAAACTTAGCAGGTGGAAATCTACTAGAAGGTAACAAGATGTGTTATTGCTAACTTTGGAAGAGAGATGCTAGTTTTAGTTGATTTTCAGGATGACTATTACAGTGTAAACTACTGGATTATAGTATATCTAAGATAGCTATCTGGAATATAACTGCTAAGCAAGTTATCCTGATTACTAGTGATTCTCAGATATCAAGGAATAGAGTTTCATAAAGTTATCTTAGGCTAGTGAGGACATCTGAGGTGGAATAGACAGATTTGATCTGTACCAGAAAAGGTTGGGGAGCATGGGTCAGGAATTAGTAATTATCCATAGATTGGGATGGATGAGGTTGGAACTCAAAATATAACAACCTAATAGTATTATAACTTAGCTCTCAAAATATTAAAATAAAAGAGGAATCTTGTATTGGTTAACACAAGAGAACTCAATAGAGTTCCTAAGTACAATCTATCTATCTTATATATGCTAGGCTTATGGTCTGTGCTATACTAAGTCTAGCCTATTCTAAAAAGCATGTATTTGTCTTAAGATCAATATATGTAATACATACTGTATGACATCATTGTTCTAGAGAACCTTCTACAATATTCTGTATGATGCATAATTGTGTGACCATAACTTGTGACTGTGTCATGTAACCTATAACTGATGTATGACATTTGTGACAGTGATGTATAACATTATACTAATTCCTTTTTTAAGTCCAAAAAATAAAATAAATAAAAATGAAAATGAAAATAAGAAAATGACAAATAAGTAAAGTCCACTATTTTCAATTCTAATAAATAGGTTATAGAGGTTTTTACCTTCTATCTTTGCTAATTTTTCTTCTTCTTTACAGACCTTTTTTGTTGCTCTCAAGTTTTCTTTACTAGTGCCATTCAGTTCTCTTTCATCTCTAAGAAGATCTCAAAACTTTCTCCCACACTCTCTTTGTAGTGGCTTGACTGCATGCCTTGATCATTTTTCTCTTCTGTCTAGTAATTGGAGAGATCTTAACATTCTTTAGAATGTTCAATTTCTATTATAGGACCTCCTCCTTCAGTCTTCTCAGTATTTTAGTACAGCGAAGTCAAGCTTTTTTCTTTTATATCATTGTACCTCTTCCTAGTACTCCTGTTTCTTCTTTCTCTTCTGTTTCTTTTTCTCTTGCTTTTGCCTCTCCTACTAAGTGAGTTTTTTCTGCTACTCTTACTGCTTACCCAGCTGCCACTTCCTTCTCCAATCATACTACCTGCATTTGTTCTTTTACAACATGGTATGCTACTTTAGCACATAAGCTGAAGCCAAGATTATTCACAAGACCTGTATTTTATATTTTACAGATACGTTTACATACTTGATCCATGCTCCATGCTATTTCTCATGTTTCTCATGGATATTTCCCAAACTCATCCAATATGGATTTTTGTCAATCACTTCTTGAACTTTCTTACTGGACTTCTTGGCAACTCGATAGAACTCCCTTCCAACATTTAAGGTCTATCCAGACCCATGGTAATTACTTACAGTCTCCATTTCATAAATACTATATTAGACAAAGTACTTAGTATATAAGTTGGAAAGTTACACTGTAAAGTTCTTATCCTGAAAATTGACTCAAACTAGCACTAATTCCCAGTAGACCTCATGTAGTAGTTGAGGTTACCTTATTCCCTCTATGTTGATTCCTTATTGTTTCCTCATTGTTTCCTCAAGGACACCTCTTCCACATTCCTTATTTGTCTTTATCAATTGATTTACTCTTTTAAGATCATAACACTGGAACAGGTTGAGCATACTGAACGAGTTGCTACTATACAAAAGTCATCACAAACTATCTAATACATGGCCCTTGAGATCATGTTCGGTGTTGATCAAGGGCTTATTGTCTTTATCATATCATATCAGTGTTAGTATAGCAATATCACACAGTGCATCAAAACTATGCTGCGCATGCCCTCTTTTTTCTATCATTATCATACAGACAGAATAGGCAGACGAATTTCAGATGATGGTTCATTCTTCTAGCAGTGGTGTCCACAGGCTAAGGGCCGACATATCTAGCCAAGTCGCATAGGCAACTCTTCGAGTGGCCGTTGATTCGGTAACCGCTGATCACAGTCGATATCAGTGATTGCCAATACATTCAATAATTTTCTGACCTGTAATTTAAAGTGGCACATACGATGCCCACTCTTACCGGTGATCAATTTGTACTGGATAGGTGAACTAAACCAATCATCTTGGTGCTTAATAAAATCACTCACTTCCAGCACCCGATAAAGGCCGTCATAACGATAGCTATAGGCGTCATCCCCATCAAAATTTGCTGGGTCAACAAGAGAAGCTACCAATGTGTGCACTTACCCTTCCCGAGGAGCCCACCTCGATGGATTCTTGAAACCTCTCACAACGCGGACAGGTTTTCCAGTTAGTTGGTTAAGCTACAAACATTGTGAATCGATTTTCCTTCCACCTATAATAGGATGGGATGGACTTACTCGTAGAGCATGGTTGAAGTGGTTGCCGATGGATTGATCAGCGTTTTGACCAGCCGTCTGGAAAAAGAATGTAAGCAAACTACACTTTTCACATCATATTTCCACCTCCTAACTTGTTCAGAGCTATTTGATTGTCCTCCTGGCATCTATCGTTCAAGAATCACTGTCATTCTTAGATAGACTAAAACCCTACCAGATCCAGTATACCAGCTAAGATTCGATGAGTCAGCATTTATCAAGGGTTGCGCAGTATGGTCGACTCTCACACAACATCTCCCATATCATCGTCATCCTCGTAGCCTCCATTGAGTACAATTGAAAATGCTCCAGAGTCCGGGTCGTCCTTTGACTTTTGTGTTGTACAAGATATTCCAGCCATGGTAGGATGATGAACACCCGCCGCAGAACATTCTTTCCTAAACAAAAGCAGCATGAGGTTGTCTGCTAGCTAGCACATCTATGCCGTACCTAGAAGCAAACATGGTCCCAACCTCACATTTAGGGCGACCATAATATCCAACGCGTCGAGATGTCCCCTTTCGTTTCTGTTTCTGATTCTGGGTTAGAATATACCGAGGGCGAGGAGGGTCATTGCTTTGTGCATGCCGTCCAGAATTCCCTTCAGGATCGAGTTCCGACAAAAGTTTGGTATCGGCACTGGTCGACCGGCCAACGCGATCATTCAGACCGGAGAAACTGCAATGCGAAGGTTCATTATGTCGCCATGCGAAGTGAAACTAGATATCTCTCACTTTGTATTGTTCATCATGGTCAGCATGAGAGGTGCAAAAATGCATAAATGCGGTTATACAATGACTCAGGCTTCCTTCTCCCACGCTCAACATTCGGCACTCAGCACATGTAATATATTACATATCAAGTCGTTGCGTACTTTGCTCGTTTCCTTCCATTTTCTGCCCATCCTTCCAGGCCGCTTAATGAATCATGGCAAGCAAACACATGCTTCTTCTTTTTTTATTTCAACAATTTGTTACATGGAGTACGTAGACAGACCGTGGTAGTATAGGACTACTTAGATAGTGAGACAAGCATATGTTGTCTTGAAGCAAAAAGCATCAGGATTTCCTTCCAAGAAATCAATAATATCATCCAATATATCACCAACGACTCCGTTGTATCTGGTGTACTCAGAGAGAACATGTTCATGAGTCTCTAATTGAGCTTGTCTGCATGCACATACATTCATTTCAGGGTATGCATATTCCTCTCGGGAGAAGAATCGGCGACGATACTTCGCCTGTGGGAGCATGATTTGTGATTTGTGATAAGCCTGGTGACCTGAGTGCATAGGGAGTTGGAGTGCCCGATATGCCTCATCCATGCTCCACCTTTGAAATATGAGGGGTTAATCATGCTATTTAAATTATTGAGTTCTAGGAAGGTTCTTCCTCTAAAATCTGAGGCTTGAAAATGCATTTGCCATTGTTTGGTAATGTCATCACTTTCTTCTTTCTTCTGAAATCCCAAGATATCTTACTGGAGGGAGTTGGTCAGATGGTTAACTTAACTTCCCTTGACTACATAGTGGGGCACCCATCTATCAGAGCTGGGACATTTGTAGAACTCAATATGGTTTTCTGGGTTGCAGGGCATTCTCAAGGTATACACATAGTGAATGCAAGGACAACACATGGACATTAGGATAAGATAATTATTGTAGGGCATAGACCATCATGTAGCAGTATACAAAAGTCTGATACATGTTGGATGCATTTCACACCTCAGCAACTGAGATCTATAGCAAACTCTCAGAAGTCAGATAAATGTTCTACTTATTTGTAATACATCTTTTGGCTTCAGCTTATATGCTATGTTTCTACTCATCACACTGGTCACATATTTCAAAGGGTGTACTTAGAGAGATTGAGGAGGTTAATCTACCCAAAGGGTGGTGAGGTGTGTTGCCACCAACATTAGAAGAGAGTGCTAGTTTTAGTTGATTTTCAGGTTAGATAGTCACACTGTAAATCCCTATCTTGTATACTAATGTACTCTCCCTAAGATAGTATCTAGAGAATGGAGACTGTAAGCAATTACCCTGGGTCTGGTGGTCCTCAGGTGTTAGAAAGGAGTTTTATAGAGTTGCTAGGAAGTCTAGCAAGGATGTCCAAGAAGTGATCAATATAAAATAGACTAAGTTGATTTTTCAATTTTAATTTAGACTTAGCTAAGGATAGTGATGTGATGTGTAATGGTCACATATGTCACATGTTTGGTCATATATGTCACTGTAACTGTCACTGTCACAACATCACATGACTAGAAAAAAATGTAAAAGATTTTAAAACAAATAATGTTAATATTATGAAATATAGCTATAGTATGTTGATAGTATATAGACTTTAGGTGTTACAATCTCAAGACTTTAGAGTGGGTCAAGAAAAGGAACCTTGTATAGGGTTTACACAAGAGAACTCAATGGAGTTCCAAGTATAAGATTTGTTTACCTTATATATGCTAGACTATCAGTTTGTGCTATACTACTATTAACCTACCCTAAAGAACCATGCATTATCCTTAAGGTCAACATGTGTAGAATGTTATGGAAC
>Ga0157368_1001385_pt1 | contig 10162 bp, 5 predicted proteins | sample AttbisABBM3_FD_113146 | JGI IMG/M metagenome (GOLD analysis project Ga0157368, IMG submission 113146) | Fungus gardens microbial communities from leaf cutter ant in Botucatu, State of São Paulo, Brazil - Atta bisphaerica ABBM3 | ecosystem: Host-associated > Fungi > Mycelium > Unclassified ...
CGTCACTTCAACCCTAACCCTAGTTCTAAAAATAGAAAATGAAAATGAAAAAGAAAAGAAAAGTAAAGTAAAAAGGAAAAATAAAATAAAGTCCACCGTCAACGATCTTGACAGTAGGACTGTTATCTGTCATAGCAAATATCAGGCTAATTTTAAAAGATAACTAATTATATTACTATATTGATATCCTTGTATCTTTATGAATACTAATCTTCATATAATATCATTAGAAACCATTTAATAAGCACTTTTTTTTAAAAAAAAATCAACAATTTATTACATAGGGTGCAAGGGCAGACTGTGGTAGCTATGTCATAACTACATACAAAAACAAGCAGACTACATGAAAAAAGAAACAGAAAAAAGGAAAAAGACAGAGAAGAAAGAAAGAAAACACAGAAAGAAAAACATAAAAAAGATAGAGAAGAAAGAGAAAAGAAACTGAACACATATGAGATTGCTACCAACCAGCCTCAAGTACTTGGTTGCATTATCAAATGTAAAAGTGCTACTATTGAATTCTAAAAAGAGAATGAAGTGAATTAGAGAGTCTCTTCTTGGATTCCAATAATTGTTAAATCTTTGACACTCATGGAGAATGTGCTGTCTTATTTTGATAGAGAATAAGGTCCATATGAACATTTGAACTCCTCTTTAGGGAAGAAGCACAACCTATATTTCCCTATAGGGGCATGATTTACAATGGCTCTCATTGCCCTCACACATAACAAATTTGAATAAATTTGAGCCAAGACCCTCTGTTAAAGTAGGAGGGCTTGATATTGTCAACAAGATCTAAGAATTGCTAATCCTTCAAATCTGAAGCCTGGAACATCATTTTCCAGTTGCGAATAATATCATTACACTCTTTTTTTTGCTAAAGTCCCACAATGATTTGCAAGGAAGCATCAGAATTTGGCAAAACCATTTGGTATCACTATTGATGGCTTTGAAGAGGGGCCAGTCACATCGGCTAGAATATTCCCAGAACTCAATTGAGTTGTTGCTGTTCATAGCGAAGAATTCTCTAAGTTCTTTGGAAATGGCAGCCAAGTGAACTTGGAGAGAGTGGATAGAAGAGTCAAATATTGATCTTGCTGCATGGATGGAGTCAGTGATGATAATTATTTTCAATATCCCTGAAAGATTGGTTGCCTGGTTGATACTGCATCTAATAGTGAAAAGCTTAGCTTCATCTGATGTAATGTTGGCTGCATGATGGATCATTTTGATGATGGGCTATTGTGAACACAGATATGAGTAATGAACATAGTAACATTATTCTTGACTCCAGCATCTGAGATAATGAGCTCATACAAGAGATTTAAAGATAATGAAATAATAATATCATTGAGTTGGTTAGCATGATCTTCAAAATTATAGTCCTTGTATTTGGTGTAAGAATAAAAAGAGAAATAGCTAGGAAAAATGTCAATTAAATGGGAACCAGGAGAAAATTCTACATTTAACAGATCAAAAGAAGAAAGAACTTCATTAAATCTATTATTCATATCAACAATAAAACCCTTAATATTTTCCCTTTAATGGTGGGTAAGAGAGTTGAGGGAGAGAGAATGATAATTGAGATCCTTAGAGGATCTTAACTCTAGAAGCAATCTCAGAATGTGATTGTGAGGAAGCAAATGTACATATAATTGAGCATGACCACTTAATTTGCAAAATGGAGATTAATAGGAATAAGACCAGTAATAGCCTTGACTTCAAAAGATGGGGAGGTACAGAACATGCCAAGAATCTAGATGGTGGCTCTGTGTTGCATTTGGTTAAGGACTCTAAGTGGATAAGATAAAGGAGCTTTGTTGAAAAATCATAGTTGATAACTATATAAGGCAATTAGAAGGACACAACTTCTGTAAAAAAGTTGTTTCTGAAGGGGGATGAGGCCTCTAGTGGAATTTCTGAGAACTTTCATACACTTGACCATTGAGATCACTTTGTTGGTGTAAAAGTCAATATGCTGATGAAATAACAGTTTCCTATCAAAGATAAACCTGAGATATTTCTAGGTATTCTTGGGCTTCAAGATAGGGCCGCCAATGTCCAATAAGTTGAGAGGGGAAGGATTGAAGGCACCCTGTGCTCTGGAGAAATTGAAGACTTCTGTCTTACCATGTTCAAGTATGAGACCAAATCTATTTAAAATGGAAGAAACAATGTTATAGCTATAAAAAAAGATTGAAGTTAGAGACAGTTAAGAATTTATTCTGAGCAATGAATAAACCATCATCAATAAAAGAAAGGATAGAAACATGAATTTTTAAATTTTTTAAATGTTTTTCAAGAATGTGAAAAACAGATAAAATATATAAGGCAGATAAGATGAGGGAGAGAGCAAAGTCTTGTCTCACACCAATGTATGTCAATTTTGATAGAATGAGAGGAAAAATTGTTCCAATTATACTACGTTTTCCTACCTACTAGATAATTAGAGAAAAATTGAATAACTTTAGTATGACAACTAGCTTTTCCCAGGATAAGCAGGAGAAGCCAATGGTTTAAGGATGGAAAGAACTGGACAATGTCAAATGCCAAAGTACTTGTTATGTTGTTTCTAATTCAATCTGAGCAGATAAAATGGGTTAGTGCTATACTGGCATCTAAGATAGATCTTTGTTTGAGGCCACCTAATTGGCAAGAATGGATGAAGTTGTTGAATATAAGTCAGAATTGAAGGCACTCTCCAATAACTTTCTAGTTGAAAAACAAACATTTGGTACATTTAACTGTTTTCTTAAATTGTTTCCAATCAGCTAAGCTTCTAGTTGACCTGAATTTCTCCAAGTCCCTGCTGCAATTTGAGTCCCACTAGCTCTTAGAGTACTTTGAAATGTTGACAATTTTGGAATTCTTCTCCCAAGACCTTTTAACAATACTAGTAAATGAATCTATAGCATTTCCCAATGAATAGATGTTATATATATCAGATGTGTTGATGAATAAAATGTCTTTAATTAGGTCTTTGATGAACAACTTTTCTTTCTCACTATCTTTAGGAATAGATTGTATACAATTATCTGTGTATTAGTATTTAATCGGGATGGTAACAGTGAGGAGGGTATGGTCCAATGATAATCTCCACTCCAGATGGATGGTATGGTTGTCTAGCTCAACTATATTGTATTTGAGGAATATGAGATCAATGACCGAGTTCGAATTCTGGTCATTATCTGAATATTCGGTTGGGACAGAGTTAGTTGGATATAATAGTTCTAATAAGAGAGAGTCTATAATGTCAAAAAGTAGGTCACTATAAAAAGAATGGAGAGGATATATCAGATCCCAAAAGTTATCTCTGATGTTGAAATTGCCTGCCATAGCAAGGACATTGGGAATGTCAACCCCAGTATTCTTGAGATACTTTAAGGCTGAATACAAGAAATCTGAATAAATATTAATCAGAAAGAAAATATTGTTGTTAATGAAGAAGGAGACAATCAAAATATCTTTATAAGAGAGAATGTCTTTATGAAGAGAAAAACAAAGAGAAGATAGTCTGATGTTTACATAAGTGACTACCCTTAGGCAGTCATGGATGTTATATGACTTGTTCATGAATGTAAGCCAATTGGGATGGTTGGGAACTCCAACTAGTTCTTCACTATCTCTGCTTTTAGAGCTTGGAATGGAACAAACAGTTGACTAGGAAGGTTCTTGAATAAACACTATATTAAACTCAAATTGAGTCTCCAGGATTGTGTTAACAATGAGGTTGTTCTTTCACACATTCTGCAAGAAAATCTTGATATCCTTGATAATCATTGATTGCTGCCGCTCATAATTAAGCGAATTGACTAGGATATGAACTCTCTGAGTTCTTGATATTTCTTTGCATGTCATTCTTTGCTAAACTGATGGTACTAGAATGGACAGGTATAGGAGTTGGCTTGATGATCACCCTTGTAGTTGATATATTTGAAGGAGTGAGGACAAGGCTTGCCCTGTTTGGTCTCAAGATGTAGAGGATTGATCTTAAAGTTAGCCTTGTAGTACCAGGCAAAGTAGCAGTAGTATTCAACTTTGTGAGAGCCATTACATTTCAAGCATCTCACATCTTGAAATCAATATGTGAAGGTGGTGTGACCCTACTTCCAACAATTCTTGCACTGTGGAACACCAGGGTTCATATTAGCCTCTCTGATAGTCATGACATAACTGCCAACATTGAAGCATTGGTTGATGAGTTTCTTGGTGGTCAAGCTATTCTATGAATCCCAGATATCTATTCAGATGATAGTTATGTCTGATTTGGGGAAGACTTTGATAATGTAGAGCTTGAAGACAATATTGACATCATTGAAAATGTGTGAGAATTTGATGAAAGATTCCATGATCTCAGAGTTGATAGGCATGTTGGTGCCTTCCAAGATGTAGGGAATACCAAGGAATTTAAGATAAGACTTCAATTGTGGAAGTCAAGTATCTTGAATGTTGCTAGAGTCAATGTTATTGCAATTTTTGACATAGTTGCTGATGATGCTAATTTTCAAGAGGGACACAACTCTGTTAGAAGTAACAATGAGACTCTGATAATCCACATGGATAAAGTCAATGAAGAGGTTGGATTTAGTACTTCTCAGAGCATGGTTAAAGTTTGCTACATGTTTGCTAGAGTTTGCTATAAACTTGTTGGCATTGTCTGTGCTCATGGGAATGATAATTTATTTCCTAGAAGAGTCTTTGGTTGTTATATTGATTATAGGATGGGGTTTATCTTTTTTGCTAAAGATAGTCTTGTTGATTTCTTCAATTTTTTTGTTTGATAATTCAGGGAAATTCTTCTTGATTTTGAGAATGTTGTTGATATTCTTGGATAATATTTGAGCATATGATGGTTTGCCAGATTCAGTCAACTTTTTACTCTTGTTGGGAATATTTTTGCTATGGAACTTAGACTTTGTGTCACAAACTTCATTCAGCTTGTATCTCCACAACCAGTAGACTGATTTTCACAAACTAAGTTGCGCTGGAAAGCCCCAAATGAGGGCTATCCGCACATATGTGGGATGTACATAAGTGACAACAAATGACTGAGATATCAGACCATCAGTAGCTGTAAAAGCTTCGTCTGCATATATCTCATGAACGGCTAGACAGATTCGCACGGTTAAACTTGCGTTCGAAAGTGCTCATCAATATGTTTACAACGATATATGATGCATCTCAAAGTGATAAGTATTAGTAGAGATACAAGCATATCAATGTAGTGACATAATTAGTTACCTTCTAAAATTAGCCTAACAGCTGCTATGATAGATGACAGCTCCCATCAGGTACAAGTTTTGATTATGTGATGGCAACAGCTTGCACATAGACCATCACTCTTTTGTATATATACTTCTGTGTTTGAGGGCTAGACCTCAGACTTAACAACATCAATTATTCCTGTTGATACTTTTCATCATCTGTCAATCATCATATCCTTACACTGAACCCCCAAAACACTATTCAGCTCAAGTATCACAACCAGTGAGTATTGTCAAGATCATTAAAGGTGGACTTCATTTTTCTATTTTAATTTTAATTTTAATTTTTCTTTTAATGGGTTTAATGAGCACTTTCCAATACAAGTTTGATCATGTGAAATCTATTTAGTTGTTTCTGAGATAATAACTAATAAAACTTATAGTTACTGATGGTCTAATATCTCAGTATTCTATTGTTACTTTTGTACATTCTATATATGTGTAAATATCTCTCATTTATGTATTTCTAGTACAACTTGGTTTGTGAAAATCAGTTCACTAGTTGTAGAGATACAAGTTGAATGAAGTTTGTAATAGTACAACTAATTATTTTGGACTTCTAAGATATCTCATCAGATCTCAGATAACAAGATGTGAACTGCATCTAACAATATAACAGAACCAGAACCTTGAAATACAATAATGACATTGTTAAATAAAAGTACAGATTGTTATAACTTAGGTCTAAGAATTAAGATAAAAGCATACTTTTATATTGAGTAACATAAAAGAACTTGATAGAGTTTCAAGTACAAAGTAATCTATCTTATATACCCCAGACTATAGTCTGTGTACATACTATGATGAACCTATTCTAAAGTTTATATATACTCTATAAGACCAACATACTATTGTTATACTATATAATATTATCTGTTCCAGAATCTTTGATATCCTTCTCTATGTCACATGATTGTGTGACCTGTAACTGTGACATATGTGACAGTCATGTAACAGATGTTATGCATTTTTTCACTTTTTGTAACTTGTATAACCATTACATCCTTTGTCTAAGTCCAAAAAAATAAAGTAAAGTAAAACAAAAAAGAATAAAACCAAGTTTATTGTTCACAACTCTGACATAGGTGATAAATAAGAGGTCCTAAGAGCCTTAGAAGCTAATTTAACAACTCAGAAGTCATTCAGTAAATTATAGACAACTGTAAATAACTAAGAGTCATAAATGTGTCTATAGGAAGTTAGATATGTGATCAGATAATGTATTGACTAATTAAATCCTGAAAAATTAAGTTCACACCAATTATGACTATAATAGAACTGAGAAGGTTACTTCTAACATCCTCTTGATCTAACAAGTTCATAAGCAATAGGATAAAAAAGTGTTAAAAATTAAAATGTATAGCAGTATTGTGCAGTGTTAACAACTGGCAACTTACCAATAGTGTTGGTTTGTTCTTTAGTAGAGGACTTACAATATAAGTGATATAAGACAAGTTGTATTACTTAAATTAAGAAACAACAATATATCTACTAAGGTTTATATATATCTATAGAATGTTTATATTACTAGTATTATCTATAAATATCATGTGAAGTTCACACCAGAAGATAAAAGCCTGCAGGATTGGCTTACAAATATACTATGTTACAATTGAAAACTCAAAGTGTTCTAAATCAACAAAGAAATCTTGTATTAGAGTTAATACAAGAGAGCTTAATAGAGTTTTTAGTACAGAGTGTCTACCTTATATATACTAGCTAGTTGGTCTGTGCAAGACCTTATATAACCTATTATAAAGGCTATTTGTCATCCATAAGATCAATATATAGTGAATATACTATATAATATTATTGTTCTGAAATCTTTTATATCCTTCTGTGTAATATGTGATGGATGTGTGACAGTTTGTGACACATGTGATGAATATACTATATATGTTATACATAGTTCACATCTTATTATCTGAGATCTGATAGAACATCTCAGAAGCCCAAAATAAGTAAGTTATATATTATCCAAGAATGTAGAAGGCAGATTAGAACAACATTCAGCTTCAGCTTGACTTAACAACATTAATCATCATTTATTATCCTTAATTATCATTGATGTTGGTATTGATCTTTATCATTATTGTCATCATTATTAAACTTCTAAATCACTTTTCAAATCTCTGAAAGGTACTTAAGATTCAGATATCACAAACAAGTGAGTAGTTCATTTTATAATACCAACTTTAAGTCCAAAATAAGAAAATTAAATAGAAATAAAAAATAAAAAAGATAAATGAAATAAAAATAAATAGAGTCTACTATCTTCAATTCTGATATATTAGATGTGAAAACCTCATATAAAGTGTGTAGTAATATGGGCTTTTTAAAATAACCTTGGTTTTAGCTTATATACTATACCATTTGTCTGTTATATAGTCATAACTTCAGAAAATAGAACAAAGTCTGAAAGGAGTAAGTGTTGATAGTAGTGTGTTGCCAAGAAATACTGAAGATAAAGTTCAACTGAAATAGTCAATTATCAGACTAGAAAAATACAAATACAATGTATTTACTAGTCTTATATACAAGTAGTATATAAAGGAGAAAGTTGGGGATTTTAAAGTATAGCCCTAAGCAGAGATTTCAGTAGTGAGACACTAAAAGAGATTAAATAGAGGAATTAAGAGAACTTTACCATAGAAGGCTGAATTAGAAAGAAGTATTTCTACTATAGAAGACAAAGTACTTGTAGAGTTTGAGTACAAGTATAATACTACTATAAAGAACATGCTGTGAAAATAAGGCTATTATGGAAGACAGGCTTTTGTTAGGGTTTGAATAAGATATTACTGCCATGGAGAATAGACTTTTGAACAGGTAGTATAGCTTACTTGCTATATATATATATCACTCCTTTATATATATCATACACATATGGTATTATATATTATCATATTAGTCATACTGCTGATTACAATATAATTTCTTAGTAAGCAGAATACCTTACAACAAAGAGAACAAGGATAATATAAGAAGTATGAGATTGAATCTAAGATGTTAAACCAGGTTTGAAAACTGCAAATATAATTACTTGAGGTTATATAGCTTTTGTTAGGATTTCCAAGTATGAACTTAGACATTTTCTCTTTTCATTTCTCTTCTCTTTTTCTTTATAGTTTAGTTTTTCTCTTTTTTTTCTTTGGACTTAGCCAAGAGGAGCATAACAAGAAAGAATTAGATCATAGCTTTAGAGTAAGCTAATATTAGAGATGTATAAACCATTACTGGTAGTATACAAGATAGACCATCTTAGGGTAGAAATTCTATCAAGTTCTCTTGTGTTACTCAATACAAGTAGTGTTTTTTGTCTAAGTACTAGTATCAGAGTTGAAGATAGTGGACTTTATTTATTTTCTTTTCTATTTACTTTCTTATTTTTAGACTTAGGATTAGGGGTTATCATGACTATCACAAAATGTTATATAAAATGATATAGAAGGTTCTAAAATAATAATGTCATACCACATGTCAGTAGCATGTAGTATATATACTCTTTGGGGTAGGCTAAGTTTAGTATAGTATAAACTATTAGCCTAGTGTATATAAAGTAGACACTTTGTATTTGGAACTCCATCAAGTTCTCTTGTATTAACCCTAATACAAGGTTATTTTTCTAACTTCACTCTATAAGTCTTGAATCATAACAACTAGGACTTAAGTTATAATATTTGGAATAATAGAGAGAAGAGCAAGAAGAAGGTAAGAGAGCAGGTGTATTTGTGGAATCACTGGAGTTTTCAGTATATTCTTTTACTGAAAGTATAGTAAACCTATTTATTTGTAGTTAAAGTACACAGATTGTTAGTCATTCTACACAAAATTCTATCTTACTAATACTTCTTCCATTTTTCCTATTGTTCTGCTGTTAGCTATTGTATATTCAACCTTATTGGACATTCCCAAGCTAGATAGCTGGTATTTCTGCATCAATAGTACTTTTTGCTTAGAATGAAACAAAAGTTTGTTAGGTAAGAAACATGTCTGGAAAAGAAAATAATATGTGAGAAAATTATAAAAGACATTGGATAAGGTGTGGGAACATTATTCATGATGAGTTGATGCAGATTATAGATAATCTTAGCTTCAGTGGATATACTATATCTTTGCATACTATAGTAGTTATATTTTAAAAAAGAGTACTAATAGAAAGTGGAATATGAGAGAAGTCAAGATTCTAAGCATGAATATCCAGTACAGTATACTATATTAGTTGATTTTCAAGATGAGAAACTACAGAGTATCTATATATCTTAAATACTAATACTTAGTAATTAAGACTATATCTAAGAATCAGAGAAAATAGATAACTACTCTGAGTATACTAAAGTTCTTGAAATGGAGTCTAGAGTTCTATAGAGATCATAAGGAAGTCATGTGATCAGTTATAAAGTAACTGTTAGATAATGAACATACCTAGAAGAAGAAACTATCTATGGAAAAATTTGCAGTAGACATTGGAAGAGTGTGGGAACATTATATGATATATACAGATATTATTCTGGGGTAATCTTGGCTTCAGCAGATGAGCTATGTCTCTGCTTGTTGTGACAGTTATATTTCAGATGGAAATTGTAACAAGAAATAAACCATTATTGTTATAAGACAAGAGTGTGGACAGACTTTGGCTAGGGTTAGGGTTAGCTGGACATAGATAGATAGTAGTATTATTAGTCTACAACGGATGGAGAGCACGTGACCTGGAAGTCATGTGATAGAGTCTAGAATAGTCTAGAAGGATTGAGAGAAGTCTAGATCAGAGTTAGGGTTAGGAATGACGTCAAGGAACATGGGTTCCTCATGGTGTACACATGGTGTGCACATGTACAGCGGAGATTAAAGATATGACATCAGGGCATATGTAGGAAGCATGGTGGCCTTAAGGAAAA
>Ga0157368_1001387_pt1 | contig 10151 bp, 4 predicted proteins | sample AttbisABBM3_FD_113146 | JGI IMG/M metagenome (GOLD analysis project Ga0157368, IMG submission 113146) | Fungus gardens microbial communities from leaf cutter ant in Botucatu, State of São Paulo, Brazil - Atta bisphaerica ABBM3 | ecosystem: Host-associated > Fungi > Mycelium > Unclassified ...
AAGCTTTTACAGCTACTGATGGCCTGATATCTCAGTTATTTGTTGTTGCTTTTGTACATTCCATATATGTGTAGATAGCCCTCATTTGGGGCTTTCTAGAACAACTTAGTTGGTGAAAATCAGTCCACTGGTTGTGGAGATATGAGCTGAATGAAGTTTGTGACATGTATACTATAAATCATGTCATGTCTCTTTATCTTTCTTTTTTTTTAAAAAAAATCAAAAATTTATTATGCAGGGCACAAAGGCAGTCTATGGTAGTTACTTTTATAACTATGTACATTTAGAAGCAATCAAAAAAAAAGAAAAAAAAATATAATGGAAAAAGCAAACATGATTTGACTAAGTGATACTATCTCCAAAAGAGAAAGCATTACTATTCAATTTCAAGAAGAATGTCAAGTGTCTGATTGTGTTATGTCTTGGGTTCCAATAATTGTTGTATCTTCTACATTCATGGAGAATATGACAATGAGTTTTGATTAGATATAATTTGCATGGGTACTTGAATTCTTGGGGGAAAAAACAAAGTTGATATTCTCCTATAGAAGCATGATTAATGATGGCTCTTATAGCTCTAGTACATAGTAAGTTTGAGTGACCAAAATATTTAAGTCATAATCTTCCTTTTGAATAAGATGGTTTAATAGGTTGAAAATCATCATCAAGAAGATCCAAAATATTACTTCCTTTCATATCTAAAGCTTGGAATAGCATTTTCCAAGTATTGAGAATGTTATCACACACTCTCTTTCTATTGAATTTCTAAGAGAGTTTATATAAAAAAATGGGAATGAGATCAAACTTTTTTATTTTTTTGTCCACTATAAAGTAACGAGTCCTGTTTTTGCAACTAGGACACTCTCAGAATTCAATAGAATTTTGGCAATATTTTTCAAAGAATTTCCTAAAGTTCAGTAGAGATAATGGATAATTAAATCTGATAAGAATAAGCCAATAAATCAAAATTCTTTGGGCTGTATGTATTGAGTCAGTGATAACAACAATGCAATTAATATTTGCTATTAAAAAAATAAATTGATTTTCTATCTATTAATGTAAGTAAATTACCCTCCTACAACACCTGCCACCCCCCCAATATTTGCTATTTGAGTAGCTTGATTAATGCCACATGTAATGGTAAAAAGTTCTACTTCAGTAAAAGTGACATTGATTGCATGATGGATAGTCTGAATAATAGGGTTATTATGTGTATGGGTGTAAGTGATTGAAGTGGCCACTTGATCTTTGATACTCACATCTGAGACTACAACAGCTATATTCATTTAAGCTAAGGATTGGAAAATAAAATCATTGAGTTTATAAAGATATACTTTTTTACTTTCTTTGCTTTTTTGATCTGAATAGTGAAAAGAGAAATGACTAGAAAAAATATCAATTAATCTATGTGTTGTAGCAACCACTAATCACAAAGATTAATAGTAGTACAACAAGTAAATCTCTCAGTAGGATATCAAGTGGAGATCACAAAAGAACTCAACAAAGAGTCTCCAATGTATTGCTATCCTATTTATACTATAGATACATTGTCTGTGCTAACAATAAATAGCCCTACTCTAATGTCCATGTGTCATCCATGCTTCCATTATATGTCAACCTTATGTCTTTTATAAAGACACTATGTCATATACATGTGCTTTGATGTCATTCTTCTAATTCTTTCTCCCAGAGTTTAGGCCTATAACCTTACATCATGTGATCTGTCATGTTACTGTAGTCATGTGCCTCTTCATTGTCAATAAAAATAAAAGTAAAAAAAAGAAAAATCAAAAGAAAAGAAATATTATATCAAGAAAAATAAATAAAAGAAAAGAAAAATGTTAGTGTTCAAGCATACCATAACACTATATCCAAGAAAAAACTCATACTAAGAAGATTGAAGGAATGGAAAATTCCATTAAGTTTGTTATTTACATCAACAATAGATCTTTTGACATTTAAACACTGATTGGGAGTTAGATTTTCAAGTGATAATTAGTGGTTACTAGCATTTCCAGAATACCTATTTTCTAGAAATTATTTGATGATATGGTTGTGTAGCAGTGAATAAGTTCTAAGTTGAAGTCTACCACTGAGTTTTTGAAGGTGAAAATGAATTGGAACAAGTCCAGTGATAACTTTGATTCCAAATGAAGGAGAAGTACAAAATACTCCTAAAATCCATAAAGTAGCTCTTTGTTGCATTTTTCTGTACTCCCTAAGTGGGTATGCAAGAGGAGCCTTGTTATAGAATAGGATAGTAGAAAGAATGTATGTTTGATAAAGAAGATATTTTTGGGAAGGGATAAGTTCTTAAGCTGAATTTCCTAGTATTTTTATACTTTTGACAGTCAATAGTATCTTGTTAGTATAAAAGTTGATATGTTGTTGAAATGTCAGTTTTCTGTCAAAGATAAATCCAAGATATTACCATATTATCTTTAAACTGACAACTGGACCTCCTAAAGCAGTAAGATTCAATGGAAAAGGGTTGAAAATCCTATGTATCCTAGAAAAATGGAAAACTTCAGTTTTTCCCTGTTCAATAATCAACCCAAAATGTTTAAGTAGAAAAAACATAATATGATAACTACAAAAAAGATAAGAGTTTGAAACATCCAAAGATTTTTCTTAGGAAACAAAAAGTCCATTGTCTACAAAGGAAATAAAACTGGTAATAAGGCAGAACCCTGTCTAATACCAATATCAACATTAAAAAAAGGAGAGGAAAAATTGTTCCAAAGATATTTCATTTTTCTTTCTGAAGATAATCTTGGAAAAATATAGAAATCTTGGAATTAAAACCTGCCTCATCCAAAATCAAAGAGAGTAAGTGATGATTAAGAGAGAGAAAAAATTAAGCAATATTGAAAGCCAGTATGCTCATGGTTAGACCTCTGACTAAGCCTGCTTGAATAAGATGAGTAAGAATCACTTTTGCATTCATAGTAGATTATTGCTTTAATCCACCTAATTAACAAAAATGAATAAAATTGATGGAAATCAATTGAGATTGGAGTCTCTTACTGATAAATTTTTCAATGAGTTTGCTAAGTATATTTAAAAAAATGATAGATTGAAACATTTTAGAAGTGTTATATAAAGCCTTATGAATGATAATAGAAGATAACATTTTGAAATGTGATGGCCAGTATTCTAGATTGATACATGCATTAGCAATATTGATAAAATTGTTGAGGCATATACTGTCATTAATGATAACTTTGAGATATCTCCACAACAATTTATTCAGTTCTGATATAAAAGTATTACTGCATTTTGTAATAGAATTCTTTAACTCTTCAACCAAAAAAGGCATCCAAATCATGGTAGTTTTAGACTAAATTTTGTCCAATATATTGTGATTGATTTAATAATTTTGTACTGAATTGAATGATAAGTGAAGGACTTGCTATAAGTTATCTAGCTCTATACATGGTTGACTATTGTATTAAATAGCTTCAATTGCCAGAAGTTTGCACTTTTTGACCTAATTCATGAGTTCCCAAGGACCACAACTTTTTGATGTAATTTCTTGAATTTCAATATCAAAAAATGTGTATTTGGTTTTCTTGACAGTGCTTTTGAAGTTCTTCCAGTCTTCAAGTCTTTTTGAAAGCCTATATTTCTCTAGCTCTCTCTGACATTCTTCATTTTACCATGATTTTGAATGTTTCATGATGTTGTCAATTTTTGAATTTCAAAGTTGACATTCTTAATATAATTTTCAATCACTTGTAAATCTGAAGATGAAGCAATCTTGTTAGTAACAATAGTAATACTGTTCCATGCAAACATAATCTGCCATGATATCTGATTTGATATTTTTAAGAGCTCTGTTTAGGTTAACAACATGATCACTAGATAAAGCCATGAATTCAATTTTGTTCTTATTATCTATGAGGAGAATAATTTGTTTTCTTGATAGATCTTTGGTTTCTAGGTTTTGGCTTATCTGAATCATTGATTATTTTATGAATGTTTTTGATTTTTTTTGCTAATAGATTGGGATAATCTTCATTTAATTTCAGTATGTTATTAATCTTAGGATTTACTGCTTGAACATATGAATATTTATTGTTTGGTTTAACTGTTGTAACTGATTTTTTGAAGAATTTTAACTTTTCCAATACTTCTTTGGGTGGCCTTGCTGGGATAGAAGGAGGAAGTTCAGCAATTTCTGCAGATTTGTCCTTAGATTTGCTATAATTTGAATAGAAATTACTATTAGAAATCTTGGGAGTGAATTTGAATGTAAATTTTTATTTAAATGTTTTATTTTCCTCATCAGTATATAGTAAGTCCCATTCAGATTCATAAATGGAAGAAATAAAGCTCCAAGCTGCTTCACTGAATCCTTTGAGCTTAGTCACATTGTTGATTTTCCCTTTTTCAACCTTTTTGTTTTTAATATAGTTTGCCATATGTAATAATAATGTGAAAATGTTCTTCATATTAATTTCCAAAAACTCTATTATTCCAAAAATAGAAATTAGACATGCTTTACCATCCCAAGCATTAGATTCTACCAGCTAATTGATGTCATATAGCAATAGAACTTTGTAAAACTCTTGTTGTATACACATGTTAGCATTATCAATCACCTCACTCTCACCTCATGGAGAAGGTGTGTTGCTTAGGGCTGGAGTCTCATTGATTTCACATTGTACCCCTATCTTAGGGCTGTTGTTAACTATCTGCTCGACTGGTATATTATCCTCCTTTGCATTTATAGCATATGAAAGAGTAATCTTCTCAGCTTTAACTTGTTTACTCCAGAAAAAGTTATTGCTTTGTATTTCCATTCTTGTATGGTATGAGACAGAGGACACATTTGAATGTATAGATGATTCTCTTGAGCTTTTGCTGAAATGCAAGGCTGATCTTCTCCTTGGAATGTCAATATCAATATTCATATCCATATTGGCTGGGATTTGAGCCATTAGGTTGGTTGATAGAGCTTTAGTAGATGTAGAAAAAGATGTATTCACTAATCCTCTTATGAGTACTACCATGTAAGATGGTGATAAGAGAGAAAGATACATTTTTTTGCCTCTTTATCTTCCAAGAAATAAAAGAAAAAGAGAAATCAAATCAAATAGATAAAAGAAAAGTAAAATAAAAATAAAATATAAGAGTTCAAGCATACTATGACACCTTACATCTCTCTGTCATTATGAACACCTATAAGCTCTCCAAGCCTATACCAGTCTTTAATATTAACAATATCCTAAATGAGAATAATTAGATATCCAAGATAGTAGATGTAGTCTTGTACTACTAGTTACACTCCAAGTGGGCTTTACTTGTGGTTTTAAGTCTAGATAGGCAAGACCTCATTCTCAGTTCCCCATAGTTAAAAAATCACAACTCCAAGGTAAACTAGAAAAAAGGGGAAGTAGTTATAATACAATATTTTATATACTACATTAGTTGCCAAGATATTTGGAAGGCCAAAAAATATTAGAAATGTGTCCTTAATATGTATAGGTCTGATCTATTTTTAATCTTGGTAGACAATTGAAAAAAAGTATTCCAAACTCTACAAACTCCTGTTGAGTACTAAAAAGAGCTAGATAACTAATTTTATATGACTCAGTGGTATACAGAATCTTTGGCTCTTAATCTTCAAGTAGCAGCTACCCCTTTCTAGTGTGAATCTATATTTACCAAGGAGGACTTTGACACTCTCCTAAACTACAGCAAGTAGAATCACATTATCAAACTAATCTCTAAAGCTAAGCTCATAGTATCTAAGGTCTACTCTTTATCCTCTGTAAAGTAATCTAAGCTAGATGCATTCATTGCTAAGAACCTCTGTATAGGCTAGATAAAATCTTTCAAGTTCTCCATGACTATGCTGGTAATGTTAGAATCAAAGATGGTGGACTTGTTTCTTTCTTGTTTCTCTTCTTATCTAAGTCTTTCTTATTTTTTATTATTTATTTTCTTATTTTTAGACTTAGTAAAAGAGAAACAATGTGATGTTACATATGAATGTCATATTTCAGTCACACATGTCATAGTTACAGTCACAACATCATGTGACATGTCAGAAAGGTAATGTTATATATCATAGGAGACAATGACTCTTATCTATATAAACTTATAACAATTAGAATAAGCTAGATGTAAAGTGTATACAGACTATATACTAGAGATATATAGAGTAGAAACACCTGTACTGGAAACTCTACCAAGTTCTCTTGTATTAACCAATATAAAATTTCTTTTTTTGACTTAACTACATACTAAAGAATTCAAAGAAGATAAAATTAGTATTAGAAACTTATAGAGAAGATGGAAACAAGAAGATTAGAAGATTAGAACATATAAATCCCCTCAAAGAATACTCATAAATGTAAAACACTTTTAAACAGTAAATCTTATACTATGTAACAAGCTCTCTTAGAAAATCTAGTAAATAGATTGTATAGCTCCTTAAGAGCTTACAACAACACTATTTATCTCAGGTAATATACTTCAAAGGCACTCTTCAAGTCAAATCTTATGACTGATGATATCAACTAATACTTATCTCACTAGCCTTTCTTAGGCTGCTAGAACAATCTAAACTCATTTGAAAGTATTAGCTTAGTATTAAAATTACATACTTGAGAAATAGCAAGTAAACCACTCACAAGTAGGGTTTTTTATAGGAGTTCTTTTCTTTTGCTTCCCTCAACTTATAGCTCATATATTATCCTAAAAATACAGAGGATACAAATATAGAATGTAATCTGAAACAATAAGGAAGCTTTCTGAGATCTTGGAAACACATGGCCTTCTCTCCATTCCCAATCTGACACCAGTCTTTTTCTACTTGCAAGTGTTATTTCTCTTTCTTTTTGATCATCTTCATCAGCTATTTTTTTACTTGTAAGCCTATTTCTAGAGTCTTCTACTTCTAATCACTTAGATTCTTATCTTGTTTTACTGTCTAGGCATCTATAAAGATTCTAGCCATACTCATGAGTATCTATTCTTTATAACTAGTCTTTCATGAGCTCTATGGTGTCCTCTGTCAGAATTGAAAATAGTAGACTTTACTTTACTTTTTATTCTTTCTTATTTTTATTTTTATTTTTATATTTTAAACTTAGGGTTAGAGACTAGTGTGCTGTCACAAACTGTCACACAGCATGACAATGTGTTACAAATTAGTCATACATATTATATAGAAAGATATAAAAGGTTCTGAAGCAATAGCATTATACAATATGTTTACCACATGTTAATCTTATGGATAATATATAGCCTTAGGATAGGTTAGTATTATTCTTGCACAGACTAAGTAGCTAGTGTATATAAAATAGACACTTTGTACTAGAAACTTTATTGAGCTCTCTTATGTTAATCTAATACAAGATTCTTTTCTTAACTCTTAGTTAGAACAAACCAACTTGTTTTTCTCATTATATACCATATCTTTAGTATTTGGAGCAGAGTTAGAATAGTAACTTTAGGTTTAGATTTGAAAAGTGACTCTTCCTAAGTTTGATCTAGTTTTTACAATGGTATAATTCTTATTTAAACAGTTTGTATGTATTTGTAGTCTAGTAATAAGATTTCTTGATTAACTTGTCTTCAATATATTATATATTAAAACTATAAATAAATTGCAATGGCCTGATTCCACTTTGAGCAGAAAATAGTAATATGTTGGAGAAAATTGGATTCTTTAGCAAATATGGTGTTTGGAAGATCTTATTTTGCCTAGTAGATAGCTAGTTGGCATTTGTTAAGGCAACTGAGTGAAGTCTGTGAGGTTACACAGAATTTACAATCTTCAGAAATATCATATAGTGACTAATAACTGAGCATTACCCATCTTCAGAAAAACCTGAGAGAATGAAATGAGATTTTCTAAAAATAGCTAATATTCTAAATACTCCTACTATTTATTACAATCTAGCAAAACAATACTAAGATAACATTAGAATGATAGTGTGTAGATAGTTAGAAATCTGAGTAGAAATATCTAGAATATTACCTGAAAAGATGGGGTATAGTTCTGAAAGTATAGGGTATAAGTACAGAGTTTGAGTTCTATAATAGCAAAACCTGTAGATTCAGTAGTAGTGATCAAGAATATAAAATAGTTATTATGACTTAAATTTCTAAGTTAGGATAAAAAAGAAACTTGTATTATTTGACACAAGTAAACTCAGTAGAGTTCCTAGTACAGTTATATCTACTTTATATACCTTTAGTATATAGTTTGTATTTTACATCTAGCTTATCCTAAATATTATAAGTCATATAAATAAGAGTTATCATCTCATATAATATATAACATTACTTTTCTGATGTGTCACAAGGACATATGACTGTGACTGTGGTATCACATTATTCTATTTTACTAAGTCCAGAATAAGAAAAGAAGAGAAGGGAATAGAAAAGAGTCAAAGTAGAAAATAGAATAGATTTAAATAATAGAAGAAAAAATAAAAAAGAAACAAGCCTACTATTCTTGAATTTGACAGTAGTAGTAAAGTTTATGGGGTTTAGAAGAGTAATGAAGTCTATATAAAAGTCCACAGAGTATGTAGCTGAGAAGACTCATGTCAGAGTTGTAAATATTGAACTTGGCTTTATTTTATTCTTTTTCTCTTTCATTCTTTTTATTTTCCTTTTATTTTATTTTGGTTTTCATTTTCATTATTTTGGACTTAGATGAAGAAGTGTGATATAATAGATGATGTTATATAGCATAACAATAACATGTTGCTTTATAGAAAGTATATGAACTTTAGAGTAGGCTAGTTGTAGTATGTCTATAGACCATAGTCTATAGTATATAAGATAGACTAGCTTGTACTAGAAATTTTATTGAGTTCTCTTATGTTACTTAATATAAAAGTGTGTTTTTTATCTTAGCTTTGAGACTTAAGTCATAACAACTCACTTAGCTAGGCATAGTAAAAAATTGGGTTCTATAAGAAAATCTTCTACTTTGCCTAAATTTAAGTCTATAGTATCTGCTAAAGCCCAAGTCAACTCCACAGTTATCTTTTTTCCCAAGCTCTACACTAATATTCTACCACAATACTATTAGACTCTCTTAACTTTCAAAGTACCACTGCAAATGCTTATTCATTTTCTCACAACCATTGATCCACCTCCTCTAGTCACTAACTAATAAGCTCCTACTGTCTGGCAATATTCCACTAAGGTTCCTAACCATATAACTTTATTATTCTGTAGTTAGGTTACTAAATATTTTACCTAATGTTCTACTTGATTGGTATAGACTTCTTGGTACCTAGAAAAATCTATCTTGTTCTCTTAGGATTTCTCTGGAGATGAGTCATATATGTAACATTGTTGGACAATAATACTTAGAATTTCTCTAGATATGTAAACTCTGTTAGGACAACTAGTAGAGTTCATAGTGTTTATACAGACTTAATTATCTTCAGGAATTCCTAAGTATATTATCATAATAAATAAGTATAAGCAGTGTGTATCTCTAGAAAGTTCTAAGAGAACAGAATGGGAACTTCTAGAGGTAACAACTATTCTAAATACTAAAGAGTCTATTCTAATTCAGCAAAACAGTGCTAACATAAGGAGAGAACTCTAATACAAACAACTAGAATACTTCCAGAAAAGAAAAAAAAGAATCTATAATAAGTATATGAGAAGGGCTCAAGAGTAGAGGTTGACAATATATTTATAAAGTTTGGTAGAGTTTGATAGGATAAAAGAGAGAGACTGTAAGAGCTAATGAAGTTGAAGAGTGATTAATGAGGGATAAAATCACCATGGGGTTTGGTAGTAGTAAAGAGTTCTTTTACAAACTTTGCTAAATTATTATAGTCTTTATCCAGTTGCTCTAATAGGTTTTCTTACAGCATTAGGCTTCATACTAGAATGTAAAGGACTCTTATGCATTAGCCACATTGCTATTCATTATAACTTCTAACCCTGGAAGGTTATAAGTAATAAAGACTATATTCATTTGTCATATGCAAGTCCACTCGTCCGGAAACTACATCCCTGCAGTGGAGTCACCTCCAAAACATACAAGCCCACCTTCTACAGTGGCCACCTTTCTTGCAATACATCTCATGGCAGTACTGCAACCATCTGGGTATTCCATCTTCCACAGCAGAGATACTCCTATTCAACTCAGTCTTCCATGACGG
>Ga0157368_1001388_pt1 | contig 10150 bp, 4 predicted proteins | sample AttbisABBM3_FD_113146 | JGI IMG/M metagenome (GOLD analysis project Ga0157368, IMG submission 113146) | Fungus gardens microbial communities from leaf cutter ant in Botucatu, State of São Paulo, Brazil - Atta bisphaerica ABBM3 | ecosystem: Host-associated > Fungi > Mycelium > Unclassified ...
ATGCTTGACCAATACTACATCTCATAGCAAATAGTTCTGTTTCAGTGGATATAACATTCATTGCATAATATATGGTTTTTACAATAATTTCATATTCTCTTCTAATATGTGAGACTAATGTAATAATGTTGTTTTTAATACAATGAGTGTGTTATAATCTCAAAACCTTAGAATGGATTAAGGAACCTTGTATAGGATTTACACAAGAGAACTCAATAGAGAACTTTGTATAGGATTGTCTACCTTATATACTAAAACTCCAAAGTCCATGCTAACTACTTCTAGCCTACCCTAAATAGCCATGTGTTTTCCTTAAAATCAACATATATTAATTATGCTGTATGATATCATCCTTTTAGAACCTTCTATACTTTTCCATGTGACACATGACTGTGTGACTGTGACAGCGGATTTGTCATGTGACTGATGTGTGATGGTGATGTCACATTAACCCTAACTCTAAGTTTCCAAAAATCAAAATAAAATAAAGAAAATAACAAATAAGAAGAGAAAAATAAAATAGTTAGAGTCCACCATCTTGAACTCTGACAGAGTGGTTCCTATTTCAGCATCTTTGCAATCTACTATATGAAAGGAAAAACAATTAGGAAAATTGTCTATTAAACTAAATTCTAAGAAAGTTCTTTGTTTAGATTGTTAAAAGCTAGTAAGACTTAATTAAGATAGTTATTAGTATTCACTATGGGACTTTTAATCTTCAAGCATTGCTCAGAAGTAAGATAATCTGTGGCCATATAATAAGGATTAGCCTGTTGGAATAATGTTTCCAAAAGAGAGCTTAATATATGTTGTTTAGGAAGAAATACTACTCTAAGATAGTAACATCTTATAATTTTATTGAGGTGAAAGTAAATAGAAATGAGACTAGTAATAGCCTCAACTCTTTATAAAGGAGATATACAAAAAGCTTCCATAATCCATAGGGCTGCTCTTCATTTCATTTTTTTCAATTCTTTGATAGGTTAATATATTGGTGCTCATTTGAAATACCATAGCTAAAAGCTGTATGAAATGATGGAAATGACATAATTTCTATACAGAAGATGTTTGTGTATAGGAGAGAGTTCTCTTGTTAAGTTTTCAAGCATTTTTATATATTTAATAGTGAATAAAGCTTTATCAGCATAATAATAAATATAGTGTCAAAAAGAGAGTTTCTTATCAAAAAATCCTAGATATTATCATATATCTTTAGGTTTGAGTACAGTACCATCTATAGGTCTAAGGTCTAGTAGAAGAGGATTAGTATTCTTCTTTGACCTAGAGAAGTGAAAGACCTCCAATTTGTTATGTTCAATTGCCAGACTAAATTGGTTGAAGAGATATAAAATAACACTATAACTACATTCAAGGTTCACATTAGATTTTTTGTAACTCTTCTCCTAAGAAACAAAAAGACCATCATTGACAAAAGAAAGAATAGAAACTAGGATAGGAATTAAAAGGTTTTCAGTTCTTTTTTCAAATATATGGAAAAGAGAGACAATATACAAAGCTAAAAGAATAAGGGAAAGAGTAAATTCTTGCCCAACACCAACATCTGCTTTGAAAGATGATGATGTGAAATAATTCCACATATATTGAGCTTGTTAGTTAATTCAATAACTAGAGAAAAATCTAATATTGAAACCTACTTTGTTTAGAATTATTAGAAGAAGAAGATTTAAAGAAGGGAAGAGCTGTATAATATCAAATGCAAGAGTGCTTGTGTGAAGACCCTTAACACATCCTGCTTGTATGAGATGTGTTAAGAAAATACCAGTATCCATTATTGAACATTGTTTAATGCCCCCCAATTAGTTTGGATAAATGAAGTTTGAGATAATAGAGTGAACTTGTAGTTTATTACATATCACTTTTCTGATTAATTTGCTTAATGTATTAAGAAGAATAATAGGATGAAATACCTTAAAAGCATCATACAAAGATTTGTTGGGCTTTGGAATAATAGTGAATATGGACTTTTTGAAGTGTAATAGCTAATAGCTGAGATTAATACAAGAATTTTCTATGTTGACAATGTTAATAATATATTTAGCATTGCTTACTATATTTTTAAGGTAGTTCCAAAAAATATAATCTGGTTCCAGAGTAGACAAACTGCTACACTTATTGATAGTATTTTTAATTTTAGTGTTAGAGAACAAAGACCATTCTACTCATTTACATAAGAGAATTTTATCAAGAAGTTGTAAATTGATAGGCCTATTCTGTTATGACCTTAAGCTTGGCTCAATTTGTAACTTAGGCAAAGATTTGAGTAAGATTTGAGTAAGAATGGAGAATGAGTCAATTAGTCAAATAAGAATACAAGATAGTATCTACAGCTATATATATCTATTGACAATAAGAAAAGAAAAGAGGAAGCCTCCACTACTACATGAGGTGCTGACTGATTATATATGAGAAAACAACAAGGTATAGCAAATAATAAGTCAGAGATAAAATAAACTCTAATATGTATTGTCTATACAGCAAACATTTATGAGATATAAGATATCAATTATAATATATCTTGGGCTAAATTATAGGATTAATATAGAGCTTACCACAAATTGTCCAGATAATTGTAGAGAGGTCCATTAAATTTGATGGCTTTCATTGCTGGTATTTTTTGTTTTTTATCCCATAGTCTCTTGTTAATTAAAGCAATTTTTTAAATTCTATTTATTGTAAAAAAAGACTTGTTTAGCTATTTTTACCAACTTCTTGTAATTGATCCAGTCTATTCTCTTTCTGGATGCTCAATATGAAGCTAAGTCTCTGTTACACTCCTTGTTCCACCATGTTTTAGAATATTTAGTAATGTTGACAAATTTAGAATACTTATTCTCAAGATCTTCTGCAATAGTAGCAAATTTTCAAGTCACATGTTCTAGCATGTCATAGTTAAGAATATTAGTCATATCAACATTACTTATTCTATTTCTAAGTTCATCAATAAATTTTCTTTCTTTTTCACTATTCCTAACAATAGACTGTTTCCTTTCTTGAATAAATTCTTCTTTGATGATGTTTGATAATAATAAAGAAGTATGGTTGGAAGAACTTCACAAGTCAGATAAGATATGATAAATATTGAATTCCTCCATATCTGCTTGGAGAAACATTAAGTCTAAAATCTTGAGAGTTGTTTGTATATCAAGCAGATACTGGATTGATAAGTATTGATAAATCTAGATTAAGACTATCAGCTGCTTCTTAAAACATGTTAGCATATGTTAAGTAATGAGGATATAATGAATTCCAATTGTTATCTCTGATATTAAGTCCACTGTCATAATTAGAACATTATTCAAATTTACCTTAGTATTCTTTAGATACTTTAAGATAGTCTGCTGATCATCTGAATAAATATTAAGAATAAAACGCATAATGTCACAACTGAAAAAGAAAATAAAGTTAATATCTCAATGATTAAATATATATATATATTTTAATGAAAAATATAACTTGACCAACTTGATGTTAATATAGGTAATAATTCTTAGGTGATCATTATCAGTGAGTAATAATCTTGTGAATGTAATCTAAGAAGAATGATGGAGAGCTTCTATAATTGATTACCTTTTCCATTACATCAGATATAATATGAAAATTTGTATTAGCTAAGTAATAGGATATCTCTAGGATTTTAAGGTACTATTTAGATTGGGGGAGTCAAGAGTTTATAACATTATTTGAATTAGTGTTGTTCAATGTTTTGATGTATTTCTTGGTAACATTCAGGTCTGAAGCAGCTATAGCTTTGTTAGTAGTGATGATGATATCTTTATTATCAAAGTAAATTAAATTAGCTAAAACTTCAGATTTTATGCCTTTCAGAAGTCTGTTGATGTTTGAGACATATATGTTTGCTTGAGATACAATTATGTTGAAATTAATTTCACTCATTAATATGATAACCTATTTTCTAGAAGATCTTTTAGTAGTTATATTGAGTTTTAGTTTACCCTTCACTCCATTGTTGTATACAACATTGTTAATTTTGATAATGATTTTGCCAAAGAACAACTTTGGAAATGCATCCTTGATTTTAAGAATATTCTCAATATTGCCTTTAGTAGCCTGAGTGAATAATCAGATTTCTAAGACAAAAGACTGGGTTTTCTTGTAATATTTGGACTTGGCCAAAATACTTTTACTTGGTCTAGAAGAAATAGACAGGGGAATTCTAGAAATATCAGCTTATTTACCTTTATTAGTCTTTATGCCTTCAATTGTTTTTGGAGTGGTTGTTATATTTTTGTCAAACTGGGAAGAAATACATTGCTAGAAAGTCTTGTTTTTGCCATTGACTGTTAGATTATCCTATCCAGACTCATAAATGGGATTAATAAAGTTCCAAGCTACAGAGCCAAATTATGCAATCTAAAGGATATTGTTAGAGGTTTTACTATCTAATGGTCTTTATTTTATGAATACAGTCATTCCTTGTAAGGAACACACAATATTTTACATCACTAGCTAAGAACTTGTCAATGTCAAACAAGGAAATTGAAGAAAAGTTACTATCCTACAGTTATGGGTCCACAGGTTGGTTTGTCTGATATAGTATGATCAAAGGTTCCAAATTAGGGGAAGCCAATATGTTATCCATGTTGTTAGCATCATTATCATGAAATATATGTACAGATAATCCTGCATATTCCAAGGGCATATTGGTTTGAGAGTGATCTGCTTGTTTCTCCTCTTTACTTGTTTAGCCTATGTTAATTTTCTAGACTGAGCTTCAATGTGTTCTCCATAATCCATCAAAAATGCAGACAAGCTAACAAACATATCTCTTTGGCTATTGATACTGGAAGATGGAGATTGTTCTTTGAGTAGAATGATTTCAAGATTTATTAAGAAATGCTTATGATGACTTGGTTAATTGTTATGAGGTTGAGAAGTCAAAAGATTTAGTGTATTTGCTAATTCTCTTCTGGGTGCTACCATATAAGATGGTGGTATGAGAGAAAGAAGCAATGTTCTCTGAGGTCTTTCTAAAGATAATTTGTGTTTTTATTGTACATTCCCAATAAATATTAGGTTTTTGAAGCATACTCTATGCTTTCTATCCTAGTCACCCTCACAATTATCTTCCAGTTTCTTTGTAATTATGTTGGTTCCAGAGGTTCTTTCTAGTTTTCATTTGAAGGGTTACAAGTTCTACTCCAATGATCAATCCAAAAGTCATTCTGAGTATCACTTTAGACATAAGAGCCATAAAGATTGTTAAGGTGGTTGCCAAGACAGATAGCATCATCATCATCATCAAATTTTTCATGGTAGTTATCTTCTATACTGGGGGTTTTCTTTTTTCTGAGTAGTCAACAAAGATATATGACAAATCTTGTCTTAGTTTGAGTTCAGGCCTAGAGTGAGTGTTATTTAAGTATTATCTACATCCATCTCCTCACCAACATGTACCAAGGATGGTATTAAGAAGGATGATGGTCGTTCAGCTTTATTCTTATGTTACAAAACCTGAGATCTAGTATTTGGAGTTAAAGATATATGTAACTAGAGCAAAGGCTGAGGTACAAAGGTAGTAAATTTGTAACAATCACTCAACCCAATTAGCCATTGTCCTAATATCCCTTACAATGGCTTTCATCCTTTCAAACCCATCCTGAGATAAAACATCTAGTACCCATTCTCCTTCTAAGAACATGGGAGAAAGGACATGAATTTGAGATGGTCAATGTGTAGGTGGTGGCTCCACCAAGAAAGTCTCTATATTTCTGGAATACACCCTCATTCCTGTTCCTAGAAAGCTAATGGCATATAGGCATGGGAGAGGGTACTATACAAGAAGCTTATCAAATCTGGAATGGATTTGTGCATCAGCAGAGTGGCGAGTACTGGAAAGGGTATTATAGGAGCCATCTTTGATCTTGATGATCAGAACTGGTTTGTCTTGGTCATCTCTAACAATGAACTCAACTTGAAAGTCAATAGTATCTCATTTGTCAAAAATAGTCAGTTGCTAGAGAGAAACAAAGAACCAATAGGTATTATCCACTGTATCAAAATATCAATTGAGCATGGTATTGTAAGAGCCATAGAACCTGCTTTCCAGGTTGCTGTCCTTTGCCATTTTAATCTGGAATAGTTGTACCATACACTTGGGCCACTGCTGGAGAGTCAAGAATGACATTTTTGGCTTTTCTGTGTGAAATGAGTAGCTGTCGTAGGATACTACTGACCACTCACCCAGTTTGTGAGAGGATGGAATGGTTTGAGATATTTGGAGATATTTGGCAGATGGAGATGGCTACCAGCACATATTTCTACCCCACTAACAAAGCACCTTTCGTGATCTGAGATTGTTCAAGATATGCACATAACAAGTATTCAATGTAGGCTGCTTACCTGTTGAGATATTGGGATTCCATGGGTAAGTGAAGATGGTCAGTGAGAGTACAAGGGCATGGAGTAAAAGATTCATTATAAAGAGACCACAAAACAAAATTACTTGGTATACAAGAAATGGTATGTGCCGTTAGTCTCCTGCATTTGGCTAGTCTCCATGTCATGAGCCACGATAATATGCAACGCAGGCTCCATTCTTCATAAGTATATAATAAACGAGTGCTCTTGCTGGACACCTCTTTCACTACTATAACTTGTCAATATAATGAGCAGCAATGGTATAGTAGGGTTAAAATAAAGTATTAGTTTCTCCATCTATATAGTAAACTGCTTCTTACAATCTTCTAGATCATTGTCTCATATATAGACATTGGCCTCATAGGTTTTAGTTATTGGACATAGATTGGGGATCATTTCATATCTTGTTTCATAAATGTGAGCCAAGCTTAAGGTCACAAAATTTAGTAAATATGAACTACCTAATCTAAGAACTTGTCACATAAGAGATACTGTTGGATAGTAGGGCTACAGGGTTGGTGATGAGTATAGAGTTTGCAAAGAAGCATGAATTTAAGTTGAAGATTTTTGAAAGTACCAATATATTATACCATAGATATTTTCTAGAAAGAACACAAAAAAAGCTGGAAATTGATAATGTGGGAGAGAAGAAGTGAAGTGTAATTTTGAGGCTTGCTCATCATAATCAACTGGAAAATAGGAGAAGTCAAGATGACAAGATGTATAGGAGGCAATGGATATTAAAGCAAGGGAAGCTAGTGATTTTACTACCTCATATTCTACATCTGTTTACCTTGTGTTTGCTATGACTCATACATGTGTTGGGGTTTGTTTCATTTCTGACTCATATTTACTGCACCTTGCATTCTCCTCATGTTTCATCAGTCAGTGCCTCATGTAGTAGTAAAGGTATCCTCATGTTTTCCTCCCTTCCTCCTTATTATTTTCTCAAGAATACCATATATATTTCTCATATCCATTAGGTATATATAATAGTAGATATAGATATGTATCCTTACACTTTACCAATTAATCTTCTTCTTCCTTACTCAAGTCTTTGTCTAGGTTGCAATCTGAGCCAAGTTTAGGATTGTAACAGCTAGGATGGTAAAAGTAGAAGAAGAGAAATAGAAAGAGAAAGTGTAGAATAAGGAACCAAAGAAGAGAATACTAGGAAATAAAAATGTAGATATAGAGAGATTATGTTATTATCACTCTCTTATGTTCACTACACAACTACAGCATGAACTATAGGATCAAGGGTTATTTCCTTATAATGCAACAATTAGCTATGCTATAGTTGTTTCAGTCAGCACCTCATGTAGTAGGCATTTTTTCCTTTTACTTTCCTCATGTTTCATGACTCATCTAACATACTATTACTATGTATGATCCTCATTGTTAATAAGTATATATAGTTATAGATACTATCCTGTATTTTTATGCTTTATCAATTGACTCTTCTCTCCACTCTTACTCAAGCCTTTGCCTAAGTTGCAATCTGAGCCAAGTCTAAGGTTATAACAGATTAATAGAACAGTATGGAAGAAAGAGGTAATAAAGCCAAAGAAAAAAACAAAAAAGATAGTGTCATAGTACTTTCACAAGTGACTCAAAACATTTAGAATGAAATAGAGTGAGAGAATGTATACTAAAGAAAAGTGTGGGATCATGCAATAGATTTGAAGAAGATGTTTGTACCAAGAAAGGTAAAAATCTATTCTCTATCCAGAGAAGAAAAAAAGGAGGTATATAAGTTTGTAGAAGAATAGTTACCATAGACAGTACTAGTATTTTTTGTGAGAAAGAAATATGTGAAGAAAAGAATGGTTCAAGACTATCATTATCTCAATAGTTGGAAAGTAAAGAATAATTATCCATTATTAACAATATAAGAGTGAAGGAAGAAGATAAGTGGAAATTAGCTTTTATAACACTAAAAGAGTTATTCAAGCTTACAGTAATGTTTTTTGAGATAAAAATTTGCTAGCTATGTTCCAAACTATAATGAATGAGTTATTGTAAAATTTAATAATTACAGACAAGATAGCAAGCTTTATCAATGATGTGATAGTAGGAACAGAAGAAGAAGGATATGATAAACTAGTAAATGAGATAGAAAGAATGAAAGAAATAATTTGTATACAAAGCTAGAGAGATGCAAGTAGAAATTAAGAGAAGTAAGATTCTTAGAAGTAGTAATAGAACTAGAAGGGATAAATATGGAAAAATAAAAAGTAAAAGTAGTATTAGATTGGCTGGATCTTTAAACAGTCAAGGAAGTACAAATTTTATTGGGTCTTGCCAATTATTAGTTATTTGTAAAGAACTTGGCAAAGATAAAAAAGCCTTTGCATGAACTAGTGAGAAAGTATCAGAAGTAGACATAAGAAGAAGATAAGAGAAAGTATTTGACAAGTTGAAAGAGTAGTTTACAAGAAATCTAGTATTAGTGGTACCAGATTTGGATAAGAGGATGAGGATGGAAGTGAATATATTATATTATTGAATTACAAAATTCATGATAAATAAATGTTAGCAGTGATTAAAGGGTTGAAAAATTGGTGATATCTGTTAGAAGAAGCAAGGTTTGATTTCACATTGAAGCATGCACTTGTAGTATGAATGGGAAAATTAGACAGATAGAGTAAAAGAACAGATTGGAAGATAAGAGCAGAGAATGATAATAAAAATTATAAATTAATAAGATAAGAATAGATGAGAGAAATAATAGAAGTAGTAGTGAAAGAATCAGAGATGGAGTTAGTGGAAAATATAAAGAAAGTAAAATAGAAGAATAAAGAAGTAGAGTTGGTATTAAAGAAGAAAAAAGTATACATGTTAAAAGATAAGATACTATAATTAGAGATAATCTGGTTATACCATGTTATACCAGTAGCAGAATGTGAAGAAATATAGAAGATGATAGAGATAATCATGAGAAATTATTGATAGCTAGGAATAACAAAAGATGTGGGAAATATGTAGAAAGTTGTGATTTGTGCTAACAGATAAAGAACTATAACAAGACACAAGTAGAAAAATGAATACCAAGTATGCTATTTCAGTAGTATATGATAGATTGCTCCAAATGGCATATTTTATAGCTATGATAGAGAAAATATTAGTAAAAAGGTTGGCTCATCTCTTTAGAGATAATGTGTGGAAGCTACATAGTTATATATTAAGACCAATTTATCAATAGCCTTTTATTTTCAGACAAATGGGCAGACAGAGAGAATGAACTAGAAGTTATAATAGTATCTTTGGTTTTTATTGATTATATATAGAAAGATTAGCCAGAGTGGTTGGTAACAGTGAAGCTTACAGTTAGTGGTAAAATATATACTATAACTAAATGTTGTGGCAACCACTTATCACAAGGACAAATGATCACACAAATGGTAAATCTCTTAGAATGGATATCAAGTGGGAATTTTACAAGAGAACTCGACAAGGAGTCTCTTCTTAATTAGAGTCTTATATATACAAAGTCCTCATGGTCCATGCTACTAATAATTAACCCTGTTCTTATGTCCATGCTCCTTTCTCATGTTCGCCTCAAGGCCACCATGTTGTATACATATACCCTGACATCATCTTCCAGATCCTTCTACCACATTCTAGACCTTATGACGTTACATCATGTGACTGCAATGTCACATGCCTCTTCATCGTCACTAAAAAGAAAAAGAAATTCAAAAGAAAAGAAATATAAAATCAAGAAAAATAGATAAAAGAAAAAGAAAAA
>Ga0157368_1001389_pt1 | contig 10145 bp, 3 predicted proteins | sample AttbisABBM3_FD_113146 | JGI IMG/M metagenome (GOLD analysis project Ga0157368, IMG submission 113146) | Fungus gardens microbial communities from leaf cutter ant in Botucatu, State of São Paulo, Brazil - Atta bisphaerica ABBM3 | ecosystem: Host-associated > Fungi > Mycelium > Unclassified ...
TCATTTGTTCTTGAATCTTCTACTAAATTCTCCCAAGTCTCGTGATCTGTCTTGTAACTATGCCATTAGGTTGTGACTGATGTGACAGTGTGACCAATCAATCCTAACCCTAGCTATTCTAAAAATATAAAATATAAAATAAAACAGAATAAAAATAAAAATGAAAAGTAAAATAGAGAGAATACTAAGTCCACCATCTGTGAACTTGACAATCATCTTGTTCCAGAACCTTCTACTTCCTTCTTTTAAGTCTCATAACCAATGCTGTGACCATACTATCAGATGTGACTGATGTGACAGTGTGACTAATCACTTCTACACCTAACCCCAGAGTTCTAAAATTAGAAAAAATGAAAAAAATAAATCAAGGAAAATAAAATGAGAAAAGAAAATAAAGAAAAACTAAGTCCACAATCTTCAATCTTGACACAAGGTGTGAACTGTATCCAACAAAATAGGAGTTTGCAAATAAAAACATTTAAAAATATGATTGTAGAGAGCTAGTATAATAATCTCTATCTTATCACTACTACATTGTTTACTGTCAAGAGTGCTAGTTGCTAAGAGAGGAGTATTCTCTTTGATATGGTGGCTTTGGAATAAGTAAATAAAAGACATAATAAATCAGCTAGAAAATAATAAAACATAGAAATAGAGACTTGTATCTTCTTCTAAGTGACTATAGAAAGCTGGCTAGTAGAAGTTAAGGTCTAGAAGAGATAGTAATAGAAAGAACAGCAGGACATGGGTTCTTGGGAGCCTAAGAATTCTTATTATATTGGGATAAAAATTAAGATATCTATTTAAATACAGCTGAAAAATAGAAGGGGAGATCATGTTTCTTCTTAAATCTCTTATAGGTGTACTTGACTTTGGAAAGCTATTTGATATACTTAGTCTTTGTAAGAGTACCAAGATTAGTATTTATGTATTTAAGAAAGATGTACTATGAATAGTTAGGAACTTTAAGAAAATAGGAAATTCATTCTAGAATGTTTACAGTGGATTTAACAAGGAAATCAATGGCTACATAAAGAAAGCCTAAGATGGTCTCCTTTCAGAAGAAACATTAGCTATAATAGATGATATTGGACAACATATTTTTAAACTCAAGATAGGTATTAACAAACTCTTTAGTAGGTTCACTAGGCATAGCTACTAGAGTAATATAATAATGGACTTAGAAAGACTTTTATAAGAAGTGAACTTATTTAAGTATGCCTTGAGAGGTTCATCCCTAGATTAATTATGCTAGATAGTCTGTGATAGAAATAGATATTTGAAATGTGAAATAAGAAAGGTTTCCAAAATAAATTCTTCTCATGAGCAGGAATCATGATCTGGTTATATAAGAGGATAATAAGAAGTCTTGTTAGAAATTCCCAGCTTTATGGCCAAAGTGAAATTAATCTGATTGTAAGTAGGATATAAAGACATATTTTATTTATAGAGAGAGAGAGAATAGAGACATATATGAAAGAATAAGAACTTGTGAATGGAAAATAGGGCTTTTTGAGTAGAAAAAAGATCTAGATATAAAAGAGAACATTTGTCAGGTAAGAAATATGTATAGAAAAGGAAACTATCAATGGAAAAATTAGAGAGGATATTGAAAGAGTATGAGAATATTATCCAATGCATGGGAATGTGAATCTTAGGTGATCTTGGCTTCAGTGGATATACTATGCCTTTACATGTTACAATAGTTACATTTGGGAAAAGGATATTAATATGAAATAGAGCATAAAGAAAGTCAGACTTCTGAGTATAGGCACTCAAAACAGTATACTACACTAGTTGATTTTTAAGCTAAGGAACTACAGAGTATTTACATGTCTTAAATATTGGTATTAAGACTATTTAAGCCTTGTATAGTCTTAATATCAATATTTAAGAATAGATCTATACCAGAAGAAGATGAGTAAGTAGAAAGAAAGAAATTCTCTTTTACAGATATTTTGAATAGATTATATGTTAGAGAAATATTATCCATGATGTAATCAGATAAATTGGATGTATTTAGATGGATATGTAAAAATGCTATGAAAAGCTGAAAATTTATAGGAAAAACTAAGAAAAAAGCTTTCTTATAACTAAAAGCTTCATAACTGAAACAAGATAACAAAAGTAAACTTGGAATCACACAAAGAAATACTAGAGAATAAATTTTTTACATTAGAAGAGATTCAGTTCATATGTCATATCCTGTTTCAGCTATATCTGTTCCAACCTACAGATAACACTTTCCCTTATCTACACTTCTAATCTCTTCTAGTATGGATTAATTGTCTCTATCCTTACTAGACTCTTGCCAACTCCATGAATCTTTATCCCTGACATCTAAGAATCACTAGTAATTAGGATAATATCTAGCAGTATCTATTCTAAATAACTATCTTAGATAGTATATACTATAAAGTCTTATTCTGAAAATTGACTAAAAATATTATATTGTAAAATTCATTCAACTTGTATCTCTATAATCAGTAAACCAATTCTCACAAACCAAGTTACACTAAAAAGCCCTAAATAAGGACTATTTGTACATATATAAGATATTACTACAAACTTTATTCAACTTGTATCTCCACAACTAGTAGACTGATTTTCACAAACCAAGTTGCACTAAAAAGCCCCAAATGAGGGCTATTTACACATATACAGGATATACAAAAGTGACAATAGATTACTGAGATATCAGACTATCAGTAACTACAAGTTTCATTGGCTATTATCTCAGAAAAAGCTAGATAGATTTCCATAATCAAGATTGTGTTAGAAAGTGCTCATCAAATGGTTTCTAATGATATATCATACATCATATAAAGATCAGTATTTATAGAGATAAAAGCATATTAATGTAGTAACATAATTAGTTACCTAAAATTAGCCTGATATCTGCTATAATAGATAATAGTCTCACCAAGTATGAGTTTTGATTATGTGATGGAAATAGCTTGCACATAGACCATCACCATTTTGTATAAATACTTCTGTATCTAAGGATTAAATCTCAGACTTAACAATATTAATTTATATCTTTTCATTATTGACATCATTTATATTACTTCTTTCTTCCATACCATCATATTACATGGTAGCATCTGAAAGACTCTCAGTAAATATATTGTTCTCTTTTAACTTAAACATTAGTACTAGTCTTCAAGAATCATGTGTAGAAATAACCAATAATATAGAGGTCAACACTCCTATAGACCAGTTTAAATTTCCTAGTTCTAATAGTTCTAGGTCAGCTTCAGTGCTTTTAAATGCATCCTCAAAAGTATATGTAAAGTATATCCAAGCTCTCAACAATAATCCTACATAAGCTGATTAAGTAGAATACAGAAGTTCCAACCCACTCCCCTTTCCTATGCTTTAGCTACAGGAGAGATAGATAATTCTACTAACCAGGCACTAGTAATAGATCTGAACCACATCCCTAACTAGGCTAAAGCAGCACTACAACTGCATAGTGTAGTGTCTAATGAAATATACCTGCCTCAAGACCTGGAATTGATAGTCATTCCTTATGCTAACAATTAGCCTATAGATTTGCTGTCCAATCTCTATTTTCTGCAGAAATAAGTACTTAGAAGGTGATGCAAAGAATATTTCCTGTTCATTATTAAAAATTATGGCATTTATTAGACAACAAAGATTAAAGAAGAAATCAGAGAAGGATATTTTCCAGATTGCTGAATTCAGTTTTGCCATGTAAGAGTTCATCTCCTTAATTTACAAAGTAAGCTAGGACAAGCCACTAGCTAATAATGATCACAAATTCTTTAGCCAGTGTATTTTCACACAGTTTAACAATGAATTATCTAACTCAATGAAAAATCAAAGTCAGAAAATGGCCCCTAAAGACAAGTAGGCTAATATTTCTAAAGTGCTCTCTCCCATTTCTCCTTGTCCAAGCAAAAAGATCTTGGAAAAATCCAAATTCTTTATAAAAAACCTAGTGTTCTCTTTGACCAGAAATCTATCAAAGAAACTTTCATATGCTCAGGCCTCTAAGAGCAACATAAATGAAATCATCAGAATAAGTAAGGTATTCCTGAAACTACTAGCAAACAAAGTGTTGGAAATCCATAAGGTGTTAAATAACATGAGTCAGAACAAGAAACCCAAATTAAACATAACTATGAAGGGTTTATTCAGAAAGCAAGTCATTGTATCTATGAGTACAAATAACATTTCAAGGGTAATGGCCAAAGCTAATGTCCATGTTTCAAATATTAACTAACTCTTGAAAGGAGTTAAATCTGAAGTCTCTGTTGATTTCATTCACTTTGATAACAAAGGGTTATTGTTAACTACTAATAAAGTAGCTGTCTTATCTGATCTCAACATTATTGAAAAGTATCTCAAAGATTCAAATGAGCATGAAAAAGACATGAGTCCTAGACTCTTACAATTGAAGTCTTATCTCAAAATCCTTGGTATCTTCTACTTTGTTGAGGGCATAAACCTCCTGATCTTTTCTGATATAGTAGAGAACAGTATCAAGTCTACTTACATTTTCAATGACATTACCTTTACTTCTCATCCCTATATTATTAAGACATCTCCAAATATAAACATGGCTGTTATTTAGGTCAATATCTAAGACTTCTAGAATAGTTTTAAAGTAAAAATGTTAATTAATAGATGCTTTAACATTGATAAGCACATCACCATAATTCATAACACCAATATGAACTTAGAAGTCCCCCAGTGTAAAAATTGCTGGAAGTGGGGCTATACCACATTTGCATACTGTACATATGGGTCCAAATGCCAAAAATGCAATGAACCACATAAAATTGAACACTATAGAGAAATGGCATAGTGTTGTAAAGTAAACTTCAAAACCAACCCATCCAGACTCAAAACTTTGAAAAGAGAGCTGCGTTCTCACTCATCTAAATGTATTAACTGCAAAGGTGACCACCAGGCAGATAACTACAACTGTCTATTCTGGAAACACAGATTTAATCATGACTAGTACAGCAAGAAAGCCCAAGAGCTCCAGGAAATCAGAGCAAATTCAATTCACTCAAATGTGAGCAGTGGTAAGGCATGATTTTAAAAATGCTCAACATTTTTTCACAGAATGTCAGGAAGAACAGGCTTTTTACTAATACCATTATAGAAAATAACAAAAAATTTGATGTCTTATTTATTCAAGAATCTCTCTAGTCTATTATTCAACAAGTACTAAGCTTTTTGAATAAAAATGTTATCAGCACTCCTCACCATTCATTCTAGATTATATTTGCATGATCAACTTCAAATGACAACAAATATCTCAGAGTTATTACATATATCAATGTTAGACTGATTAGTCTGAGATTTTTGTTAAGGAAAGATATTTTAAATCATCATGATATTAATCTTATCTTCTTTAAGAATACTGAGGTTAATTTAAATAAAATTCTTATTATGACAGGGGACTTTAATATTAGAAACAATAATTGGAACTCTTTGTACCCTTACCATTCATTATACACTAATATACTTCAAGAAGTTGTAGATAGTTTTAGTCTTGAATTATCAATATCTATTAATTTGGTACCAATACATTGCATGGATAATTCTTAAGAATCAAATTCTGTCCTCAACCTTATGTTCGTTAGGATAGAATTGGAAGAATTCAATAATTACATCATATTGCCTGATCTTCAAAATCTATCAGATTATGCTTCTTTGTCAGTATCTATTGCTCTGAAAGAAAAATTTATCCAAGAAAAAAAATAATGACTTATTAAGAATAGCAATAAAAAAAAAGAATTTGTTAATGAACTTAGGTATAGACTAGGCTCTGTGGAGATATCTAATATTACAAGTTAAGAAACACTCAAAAGAGTAACTCAAGAATTCACATCCATAGCTAAAGATCTTTGGAACAAATATTTGAAATTAGTCAACATCATCAAAAGATCTAAAGCATGGTGGACAAAAGAATGCAATAAAGACTTGTCTACATATTTGTCAGAATTGAAGACAGTGGACTCTATTTTTTGTTTTCTATTTCTCTTTTACTTTTACTTTTATCTTTATTTTGGAGTTAGGGGTTAGTATGATATTACAGGTCACTGTCACATGATGTAACTTGTGTCACAAATTACATGACACATAGAACATTATAGAGGGATCTAGAAAGAATGATATCATATAGCATGTATAATATGTGTTAACTTTAAAAAGAATATATGGTCATTTAGGGTAGGCTAAAGTAGTAGAGCATAAACCATTAGGTTTTAGTATATATGGTAGATAATCTTATACAGAGCTCTCTATTAAGTTCTCTTGTATCAACTCTATACAAGGTTCTTCCTTTTGACCAGCTTTAAAGTCTTAAGTTTATAACAATATTGTATTTCAAGAAGCAGAACTGACTGAGCTACATACAAGAAAATAATCAAGTCAGCTAAATGGACATTTTTTGATAATAGAATTCAAGAAATTACTTTGTCTAATAAGAGACTATGGGATCTAATAAATTAGATCAGAAAACAAAAATTACTAGCAACAGAGGCCATCAAGTTCAATGGCCATCCATGCGATAAATTCAATGATTTATGACAAGCTTTGTATCAATTATACAACTCTACTCAAGATAGACCCATTAATATAGAACTACTTGATGAACTTTCTTTATATTAACAAGCAAAGTGGCTTCTATTTTCTATTGCTGAGATCAAAGATGTGATTATCAACTGTAATAGTTCTTCTATACCAGATTTAGACTATATTTTGTAAACATTGTTAACATTGAAAATGCATGTATTGATCTAAGCTATTGACCAATGCATTTCAAAAAGTCCATATTTTTCATTATCTCCAAGCTAAACAAGCTATTCTACAATACTCCAAAAGTCTTTCATTCTATCATTCTCCTTAACATGTTAAGAAAATTAATCAATATTAAGCAGCATTCAATTATTGATGCTGGAATCTTCTTAACTTATCTTATTCAAACAGGATGAGTGAAAAGGCTTCATACAAGTACTCTTGTGTTCAACATAGCATAGTTTTTTCCTTTTTTAAATCATCATTATCTTCCTATAATTCTAACTAAAGTGGACTTTGATTTTAAAGTCTCTAATTCCTATTCTGATTATTTAATTAACAGACAGACCTGATATATTTGAGATTTATTCACTTTCTCTTTTTTTAGAGCAGATGTTGGTGTTGGACAAAAGTTAGCCATTTTACCTATTCTTTTAGCTCTTTATATTGTACCTATTTTTCATATTCTGGAAAAAAGATCAAAAAATCTCTCTGTTTCTATTTCTATTTCTGTTTTATTGTTTGTTGATGATGATCTTCTTATTTCTTAGGAAAAAATTTTTCAAAAAATCAAATATGAATCTTTTTATTTCTCTAGAGCCACAAAAATCTTTAACTCTTTCTCTCTAGATTTGAAACCACTAAGAGATGTGGTTCTGAGACAAAAAGACACCTAGCAATACTTGGGCTTTTTCTTCAACAAAAAGCCTATATTTTGATATTGCACTCACCATTATACCAACAAAGTATTGTCAACTATCAAAAGCATGAAAATGCTGGGGAATTCAACAAGAGGCCTTTTACCTAAACATAAACAACTTTTGTATAGAACATGTGTTTTTTCTATTGCTATATACAGATTTCAGCTTTGGTACTTCAAAGGTGTTCTAGTTCATTAAACTTTAAATGAACTAAAGAAAATGCAAAGAAAAGCTGCCTTGTAGATTATAGATGCTTTTTAAACAGTACTATTATGGGGAGTAGAAGCTATTGCTGGACCCATATCAATATAATTCTATCTTAACAAAATCAATGGTCAATATCATCTTCATGTTTCATCACTTTCTAAACAACATACCATTCTATCACTATTGGACAAACAACACTCTAAGCAACATACTTCTTATTACATAGCCACTTCTAAATTCACAGCCAAGCAACAATTAAAAATCAAGAGCTTTATAGTTGATGTCAACAATTAACTAAATGGAATCTTTCCTTCTTTTGATAGCTTAAACAAAGAAATCTTGCTAGTCTTTTGATTAATTGATATCTTTCCTAATTGTTTTTCTTTTTTTTCAGTAAATAGAAAAAACTCTGACTCACTTTCTGCTCAATGTAGAAAACAGAATAACTTACATGAAGATTTCCTTTTATATCAAGATACCATATTCATTATAGCAGATGCTCACATCATAAACAATGTTGCAACATCTATATTTCACATTCAAAGAGAATAAGATATTATTGTTAAGATGGTTTATTATACAACTAATGTAAATTCTATGGAAGCCAAATTATTCACCATTAGATGTGGGATTAACCATGCCATACAATTACAAGATATCAGTCACATCATTGTTGTCACAGATACTATTCCTGCTGCCAAATGAATCTTTGACATGTCAACTCATCCATACCAACTTTATTCTATTATGATATTGAAAGACTTCAAAGCTTTTTTAACAAGAACTGTAACAATATCATTGAGTTCTGAGATAGTCCTGACTCCATTAAATAGTCACCACATTTACTAGTTGACACCTTAAAATCAATTCTATATTTCCTAGCAAATTGCTATGGGAAGTCAATAGAAAAGAAGAGTGTGATTCCATTCATATATAAATGGCAGATAATGTTCCAAGTATTGGAATTTAAGAGAAAAAATTTCTTTAATGATAGTCATAACCCAATCTGTCCAACTTATTCAAAAGACAGAGTATAAATGAAATTTTGCAGTACCTCAAATTTGTTGTGTGCTCACATCACCAGGATGATAACAAATTATATACCTATAGATGAATACAGACTCAGATTCTTTTCTAAGAAATCTATAATATGTCTATATAGCAAATATCTGATAGAAATAAGAAGGCATATTTTTTTGAATGTTCAAGATACAACAAATCTTGGAATTTAAAAAGAAAATCTCTTAAAGATGTCCTTACTTTCCTAGAATTCAATCTTGGAGCATTTTGTTTTCAGAAAGGTATTATGTGAGGAGAGGTCTCCTTATGAACTCTAGTCTAGTTTGTATTTCTTTTTCTTTTTCTTTTCTTTTATCTCCTTTTCTTCTTATTTAAGTAGATATGTTGTAACTACCACAGTCTACCACCATATCCCATATAATAAATTGTTGATTCTAAAATAAAAAAATAAAAAAATCATTGTCATTATTATCAAACTTCTGAATCACTCTTAAATCTTTGAGAGTGCACCTAAGATTCAGATATCATAAACAAGTAAGTAGTTCATTTTGTGATAGATATATAAAAGTAATAACAGATTACTGAGATATTAGACCATCAGTAACTATAAGTTTCATTAGCTATTATCTCAGAAATGACTGAATAGATTCCCATAATCACACTTGTATTGGAAAGTGCTTATCAAACCATCTCTAATGATATATTATATATCATATAAAGATTAGTATTACAATTCAAACCTCAAAGTGTTAAGGTAAGAAAAGAATCTTGTATTGGGTAACACAAGAGAACTTGATGGACAAAGTGTCTATCTTACATATACTTGGCTAATGGTCTGTACTATACTAAACCTAGCCTATTCTAAAGGATATATGGTATAACATTATTGTTCTAGAACCTTTTACATTCTTTTGTGATATGTGACATGTGACAGTCACATATGATGTCATACTAACCCTTAATCCTAAGTCCAAAAATAAGAAAATAAATGGAAATAAAAATAAAAAAATAAAAAAAATATGAAAATAAATAAGTCTACTATCTTTAATAATCAGTATTTATAGAGATATAAGAATATCAATGTAGTGACATAATTAGCTATCTTTTAAAATTATCCTAATATCTACTATAATAGATGACAGCCCCACCAGATACAAGTTTTAATTATATAATGGAAATAGCTTGTGTACAAACTATTACTATTTTGTATAAATACTTCTATATCTGAAGATTAGACTTCAGACTTAACAACATCAATTATTATTTATTATTTATTCCTTATCATTATTATTATTATTAAACTTCTGAATCACTTCTAAACCTCTAGAAGTATATCCAAGGTTTAGATATCACAAATAAGTAAGTGTTATGGCAACCACTAGACCAGTGTCCAATAGCAGCACTAACAATAAATCTCAAAGGAGGATATCTAGTGGGGAA
>Ga0157368_1001391_pt1 | contig 10143 bp, 5 predicted proteins | sample AttbisABBM3_FD_113146 | JGI IMG/M metagenome (GOLD analysis project Ga0157368, IMG submission 113146) | Fungus gardens microbial communities from leaf cutter ant in Botucatu, State of São Paulo, Brazil - Atta bisphaerica ABBM3 | ecosystem: Host-associated > Fungi > Mycelium > Unclassified ...
GATTCTACATGGCCAAGACTAACTTAAAAGCCTTGGTGAATTATAAATACAACAGAACGAGGAAAGCGAAAAGCATAAGCATAAGCGAAGGAGGAGCATTCAGAGAGCGTGAGTGATGAATACCATACAACTATGAAAAGAGTGCCGAGGTAATTTGCAGGAAAGTTGCGAGATAAATGTGTAAGTAATGATCTGTAGTTGATGATCTGTAGTTGATGCTATGTCAATAATTATACCAAACCTCGAAAAACGAAAATGCATATATGAATACAAAAAGCGCTTGCGACCGACCCGAAAGGTACTCACGACCAGACAGGAGTCTGAATACCAACAAACCACTTCCTTGCCCATGTTCCAATTTTCATCACTCTGCCTCTCTTCTCCTCCTCTTCCGCTCTACCTTGCCTATCGTTTGCATCATCATCATCATCCACTCCATTAGGTGGCAGCCCTAGTCCTTCCACCTGCGCGAAACTCACATATCCTTCCATCGTCCTACACCTTTCAGACGCTTTCCTTGCATTGAATGTCTTATGGAGTGTAAGGTCCAGTCGCTCAACAGAATCCTCAGCTGCTCGTCTTTGGTACGAAGGGTTTGGCACCGAACAGCTATCCAATGTCGAGATTGATCTCGGCATCACAGTGGCACTTTCACAGGCTGCAACTGCAAGAGTTGTAGTGGCAGACAAGCTACTGTAAAGAGGTGGTGTCGGTGGTGGCGTTAACAATAATCTTGAATCAACAGCATCTAAATCATCCCCTGGGAGCATATGATACAGAGGTTCAGAAAGCGCAGGTGAGGTGTCTGCAGTCGACGGAGTCCGAGAATGTATGTCTAATTGTTGAGTCAGGCCCGGTGTGGATGAATGTTTCGAGGAAAAGGAAGAAGTGGCGATAACTGGGCGATGAAAAGTAGCATGTGGATCTGTCCTACTTCGGGATCGACTGTATGTTGGGTGTCCATGGTCGCTGCTGCTTATGCTTTTGGGAGGTGTGGATGCCAACTGAATAAAAATCAAATCAATTAATTCTTCTGTTGTTTCCTGGAAAGGAGGCAACATACACCACAGTGCTCAAACCATGGCCAACTGGACGAAATGGAATCCTCTCTGTTTTTCCTCACGCGTTCCTTCTCATCAACTACTCTGGCAGAGATCAACACGCGTTCCAAACGTGCACGGAGAACCTGCTCGTGCGGAGTCAACGGAGACACTTGTAATTCGGTAGTGGGTCGTCGCCAAGCGGGAGTTGAGTTATGTCTCTGAAGATTGGAGCTCATATATCGTCCATCTGCAGACGCAGACGATCTGTGCAACGACTGTCTTCTGGGTGAAGGAGTTGCAGGACACGGAGGACACTGTGAAGAGGCAGTGGCGGGAGTGCGGTAGAGAAAAGCGGCACGGAAGAACTGCTCGTCGTGGAGATGCTGTGATTCTGGCATCATGGTCGAGGTAGAGTCTGCTGGACATGCGACAGGAAATATATCTTACTTATATCTTCCCTGCAGCCGACTCGGCTTGACCTGGACTGGGGTAAATGCCGGTCTTCCAAACTGGTTCACTGTCACGCGCGGACTGTTACGCACCTGTTCACTCCTGCGAAAACAACGCAATGAACTGTTTGTTTGATGATTAATCCGAAATACTATTTCAGCACCTGAAACCGTGCTCACTGATGAACAACGTCTCAAGATACTGCAGTAGTCATAATGCACAGCAAGATTACGCCCAATGGTAAAAGCTTATTTCCCCACACTCACGTTCATATTAACCACTTGTTGGTACATTCAACGATTCTATTACTCAACGTTGACTGATGAACAATGCCCAGCTCGTCACTGACTTAGTGAACCTGGTGTGATGAACTGCCAAGTTGGAAATATATAATCAAGACCAAGGACAAAGATCCACAGAATTATCGAATCGTATGTATTGTCGCAAAAGGAACCTACAATACCCATTTTTCCTCACAACGACGAACCTTTCCGTTCCGTAAACCGGCGGAAATCACGCGATTGACCTTTCGCAAAAGAAGCTCAAGTCTGAAGCTCCGCTCCACTCGCCATTTCAACGATGGATAAATACTAAGTAATCGTCATCTGCGAGATTTTTGCTATTTGTGCTCTTTCAATGACCGAGTTCATTACATGTATAGCTTTTTGGGCAGAGAAAGAGCAGGTTTTGAACTCTGATGGAGGCTTTTTCTGTATGATATATGCCTCCGACGATTAACCCTTTCTCATTGATGATAATCTTGTTAACTTAATTAGATCCTTTCTCGTGGACGGTGATGGCTCCAAGTCCACTGGCAGTGCAACTCAAGGTGTTTCTCCGACATAAGACTAAACCAGTTCATCTTGACGCTTAGTTGGCCAGAAAGACCCAATGGAGGCAATACCTAATACTAATCGCTCCATACAATACTAAAGTAGCTGCGAATCGTGGTTGCCTCCTCTTCGGAATCCTGGTGTTGAATGCTAGCTGAAAGATTGCGGGATTTTCGCTAGTCGAGCACCGTAAATTTCTGAACACTCGTCGATGATGGGAAGCTCGGTGGGTTATGTAAACCATACAGCCCTTTCAGAAAAACTAGTATACAGCGTAACCACCCACAGGTACTTGGATTCACTTGTTGATGACCCTTGACACTCCAATAACTTCTGTTATGCTTGAAATCGCTGCTCCGGCTTAAATATGACTTGTTAGTTCGAAACGTACTGGGAGACTCCGAGTGAGACAATGATCACATTGGTTTTCTCGTCGATCCAACACCATGGGACTTACCCTCTTGCTCTATATCTATTAACTTGAGCTCCTCCAGAGAAGGTATATGACCTTTGCCATCTCTTTCCTGTTTCTTCTCATATTCGGGTCACAGCCATCTCTTCTCATGGTGCTATGAGAACTGGATTTCTATAATGAGTGGCAATTGCAATCTGTCTCCTGGTGCAGTCATATATGTATAGCCAAATCGAACATTTGTTTTTGATAGCGATGATAATAACCTATCCAGTGCGCATTTCCAATGCAAGTCTTCACAACATCTTCCTTTCCAATCTAACACCACCATATAAATACACACCTCCTCTGGGACCCATCATCACAGACTAAGCGTAGTCAGTAGTATACTTTGTATCCTGTTGCACACCGCGTCCTAGTTGCTTGCGGTATAGAAATCTCTCTCCAATGCAAAGCACGTGACACTGTATCTGCGAAATGCGGTCTCCAAACAAATTTAATAATGACTACCTGCCCTTCAACCCGAACCGAATCCATACCCTATAATACCCGGTCAAAAAAGTGGAACTTTCCTCTCCCAGTAGTTATCGGTCTCGCTCGATTTCAATCAGTACACACGATTGATTCTTCGCGAAGCCTTTGCGATCCATTTCTTTCCCAGGTGAAGAGGATGAGGGTTTCTCTCCCAGGAACCTTCCGGTCGGAGCGATGTTTTGGGAGCGATGTTCCAATCAGCTTCAGCTTTGGATGAGGCTCGGGACTTCACGACAGAGTAGTTATTTCAGAACAAAGATCAGTTCTAACACCAAGAGTTTTCAAAGAGTGAAGAGAGAACCTGTGCAGGTAATCTTGTTCCTAGGTGTATGTATAGTCGTGGCCTCTATTTGGATCGAGAGTATTATACCCCCGAGTCAAAAAAACTCCATATAGAATCCCCAATCACTCGAGTTGACATCCAGTTCATAAACTTCTTCCTCTTCAGCGCGCTGAGCTAATACGTGGGTGACTCTTAACATTTTAACCATTTGACGCTTTTCTTGTGCTTTTCCCTTTCGGATTCTTATCCGATCCAAACGTACAACTTTATACGAGCTTGTAGCGAAGATCCTAATTGATTTCGCCCTGATATCTAACCGATGTCAATGCGGTGGAGAGCATCATTTAAAAATATAGTTGGCATGGAAGAAGATCATAAGAATCTATGCCCCTGCACGAGTCGTAAAAAAGAAAAGGAAAAGGTGGAGCAATGAACTCGTGTTAGTCTATATCGACGTTCTATTGTTGCTGGAACGATTAAGATTTGGCTTTGAAATTAGTGGAACGTATTGAGCGCTAATCAGTTGACACCCCATGAAGAGATCTAGTATGTAGGCTGGAGAGACACTTAGTGAAGAAAGTGATCGGATCGTCGCCCCTGCTCTGAAGCTCAATAGCTTCCCGCCATAAAAAGTGGCCAGATGCTCGAGTACGGGTCCGGAAACGACTAAATCACCAAGCGAGAAGTGGTAATACAAAAAGCCAATGAATTGCCCTGGTCTTCTTAGTGGAGCAGCTTAATTAGAGCCCCACTTCAGAAACCAGATAATACGTTGGTGTCATAGAGATCCCCATATTTCAGGAGAGGATAAGTACGAATAACGTCGTTGACCGTTTCGTGAAGTTTTTCCCAGAAAGCGGATTAATTAATTCTATCATTTGATGGTGTCCGGCAGTTGAATAATCTTCGTCTTCATGATGAGAGTAATATTCAAGTCTCAGCGGAGATCAAGCCCGAATTCATCGTCGACGATTTCACTACACCACAGATAAACATAGCCAGCCCTTCGGCGTTGCCACAAGGTACGGCACGCGTTCGACTACAATGATATCATAGATCGTGTTGCCTTATTTCATGTAGACGAGGGCAAGGCGTGTCGCTGGAAGCATATGCATAGAACTCTCGTAAAGCAGGGCAATGGTCATGCTTGCATGAATTTATTATACCCATTCACGGATGTGGAGAAGATAAACTTAAGAGAATCCATGTGAAAGCAATACATTGAACCGATATAAATATCGGGTCAAAACTGAGCGTTTGGAGGCCTCCCCTCACGTCGAACGATTAAGTGCCTGTCATAGATTCAGAAAGTTGGACATTCAAAATATCCATCTCTCGGAATCGGCGGGAAGCCTGGCTTTTTCAAGAGGTGAGCACATCCGTCTCACTTGTAGATTAAAAATGTAGTGAAATGACTGACTGTTACATAAATCACTGTTAATAATGTTCGTCTGGAGCGAGTTCATCTAGCTGCTGTAAGCAGACTTTTTGAAGAAATTCACCTAGGTATTACTTTGGGAAGACCTTCGGCACCTCGGAACACGAGGAAGCCATACATCTCACCGAACCAGTCCAATCCAGTACCCGTACAACGTCCCAATAATCATGAGGCAGTGCTATTATTGGAAAAGCGAGTTCGATCGATACACGCATCTGCCTGCAGGTAACGGTCCGTGAAGCCGCTCAGAAATCCTAAATGATCGTCCTGTACTTGAATCCGCTCGGCTCCACGGACGGTGAGATTGATAAAATTGCAATCAAGGAATCGCAACCTGGCAACAGAATCAACCAAGCGAAAGCCTGGGAGATGTTCGCCCCACGAATCAAAATTATCATATGACACGCTATTCCGTCTCATAATTTTTACTCCATACGTCTGGTGGATGGTTAACGACTTGAATGGTCAACGACTTAGAGTTACCTTGGCATATCCTACTTGGCGAAACAAGAGCTCTGGAAAGTTCGGTCTTGTCTTGTAAAGGCCAATTGAATCATGCACGCGGCTCGAGTCTTCGTCTACAATCAATACCATACAGTTGGTCCCCTATGTTTGCCGCAGGAATCAGTCAGGTTCAGAAAAAATGCTTACTTGTACTATGTACGCAACTGCTTTTGATCCACTCACGCTTTAATGTCCAATTCCTGTCTCATTACCTAATGGACGATCAGTCCCTAGACATCGTGTAAATGAATCCTACCAGTAATCATATAATGCACCAAAACTGAGGGAGAAATATGTGAGCTCATGTTCGCGTCACGTTGGCAGTCACGCTTAACGAATCTCACATCGCTGGACTACGCTTGACTCACGCTCACCCTCATTCATGGTGGCTTCATACTATTCGCATTATTTGACCATCGTCCTTGGTCAGAAACATGTTAGAGGATGTGCTTGAGGTCACTCAATCATTCTTAGCTTGTCTGTTCTTGATCTCAAGAATGCACTCAGAAACAAAGTTCTGACCGTAGACCTATTATAAGTGATTGACCTTCCAGGTGAACCAGGAAGCATATTGGTAAAAACTACTTCTACGTGGCTGATGAATAAATCTGTCTAATGATTGCAAAGGGCAAGACCTGTCCCGGCCAGTATATCATTGAAAGTTAGCAGACTCAGAATGCTGGCTCATCTCCCCGGGAAAAGTTCTATCTATATGATGTCGAGAAACTATAACTCGGCGTGGTGGGAGTTTTCTAAAATTTTATAGGCTGGGGCCCTGAACCGCAGGTATGAATGCCGTAAACCCTCCGTTTCACATAGATAGGCAATGTGATCTTAGATGATGACCTTGGTCTCAACTTATATGTTGTGCCTACTGTCTATTGCATAGTTATAATTTTGAATGACCAGGAAGAAGTAAGAAGAGGGTTCTTAGTTGGATCTTAGTTGAGGAAGTGAGAGGATGAGTATTGGGAAATTCTTAGTTGATTTCTGGACTGAAGACTACAGAGCATCTACTTGGTCTTATATACTGAATCTGTAATCAGAACTGTGGCTAAAGAATAGTAGTGTAGGGAATAACTAAAGAGACATTATAGAGACAGTTTGTAAGAGGAGTCTAGGTAACGAGTTACCAGGAGATGAAATACAAGAGACTAATCCACAAACAAGCATAGATGCAGAAGTATACTTAGGTATAGTTAGAGTTCTAACTAGAAGTCAGAAAGCAAAAGTCTCAGAAGTCTTAGAAGTCAGTCTATGATATTTTGTTCCTCTACTTGTTCTCTATACATTACAATCCTACTAATATTTACCACTGGGTGAATTTGATCAATTCCTACAGTTTCAACTCTACTGTAAGGGGATTAGCTCTTCCAAGACTTTTCTCTTCTGTGTTTTTTGGCTGATCTATGTTCCATAACCCCTTCCCACATCCACACTCATCTGCTCATCTGATTTCCCATGCTCTAGACCCTTTCAAGCTGCACACCAATACTCCTAACCATTCTGACATGTTACTAAGCTCCCTTTTCTTCCTTTTCCACACTCCCTTACTCTTCTGCAATACTCTGTGGTCTTCTGAAGTCTTCTAGTGTTATACACACATCTGCTTATCTGCTTTCTTACACTCTGAAAGTACCTGCTAAGCACTCTAGCTCTCTTCCATTTTTGTTTCTCCATTTTAAACTATTTCTGATTACTTAAGTATCATCATTCCTTGCTTATGTAAACAGAATTCTGACCTTTTAAAATAGATATGTTAATATATAGAGTAGTTGTTACCTTCAGGAATTCTCATTCTATTCTATTCTCTTAGAATTTTTTGGAGATGAGTATATAATTTAGTATTTCTCAGATAATAGACTTAGGATTTCCTGGAGAATTGAAGTGCTTTGCTCTTCTGTCCAGTTGCCCTAACAGAAATAATAAAAGGACAAAAAGTGGAAGAACCAAAACCAATTGAAGTTAACAAAGTAGAAGAATAAAAAGTAGAGAAAATTTTGAGTAAAAGAAAAGTAAAGATTTTGAAAATAAAAAGAAGGCAGTAGCAAAATTTGAGGGAAGAATGAGTGCAGAAATTATATGATAGAAAAAAGTAAAAAGAAATGAAAATTTAGAAAAATTATAGAAGATAAAGTTAAATTCAAATGTTGAGAAATTGTTTAGAAGAAGTGAGTTACCTTTCAATGCAGATGTAGGTGTAGGTCAAGGATCTGCCCTATCTTCTATTCTATCTGCTCTTTTCATTGCTCTTATTTTTCATATTTTCAAAAAAAAATTAAAAATTCCTGTTTCATTTCTTTTGTCTGTAGACAATGGACTTTTTATTTCTCAAGAGAAATCTTTTGACAAAACAAATGCTCATCTTTTTTATAGTTACAATATTATATCTTTATTATTAGAACAATTCAGTCTCATTGTTGAACATGGAAAAACTAAAGTGTTTTATTTTTCCAGGTTGCATGGTATTTTCAACTCTTCTCCACTAGACCTCAGCTGCATTGAAAGCCCTATCATTTGCCCTAAAGATTCATGGAAATATCCAAGGTTTATCTTTAACAGAAAACCCACATTTCATTAGTATATCAAATTTTATGCCAATAAAGCTTTGTTCATAATCAAGTGTATGAAAATGCTCAAAAACTTAACATATAGACTTCTTCCTTATTAGAAACACCTTCTTTACAGAACATACATCCCTCTGATTGCCTTCTATGGCTTTTCTCTATGGCATTACAATAAAGCATCATTATCTTACCTACTTAATGAGCTCAACAAATTGCAATGAAGAGCTGCACTATGAATTCTTGATGTATTCTGTACTTCACCAACTATGGGAATAAAGGCTATTGCCAGTCTAATTTCCATTCAACTATATCTTTGTAAATTGAGTGGTAGACACCTGTTATAAATATTGACACTTCCTCAAAACCATGTGATCAAATCACTTCTTAAGAGAAGACATGCACTAAACTCTCAATCTCATTGTCTCTTCTTGGGAAATATGACTACTAAGCAACAGCAAAAAATCAAGAGCTCCATTATCAACATCAACAATCGTCTTAATGGAGTTTTTCCATCTTTTGACTCTTTAAATAGTAAATTTCTTTTAGAACTTAGATTAATTGATATTTTTTCTAGTTGTATATCTTTTCACCAAGCTAACCACTATTCTAATAAGAACAAAAAAACTCACTGCAACAAACTCAACAAATTCATTTTCAAATCTTTATTGGAACTGAGCACAGTTATTGTTATCTTAGACACTAGTATCAGAAATAATGTTGCTACATCCATTACTTATATTAATTTCTTTAATAACCCTTTGAAGAAAACACATCATCACACCATCAATATCACATCAATAGAGATGGAATTATTTGCTATTAGATATGGGATTAATCAGGCAGTCCAAATATCTGGGTCTTCTTGCATTATTGTCATCACAGATATCTTTTATGCAGCACAAAATTTTTTTGACTTCTCTATATATTCTTATTAACTTCAATTGATTATGATATCAAAAAAACTTAGAGCACTCTTCAATAGTCATTCAGATAACTCAATAGAGGTTTGGGATTGTTCAAGCAATAAAAAGTAACATCTTCATATATCAGTGGATAAGGAGATAAAGAAATTTGATCTTATTTCACTTTATCTTAGCAAAATGTCATGAGACTTCAATAAGAAGGAAAAATGTGATATATAACTTTCAAAACATTGGATCTCAAGAGAAAGAACTTTCTCAATCTCTTAAATAATAATCTTTTAGACATTAAACCCTTCTATATTAAAGGGGGTCCATGAATTAAAAAATTTAGTTTCTCAAACTTACTGTGTGCTTGAACTACTTGAGCTATCACTAATTATGCTCCAATAAGAGAATACTGGCTCAGATTTTTTCCAAGAGAAAAGTTCAGTTGTCTGTGTGAAGTTTATCTTATTAAATCAAGACATTATATTCTCTATGACTATAGAAGATTCAACAAATACTGGAATTCAATAAGAAACACTATTAGTCAATTCATTGCTTTTTTGGAGTTCAACCTAAATACTTTCTTTGAATGCAAAAGTATTACATAAGTATGCAATCTTACTGCTATAGTAGTAGTATTTTACCATAGACATTTTCCCTTTTCTTTTCTTTTTGTTTTATTTTTAGTTCCATTTAATGTAGTTACAAAGTAGCTACCACAGTCTACTCTTGCACTCCATGTAATAAATTGTTGATTTTAAAAATAAAAAATAAAATAAAAAAGTGTAATTATCATATATCAAGTCCACCTATTCTAAAAATACACTACTGTGGTGGTGTTGTTATTATATACATCTTGGAGACAAGCCTGTTTTTCATAACTGTCAAGTTCACAAACAGTGGACTTAGTTTTTCTATTTCACTCTTCATTTTTATTTTCATTTCTGTTTTATTTTCTATTTTTCTATTTTTAGAACAACTAGGGTTAGGATGGATTGGTCACGCTGTCACATCAGTCACAACCTGATGGCGTAGTCACAAGACAGATCATGAGACTTGGAAGAATTTAGTAGAAGATTCAAGAACAAATGACGTCATACAACATGGACACCACATGTTGGCCTCATGGACTACACATGGTTGTTTAGGGTAGGGTGCACAGTAGTTAGCA
>Ga0157368_1001392_pt1 | contig 10142 bp, 11 predicted proteins | sample AttbisABBM3_FD_113146 | JGI IMG/M metagenome (GOLD analysis project Ga0157368, IMG submission 113146) | Fungus gardens microbial communities from leaf cutter ant in Botucatu, State of São Paulo, Brazil - Atta bisphaerica ABBM3 | ecosystem: Host-associated > Fungi > Mycelium > Unclassified ...
CAACAGCAACAACAGCAGCCCAGCGCCTTTGGTCAACCTGGCGCATTTGGTTCTAACACTGGTACAAGTGGCAAGTATTAGCTCTGTGCTTCAATAAATAAGCTGATTGACCAGCCCTTCAGCTTTTGGCTCTACAGCCTTCGGTCAACAACCCCAGCAGCCACAAGTCAATCCCATGTTCGGCAACATCCCAGCACCTACTTCTACACCATCGTCTGGTTTTAGTTTGTCTCCTTCTTCATGACACTGTCCTATTTCTGATTTTCATAAAGGCGCATTTTCTAACACTGGGGGTACAAATGCATTCGGCCAGCCCAAGCCAGCGACTGGATTCAGCGCGTTTTCTGGCGGCACGAGTGCGTTTGGAAATACAAGCGCGCCGAGTGCTTTCGGTCAAGCCAACACTTCATCCACTGGAACAAATGTCCTTGGACAGCAATCGAGTTCAACAGCAAATCCTGTTTTCGGGAGTACAAGTGCATTTGGCGCGAACAAACCAACAACATCCGCTTTTGGTTCCGCCCCCAGCACCAGTGAGCAGATCCTTCAGTGTTATATTCACATCTTCTAAGCGTCAGCAGTCAATAATGGAACTGCCGGGACACCATATGCACCGTTCTCTGAAAAGGAACCCAATACATCTTTGATGCTACATTATCAAACTATAAGCTGTTTACCTGTATATCAGAATTACTCTCTTGAAGTGAGTAGTTGCTGGCTCTCTCCTCATTCTTTTTTTACCCATGTGTGTCACTTCGCCAGGAATTACGTTTACAAGACTATGCTCAGAACCGCAAGACTGCTTCCGCCAGTGCATTTGGAGCTGCATCTACGTTTAATACCACCCAACCTGCAGCAACAGGTGCTTTTGGCTCTCAAACTGACCAACCGACACAAGGTGGCATCTTCGGGGGGGGAACGACAAACACCACCACTGGCAGTGGTTTTAACGCCTTTGCACAGAACAATCAACAGGCTCCTCAGCCGAATTCCGGAGTCTTTGGTGGTTCTGCATTTGGTCAGCAACAACAGCCGGGTGGGTTTTCAGCTTTTGCTCAACAAGGTCCGCCACAACAACCTCAGCAAGGTGGCATATTTGGCAGTGGTTCTGCTTTCGGAAACACGGCTAATAGGCCCGCTTTTGGTAGTTCTTCTAACGCATTTGGGAGCAGTAGGTTTGTATCGATCGATCGACTTACAGATACTCACTGCTCTTGTTCCAAGCAACGCCAACCGCAAATGCTTTTGGTACCATGAACCCAGGAACCAACGTATTTGGCCAGTTGAACCAGCCTGCCCAACAACAACAACAGCAGCAGCAGCAACAACAACAACAACAACAAGCCAACGTTTTTGGTGGTCCACAGCCCGTCGGCACGCAGGGCAGTTTTGGGATAGGAACACTTGGTAGGTGTCCGGATCAATCATTAATTGTGTTTCCTTAACCCATTGTCTACAGGAAATACTAACCAACAAACGCCTTCAATTTTTGGCACAATGCCTGCCCAGCCAGGTGCAGCTGGTTCTTTCGGAAACCAAAATCAAGCGACCCAGCAGCAGCCTGCCCAGCCCTCTATTTTTGGAACTAATGCTACGGGTAGTATATTCGGAGCTACTGGTGCAAACAAGCCAGCACAATCTACTGTGCAGTCCACAAATCCGCGTAAGTTTACATTCAGCAACCGAATGCTCTCATTAAAGAGATTCAGTTCTCGGTACCGCTCAACAAGCCACGGCTGGTGCAAACACATTTGGAGGGAATACTGGTTCTGGTATTTTCGGAAATACTCTTAACCAACAGCAACAAGTTGGGGTACAACAACCCGTGCAGACAGGTGGATTTGGCAATCTATTAGGGTCCAAGCCAGCGGGAACGACTCCGTCACTATTTTCGGGCACAAACCCCCTCAATACTCAATCGCAGACCACCCCCTTTGGGAATACGCAAACTACCGCCCAACCCAGTCTTTTCGGTCCAAAACCTGCGGCATTAATCCCAGGACAATCGATATCTAGTCAACCTGGGTTGTTTGGTTCTACCCTCGGAACGGCAACCACTGTCCCTGCCTCCCAACCTTCACTAACGGCTTCAATTGCTGAACCAATTGGCGAAAATCTCCCTATATTTGCTTTACTCCCTCCAGGTCCTCGTTCCATCGTCCTTGGTCAATCACAACAAAAGAAGAAACATAACTATTTCGTTGACGTCCCGATTCACTCTATACTACCTCGCCGATGGGACTATACTCCAGCGAAATCGCAACTGCGCGGGTCTGACTCGAGGACTGGGTCGGGTGCTGACCTCACCTTCGGTTCGATGATTGGGAAGAAAAACGCTCTTTCCCTGAATGGTTCCCTGAGGCCTGATGATACGCCGGTTGGCAGTCGCAACCCTGTTCTGGGCAGTGGAGACCAGAGTATTAAGAAAATTATTCTGGACAAGATGGAACCACCTGACCTCTTCAATAAGTCCGGAAGCTCTGACTCTCTACGCCGCGGGAAAATTATATACAGCCCTGATGCCAGTGTTGCAGTACGGAAGCATCTTGCTGCAGGTCCACTCTCTTCAGTCGCTCCTCAGCTTGGTTCTTCAACAATCACTCCTCGTACAATTAACAAGTTCACCGCTGACCCCGCGCAGAACACTGGTGACACGAGTGATCTGCGAGAAGGGGATTATTACATCAAGCCTGACATTCCCACTTTGCAAAAGATGACATTCGACCAGCTCGCCTCCTTCAAGGGCCTCGTTGTTGGACGTATGCACCATGGAGAGATACAGTTCCTTGAAGCAGTCGACTTGACAAGTGTTCCTGTAGTCAAGATTCCGGGAGACGTCGTCCAGTTCGATAACAAGGAGTGTTTCGCTTACCATGATACCTCCAGTGTCCAAAAGCCATCTCCAGGTTCTGGGTTGAATGTACGGGCGAGAGTGATTTTAGAGGGGTGTTGGGCTATTGACAAAGCGACCCGAGAACCGGTTAAAGATCCCTCCGATCCCATCGTCATAAAACACCTGAAGCACCTTAAAGCCGCGAAAGGCACATATTTTGAAGACTTTGATGTAGATAGTGGGAAATGGACTTTTATTGTTGATCACTTGTAGGTTTCCAGTGGTTGTCATCGCATCACCAAGTCCATCCATTAGGAATATTGACCTATGTGCTCTTCATATCAAGACTCTTGTAGTACCATCTCATCCGGTAGTTACCTTTTTGAGTTCGACAAATATATCCATGGCTCTAATGTAGTTAGTAGTTAGTAGTTGGTTTGTGATTCTTGTGTTCCGGCTAATAACGAACGGTGATGGACGTAAACCGCTTCCACGGGTAGGATCGGGGTTTAAGTTTAGAATGCTTTACCCTTTGGGCTTGGGCTTACTAAGCTGACTCTCCTTTTATATGGCTTGTCGTCATAGGTCGCACAACTCCAGAATTTCAGTTGCTTACCGCGTCCTTTAGCGATTCTTATCTCTCGTCTCCGTGTCCACTTTCAATGAAAGTCAGTTTTACATCTACGTTCCTTGGCTGCAAGCTCTGACTTTTTGAAGTAGCTTTTGACAGAAAAACAAATTGCTGAGCATGACGCTGCTTCGAGGCGAGGCGCAATTGAGGGAACAGTTGTCAGTGGAAGTGTTGCTTTTGCAGGCTCATACTATTTGAATAAAACTTGGCCTGCATACCGCCGTCTTCCGCTCTCTCTTAAAGCGTTGGGAATTATCATTGTCTCTGCACCTTGTCTTGCCATCCAAGCTGAACGTCGTGGTTTGGAGTATGACCGCTCTCAGTGGTATGCATGAACCAAAACCTCCAGTTATTTATGACTCATCTCGTCCATTTCCCTGTAGGGAGGGTGAGACAACCCGCGTGCTTGATGAGAAGCGACTTCAGGAAGAGCAGCGATGGGAATCCCTGCCATTGACAGAAAAACTTTCCGATTGGGTTGCTCGCCACCAATATCCTGTAATATTTGGTGGTTGGGCTTTAAGTCTTGGAGTTGCAGGCGCTATCATCTCTCGGCAAAAGTAGGTCCAGAGTTCACCACTATACCCCTCATGTTCAATCATATCTATTCTGCACTGCATAGATACCAAACTTTTGCGCAAAAGGTTTTTCACCCTCATTCAACATGGAATTTTTGGAACTGAGATTCTCCTCCAGATCGTACAAGCCCGTATGTGGGCACAAGGCCTCACTATTGGGATATTAATTGTTGCTGGTGCTTTAACACAATCTAAGCGGAAAGAATTTGCGGAGGAGGTATGTCAACTCGATTGTGAAAAGGGTTTTTTGACTCATTGGGCCCTTGCAGCAACAGCATGATCATTCTTGGGCAGATATCGTGAGTAATTTTCTCTACTTTTCACTCAAACATCGTTGACGAGTCTTGCTATAGATCGAGCAGCAAGAACGTGACCGCAAGGACGCTCAGCCCCATGCCCATCGCGAAGTCTTGGTTGCCCACGTCGACCGTGCTTGATCACGGTACGCATCAGATTATTGTACATTGTACACTTATCTACTGCGATATGTATATGGACTTATAGAACCTTAGATTGAAAAGGAGCAACCCAACTCCCTATCTGCCATATGACTAAGTGATGAGTTACCCGGATGCAGCGTACTCTTTCATTGGTCAATTCTCCCACAGTACATATAGAATACCTTCTATATCTATATCACGTGGGGGAGCACATCATTATGTTATCACTATGTTGCACAATTAATTCTGGTGCAATACAAAGTTTTGGTCTGTCGCTCGCCAGTTTTGACTAACGCTCTATCCTAAAGAATGATGCCGCAATTCACTGTCCATGACCTCCCAAAACCTCTCGAGTTGCCACTCTCAGACGAACAGCTGGAGGTTATCAATGTACATCTTTCCCCCATGACTCCTGAAGAAATTCTACGATGGGCAGTAGAATATCTTCCTGGTCTTTATCAGACGACAGCTTTTGGTCTCACTGGACTCGTAGCCATCGACATGTTGTCGAAGATCTCACGATCTCCACCTCCTCTAATTTTCCTCGATACCCTCTATCACTTTCCTGAGACCTACGAGCTTGTTGACGAAGTTCAGAGGCGCTATAGATGTCCGATCCATATCTACAGACCAGCAGACTGTGAAAGTGTGTCAGAATTTGAAACTAAATATGGACAAGAGTTCTGGAAGAAGAAGGAAAGCACCTATGACTTCCTCGTTAAGGTAGATATCTGAAGAAGCATGATGGTAGTAGACCTGTCATAACCAGTGACTTTCATTAGGCCGAGCCTGCACAACGCGCTTATGAGGCGCTCGGGGTCAAGTCAGTAATAACAGGGAGGCGCACTTCCCAGGGTGCCGACCGTGCAAACCTGAAACCACTTGAAGTCGATTCAACAGGACTATTGAAGCTTAACCCGCTTTTCACTTGGACATTCTCCCAGGTGGATCAATACATTAAGGAAAACAATGTACCAAGGAATAAGCTACTCAATCAAGGTTATAAGAGCGTGGGTGACTGGCATAGCACAGTGAAAGTTGGAGAAGATCAAGACGAGAGAGCTGGGAGATGGGCCGGGACAGAGAAGACGGAATGCGGGCTCCATCAAGATTACTTCACCATGAAGAAGCAGGCAAAAATTACAACGAGCAAGGTCCTACCACCCGACTTTTGATAACTGTTACTCGATAAAATACATTCAAGGGACGTGGTTCCTTCGTATGTTCCGTCTCCCTTTCACCTTTCGAACTGCTAACATTTGAAATTGTTTGCGCAGGTCATTGCCTGTGAGTATGCGATTCACACAAAATGTTCTTGTGCCTGTCGGACGAACTAGACTACCAATACTAATCGAAACATTATTTCATTCGGAGATGAAAACGGCATCGCGTGATCCCAGAAGAACATTGGTATCTGTCCATTTGGTGCAGGGCGGTCCCGCCGAATGATAGCGCTATCTGGGCAGATGGCAACGTCTCTTCTCGAAAGGCTTGGTTCCCCTTTAGCTTGCAACTCTCATCGTCTCCTCAAGCGCAAGTGCATATCAATTGCCTCCGACCAATCGTCACTGGCACTACCTTTAAGTATGGCTATGGCTCTTAGGTGAGTTACCTCATGCCAGTTTCCTTTCCTGGCTTTCTGGTCCATTAATAATTGGTGCCGACTAAGACCTGACTTTGGGCCCAATGATGTCAATTTTCCTCCTCTGCCAGAGATCAACGACGCGAATATAAGGCAGCAGATATTCACCCATCGTAGTTACCACGGCCGACCCACACATATCTTTGAAGACCACCCGAGTGATCTCAGCCCAGACAACGAAAAGTAAGCGGCGATCCATGACTCTGTTTTGTCAATGGGCAGACAGAATCTGCTAGACCATCTCCCTGTCTGCAATGCGAGAGATCCCGCAGTTTATCCCTGATATTTGTGTCCATAGATATGAACATTTGGGGGACGCAGTACTTGGATTGTCCGTGACAAGTCTCTTAATGAAGATGTATCCTGGTCTTCGGGTTGGGCCTTCCACTGTGAGTGCGATTGATTGAATGTTCTCTACTGGGTTGATGAAGTCTGCAGAAAGTCAGGGCTATGGTTGTTGGTAATACGACGTTGGCGGAGATGTGAGGCCAAGTTGGTCCAAGTTGAGTTGACAACAGGTCCTGACGCCCTCTCCCTTATCCTACCAGTTCATTGAAATATCAGCTACCGAGTCGCTTGCGCCTTCATGCCGCTCAAGCTGTCGCTCTTCGTGCATCGTCCGCTATCCAAGGTATTGCTTCTACCACAGGCATAATCCTGACTAATTTGGTGATCACCCTCTAGCGGATGCTTTCGAGGCGAGTACCTTGAGGGCTGGCTACTTCGATAACTGATGCTCTCGTCTAGTCTTTCGTTGGTGGATTATATCTCGATCAAGGTCTTGACGTCGTTAGAAACTGGCTTGACAAACTCTTCCGCCCTTATACCAAGATTGCCTACGAAATAGTCCGTCAACACCATGGACTACCCGCTGTTTCTATCTCACTTCCCTCTCAATATGATCTTCATAATGACGTAACGGGAAACCAAACTGGAGATAATAATGGTGTCGCACTCGATGAAATCACACCTGCTGGAGGGTACCTTGCATTATTCAATCAATATCTACAGAAGGGGAGAAGAACAGTTGAGTGGAAGTTTTCGGATGGTCACGAGCAAGAGGAAGGTGGGGAGGCGATGTCTGGAGCCCAAATCCATAGTAAGAAGACCACTCCGGTGTGGTGTGCGACAGTTTTTGTGGACAATGAGGCATATGGACGTGGGAAAGGAACCACGAAACAGATGGCAAAGAACGAAGCTGCGAAGGAAGGATTGGATAAGATGGGGGTTACTGTTGTTTGAGGATTAGAGAGTTGAGAAACTGATTAATCTTCAATTCTAGTCACTTCAGATGAGACATAGGAATCGATTCTCAGACCTGTACTGGTTGGGTGACATGAACCCCTTGGAAGGCTAGCTCGACTCATGATGGACAGTAACTCTATCAGTAACTCATGAAACTGACATCAAAGTGCCATAAATGATATGTAATGAACTGGATTACTTACAGTATAACTCTATGATACACCCTCATGTAGCGTTATTCATTATTAACCAAAACTCGCATCCAAGAGAATGAAGTGTAATAAGTCAAGCAGAAGGTAAATAACAGGCGGCATTATGGATGTACAATGATCAGGCCAAACCCGAGTAGTAGCGCCAGGCAAAGTAGGCACCCAAGATACCAAGGGGAACAAAGTACGTAAGACTAAGGCCAGGGGATGTTAGAGGACGATATCAAGATAAAATGTAGACATACTTTGAACCTTGTTCCACAGCGTTGGCAACTCGTCTTGCCTGGGCTTCCGCAGCACCCGACTTGAGCTTGGTTTCCTACCGAAAATTGAGTGTCGTGGTAATAGCTGTCGTAAGCATTGGACGGGGCTCACACTTCCTTGTTCGAAATCACCGACAAGCATATCAGGGAGAAGAGCGCGAGCTTCATCTGAGTGGCCAACGTCTTCGAATGCTTCGGTGGCATCCTGACCTATTGTAAGATTAGCGGGCCCGAAGCAACAGGCATGAAATGAATGCCAGTACAGGCTTCAGCTAATATTACTTCATCGCCTCCTGGATGCTACATGATATATGGTTCAGAACGACAAAACGTTCGGCGGGTAATTTAAGTACCTCATCAAGAAATTTTGTGACGTCGTAGACTGAAATGTGCGTCAGCATAATGGGAGACGCGTGATTGGTTGTTGAATCCATGCGCACCCTTTCCATGGAGGAGGATATAGAGCCCATCGCGAGTCTTGTGAGCACGGAGCTGGTCAGCCGTAACAATAGCCATAGGAAAAGTAAAGGGGCGACGATGTGCAAGATAGAAGTGGTGGGAACTGAGAGTTTATAACACGGGTAAAGTAGTTTTCTCACGTGCCAACGGGTTCTGCAAAATTTCCCAACTACTCTGACTCATGGGCCAGGCAACATACTCAATCGATGACAGCTACACAAAAATCTATTGTACTATCTGATAATACACTGTATGCTCACGATAGTACTCGAATGACCATGGTAGTCTTAGAGACTGGACACTCAAGTGTGGATCAAGCAACTATCATCTCCCACATGCAAGTAAGGTGACGAAGGCAATGATAGCCATGTCTCCAGGCAGTAGCAAGTGGTGAAAAATCATACTGGATTGAAATGAGGGGTCAAAAAATGGACGGCCAATGCAACGGTCATCACAATGATTGTGGTTAGTGTGGTTAGCAAGGTTGGGGTAGAGTAATCAGGTGCTCTTGATGGATCATCATGTGGTCTAATTTTTCCCACACTTTTGTTGGGACACCGGACAGAGAGACAAAAGCTCTTGTAAACCTTCAGAATGTCATGCATGCCCCTTCGACCGCTTGACCATCAAACATCATCGACCATCAAACATCATCGACCATCAAACATCATCGACGACCACCATTATCGTCGGATCGTGTGTTAACCAGATGTCACAGCTTTCTAATCTGTCACATAGTGACTGGAATATCGAGATACATTTTTGAAGGACATTGTGTACGCGTGTCTGGACGATGTCACGCAGGTACAATCTTTGGACTAGGTCATGGTCCAATTTAGACTCTGCATTTTATGACTGTATGTATAACAAGTGCTTGAAATTGTGTTGGTGAAAAGTCAGTCAGTCAGCTGACTTAGCAGATCAGATCACTTGACAGTCGTGTAACAGTCTCGTGTAGTGAATTATCAACCATCTATACTCAGATTCAGACTCCGCAAGATGGATAAACGAAAAAATAGCCACGTCAAACGTCTCCTACTTTTCCCCATCATCTCACTTGAAGGTAACCCATCTTGTCTCCTTCATCATGGATGAATTCTCCGATATTCTTGGTCAGCCGACCAAGCCTGTCCTCTTCACTGGATTATCCTTAACATTCAAACTCACTTTGGTTCTCGCGTTTTTTTTCACACTCTATATTGCGGTGTGTATGTATCGTCGTGTATTGATCCAGAAACAACTGTCGCGCAAACTGTATTTTTCAATTTTGCCTGTCGCGTATCCTCTCTCATCTTCGAGTCTCACAGTGCTTATAGAAGAAAACATGGAATCCCTGACAATGACCGTCGCCCATTCATCGTAGCATATGGGTCAGTCATGCGTTCTCGTGGAGTGGAAAGGAGCGCTGCACGAGAAGCTGAAGCTGCTCAACAAAAAGCTGAGGAGGAGCGAGCTGTTCAAGAAGGCTTGGGTGCATTTGCTCGCAGTCTCTGCATTGTTATTTTGGCTCTAATTTTAATCCAGGTCGCCCAAATTTTAAATATACATTTACAGAGGAGGGTGGTTTCCAGAAGGTTAGTATCCAGAAGCCTAGTGTCCAGAAGCCTAGTGTCGAGAAGGCTGGCTACCGTAAGCCTGTTATGGAAATTAAAAGACCTTATCCCCTGTAGGTCTGACACATGTGCATTTGACTGTTGTCTAACGTGTTTTCAGTTATATACCCGACGAAGTAGTTCTCATCGGCGGATGTCGTGATCCACGACGGCCACGACGGCCATTTTATTTAGGAGAACAAGACTTGGAACGCCTCATCCGGGATGCCCCCGGTGCTCCGCAGAAGTA
>Ga0157368_1001393_pt1 | contig 10129 bp, 8 predicted proteins | sample AttbisABBM3_FD_113146 | JGI IMG/M metagenome (GOLD analysis project Ga0157368, IMG submission 113146) | Fungus gardens microbial communities from leaf cutter ant in Botucatu, State of São Paulo, Brazil - Atta bisphaerica ABBM3 | ecosystem: Host-associated > Fungi > Mycelium > Unclassified ...
TGGAACTATCTATGTTGGAGTTGGCCAAGGGTTAGCTCTTTCCCCTATTCTTTTAGCCTTATATCTTTCTTCTATTCTTCATACCTTTGAAAAAAGAATCTAAAATCTAAAAATTTCTATTTCCATTCTCTCTTTTGTAAATGATGGTCTTTTTATTTCTCAGAATAATTCTCTAACAGTTTCAAATGCAAACCTTTTTTGTAGTTACAATGTCATCTCATCTTATCTTGGGAAATTTGGACTTATCATGGAGCATGGGAAGATGGAGGTGTTCCATTTTTCTAGATCACATGAAGTGTTCAATCTTCTTTCTTTAGACCTTATGCCTCTAGAGGGTCCCATTCTTTATTCCAAAAATACATAGTGTTACCTTGGGATCATATTTGATTGAAAATTATAATTTTGATAACATATCAATTTCTATGCCAACAAGGCTATTTCAACTATCAAATGCATGAAGATGCTAGGGAATTCATCAAGAGGTTTCAGTTCCATTCAAAAGAGATGTTTATACAGGTGTTGTGCTTTGCCAATAGCCTTATACAGCTTTCAACTGTAGTATTATAATAAGACACCACTCTTATACCCCTTTAAAAAACTCAGAAAAATACAAAGAAAAGCAGCTTTATAGATTTCAGGTGCTTTTCACACATCTCCTATATCAGATATTGAAGCCATTGCTGGTTTAATCTCTATTCATTTTTTAAAAACTTAATGGCAGATTTCATCTCAGAGCTCACTTTCTGTCCCAAAACTATATCATCAAATTGATCCTAAAAACAAGATCTTTGAACAATATTGAACCTCATCAACTATTGCTAGAAAGACTTATACCTAGATAACAAGTGATCATCAAAGGTCCAATAGTAGACATAGATAACAGGTCTAATAAAGTCTTTCCATTCTTTCCTCTATTTAATTATGAGTTTTTACCAGGAAACAGACTTGTTGACATTTCTCTAATCATTTCTCTTTTCATTCTTTGAACAGGAAAAGTAATCACAATGTTAAGAGCCATTTACTCAAACTCAATAGTATTACTCTTCAAGTATAATTAGATTCACACTTGGTCATTGTTGTAACAGATGCAAGCATTAAGAATCAGGTGGCCACATTGATATCACATGTTTATATCCATGACAGACCAGTTATCAAGACAATATATCATACAGTTAGTATTACATTTACTAAAGTTAAACTCTTTGTAATAAGATATAGTATTAATCAAGCTACTTATCTTTCTGATGTCAAATGTATCTTTGTTATCACAGATTCCATCCACACTGCCAAAAGAATATTTAATTCATCATCCCATCTGTATCAAATTCATTCAGCTGCAATATCTAGAGAACTTAGAGAGTTTTTCCAAAAAGATAGTAACAATTCCATTAAGTTTTGGGATTGTCCCAGTAATTACAAATAGTCACTTTATGACATGATTGATAAAGAAACAAAGAAGTTCAACTTCACTCCCATTTTCCCATGCAGATTCTCTTGGAACTTAGTAGGAAAAGTGAATGCAACATTATTCTCAACAACTGGAAAATATCTTTTCAAGCATTGGATGACAAAGAACGAATTTTTTAGAGCTTCTAGATGATGATTCAAAGCTTATTGAACTGTCTATATCAAAAGATAGACTGTGGCTCAAATATTTTGGCCATTTCAACTTGCTTTGTGTCAGAGCTACAACAGTAATAGTCAATCATACACCAATAGGTAAATATCACCTTAGATTCTTCCCTTGAGAAGAGTTTAAGTGTTTATGTGGCCTTTACCCTATCAAATCAAGATACCATATTTTTCATGAGTGTAGACATTTCAACAACTACTAGAACCTGAGAAGAGATTCAATAGCATACTTTACTTTCTTCTTAGAGTTTAACAGTAATGCCTTTTCCTTTGATGATAGAATTACTTAGTTGAATCATGAGCAAGCTTTTTCTGATTTTAATTTTCCTTTCTTTTATTCTATTTTCCCTTTCTTATGTAGTCTGTATCTTCATGTATGTAGTTATAAAGTAGCTACTATAGTCTACCTACATACTCTATATAATAAATTGATGATTTAAAAATAAAAGTAAAAATAAAAATAAAAAGAAGAGGCATGTGACCATGGTTACATGATGCAATGTTATAGGTCTGGAATGTAGTAAAAGAAACTGAAATAATGATGTCAAGAGTATGATTGTAATATGTTCATCTTGTAGTAATAGTATGGTAGACTCATGAATAACATATGTAGTTTAGGATAGGACTTGTACTATTAGTATATATAGTGTAGAAATACATCAGCAACTCCTTGTTAAGTTCTCTTGTGATTCCCACAAGATACTTTATTGATAAGTTTATCTTAGTAGTCTATTATGTTAGAATTGAAAACAGTGGACTTAATTTTTTTTTACTTTGACTTTTTCCTTTATTTTGGAGTTAGGGGTTAGTATAATGTCATAGGTCACTGTCACACAAATCACATGACATATAGAACATTGTAGAAGGATCTAGAAAGGATAATATTATATGGCATGTACAACACATGTTGGCCTTGAGGAAAACACATGGTTATTTAGGGTAGGCTAAAGTAGTAGAGCACAGACCATTAGGTTTTAGTATATAAAATAAATAATCCTGTACAGAACTCTCTATTGAGTTCTCTTATATTAATCCAATATAAGATTCTTTTCTTTGATCAACTCTAAGGTCATTGAATCATAACATATTGGTTGTTTTGACTAGTGGTTGCTACAATACCATTCATTTAAATATCTATAGTTTTCCTACAAAAAACACTGGTGCTATCTGAGGTGACTTTAAGAGTCTGATATATTTTTTCCTTAATTATTCTTTAATAAACTCACATATCTCTTTTCTTTCTTCTTTTAATAATGAATACATTATTTCTTTTCCTAGCAAAAACTCTTTTTTCATCTTTATCATGTGATTCCACAACTTTTTTGTTAGTATCCTCTTACTTGCTTTCTTTCCAAAGACATAAATTCACTTATGGAATCTTTGAGAAAATAATTTTTTTACTTCTTCTTTGGACTTTGCTACTTTTTCTTCTTCTTTCTCTTTCTTTGCTCTCTTTTGTCAGAGTTAAAGATAATAAACTTAATTTTTCATTCTTATTTTATTTTATCTTCCAGTTTTTTATTTTTCAGACTTAGAGTTAGGGTTAGTGTGACATCACTCATGACTGTTACAAACTGTCACAAGTCATAGTCACACAATCACATGTTACAAAGAATATTATAGAAGGTTTTGGAACAAAAGATATTATACTGTATATTCTACACATGTTGATCTTAAGAAAAATGTATAGTCTTGAGGGTAGGCCAAGTCTAATATAGCATGGACCAATAGTCTGGTATATATAAGGTAGACAATTTTGTACTAAGAACTTCATTAAGTTCTCTTATGTAAGCCTTAATATAAGATTTTTTCTTTTAATTTACCACTTCTTGAGCTTAAGTTTGTAATATTAGAATTCAATTCAATTTCTGAAACTGCCCAACTCAGGGCTCTTTCTTTACTTACTCTCTATTCATCCTCAATCAAGGACAATACTATTCAAAGTCAAGAAGACAAAGCTAAACCTTAGGCTCAAGAGGTTGATATCAGCTGCTAGAAGATTGACATAGATGGTTGGAACTAAGCATAGGTTCCTTTCTAAACATACTTATCATTTAAGTCTGTGGTATTATATAGTATATCTGTATTATTTTACATAGAAGCTTTGTACTGTAATATTCTCTTGTAACCTATACATATAGGAGAATGACAATTGTTCTTAAAGCATTATCTAGAGTGGGATGACTTTCTTATTAAAGAGAGCCCACTAGTACTTACTGAGATTGAGTTGAGTTTTGAGTATAAATCTGAAAGGAAAACCAGTACTAGTTCTATCTTATTTCTTTTTATACCTTATTACTCCCTACACCACTACTATCATTAGCATCACTAACATTTATCAATTCTCTACCTCTTTATTACAACATAAGTCAGTATGATTTACAGCAAATTATCTAGCAACAATGGGAGTAGCTTACAGTAATGCAGGTATAAATTCAAGTACTATTGGTAGTAGAAGAAGCAGAAGTGGTGGTAGTCTTTAAACTCAATACTAAGTCTAATGTAAAAGTGGCTAAGTATTATGATGCACTTGAACACTAACATTTTTCTTTTCTTTTTATCTATTTTTCTTGATTTAATATTTCTTTTCTTTTCTCTTTCTTTTTATTTTTATTTTTTGACAATGAAGAGGCATGTGACCACAGTCACATGACATGTCACATGATGTGAGGTCATAAGCCTAGAATTTGGAAGAAGGGACTAGAAGAATAATGTCAAGGTACATGTCTACAGTATGTTTATCTCATGATATACACATGGTGCACTCATGGATAATGCATGGACATTAGGGTAGGGTTATTTATTGTTAGCATGGACCATATATCTATTATATAAATAGGATAGCAATACATCAGGGACTCCTTGTCAAGTTCTCTTGTGATTCCTACTTGATATTCTACTAAAAAATTTACTTGTCATGCTACTATTAGTCTTTGTGATTAGTGGTTGCCACAATATTAAGCCACAAACATTTGATAGTGTAGTAAGTAAGATTTCAGGGTTTTTGACAGTATGCAAATTATTTATAAGAATGAGGATAAGAGAGATAGTAGTAGAAGAACAAATTCAGTGGGTGCTATTATATATACAGGGAAGATTAGTAGATATTTAGAAGAAATACATTTTGGAAGATTTGGAAATAGACAATTTAGAATACAAGATATTTGAGGAATTTTTAGCAGACATAAAGAAAGAGTTTGGAGAAAAAGAAAAAGAACAAGAAGAAACAATGAAAGTAGTAGAGCTGAAGAAAGTAGAGTGAGGAAGTAGGACAATAAAGTAGAATAATAAAGGAGTTTGTGCAGGGATTCAGAAGGATAGCTAGAAGAAGTGAGTATGAGAGGAGATCATTGATAGAAGAATTCAAGAGAGGGATAAATAGAGTAATATGGTGAAAACTCATAGAGTTAGAATACTAACCTAAGAATATCAAACAGTAGTATAAGCAGACAACAAACTTGGACAAGTATTGGAGGAAAAGTAGATAAGAGGAAGAAAGACTGAGAGGTAAGAGAGAAATAAAAGCTCAAGCATCAAGGCAGAATACAACAGTGTTATAACTTAAGCCTTTAAGTAAAGATAAAAGACAACTTTTATATTAAGTAATATAAAAGAACTTGATAGAGTTCTAAGTATAAAATAGTCTACCTTATATTATAGACTATAGTCTATGCATACACTACAACTAATCTACTCTCAAGTATATATGCTTGCCATAAGACCAAGATGTTGTTGCTATACTATATAATGTTATCTGTTTCAAGACTTCTCTATGCTACATGATTGTGTGACTTTGACTATAATATATGTAACTACATTATGACAGGTTTCATGCTTTTGTCATACTTTGTGACTTGTATAACTGTTATACATAATGTCATGTCATACTTTCATTTAAGTTCAAAATAAAGAAAAATAAGAAAAATAAAAATAAAAATAAAAGACAAATAAAATTAAGTCTATTGTTCACAACTCTGACAAACAGAGACACAATGGCAATAGTTACCACAGCCTCAAGTTTGGCTAAGAAAATAGAAGACTTCCTAATAGCAGATACCAATAATGTCTATACTAATGAAAGAAGTGAAAAGAACAAATATAACAATAGTAAACCTAAACTAATGGGCAGAGCTTACACCTAGACAAGATCCATATACCATGTATGTGGATCAAAGAAGGAATTGCTATAACTATAAAGGATTAAATTATATTGTAAGGAATTATAGGAATCAGGAAACAATGGGATGAAGGCAAAGAGTGAACTATAAGAACAACTAGAACAATAGTAATTTAAATGAGAAATAGAATCTAATAGTCTTTAATTAGGTTCTAACTATAATAGGTTTGCAATGCTCAGTAGAGTAATGGAAAATATATCTTTCTGCAACTTAGATAATAGAAACATGCTAAGGGAAGTGATAATAAAAATTAGACTGGAAAGAATTGATACATAAGAAGGAGTAACAATGAAAGCATTGTTGGATAGTAAAGTGACAGGATTAGTTTGGAGTTTGGAGTTTATCTGAAAACAGAAATTTAAGTTAAAGAAAATAGAAAGACCAATATATATGAAGAATGTAAATAGTTCCTTTAATAAGGAGGGGCTAATTGAGTATATGGTAGAGGTAAATATTTATTATCAAGGGCACAGAAAGAGATTGGAGATTGATGTGATCAGAGGCCAGAAATAGAGTGTGATTTTAGAAATGCTATGGCTTGTATGCTACAATTCTGAGATTGACTAGAGAACAGGAGAAGTGAAGATAATGAGATGTCTGGAGGAATGTGAAAAATAGTAAAGGCCAAAGTAGGAGAAGTATTAGAGAATATTAGCAGTATTATAAGTCTAGCTCTATAGAGGCTGAGTTACACTCTTAGGCTGATCATTAACTAGACTAGCTTCTGATAAACTGATAACCACCTCTATCTTATCCTGATCCTTATTGTCTAGTCTGCTACAGTAATACTATAGTTATTTAGTTAATTATAGTTATAGATATTGATTGGTCAAGTACACAGACCATATGCTTGGACCACTCTATTATAGTATATATGGTAGTAAAATAATAGTAGAATATCTTACCCAAATATCATCTAGAGTTCCTAGGTACTTACAACTCCTCAATGTAAGACTAATTCTCTTACAAGAAGATAGCAAAAATACAAAGAAGAAGAAAGGAAAGAGGAAGAAGGAAAGAAATAAGAGGAGAAGAAACAGAAGAGAGAGAAAGAAAGAAAAAGAAAGAAAAAACTAAAAAATGAGAAAACAATAGAGATAAAGAAAGTAGTAGAAGAATGAAAGATTTGGAATGAGAAGGAGGAAGTAGCAAAGTCAGAGGAATAGGCCAGGAAATTGGTTCTTATAAGGTTCTATGAATAAATCTATATCTTTGGAAAAAAAATGAGTAAGAGAATACCAATGAGGAAGTTGTGGAATTATGCAATAGAGTTGAAAGAAGAATTTATACCAAGGAAGGGGAAGATCTATCTGTTGTCAAAAAAAGAGAGGAGAGGTATGTGAGTTTATCATAGAACAATTGAGAAAAGAATATAGTACAGAACTATCAGTATTTAAATAAATAAACTATAAAAAATAATTATCCTTTATCTCTTATTTTGGATATTGTAGAAAGTATAGGTATAAAAAATTATTTACAAAATTGGACCTGAGATAGGGCTATAATAATGTATGGATAAAAAAGAAAAATGAGTAAAAGATAGCATTTATAACTCTAGAAGAGTCATTTGAACCAACAGTCATATTTTTAGGCTTACAAACTTTCCAGTAATGTTCCAAACAATAATAAACAAAATCTCATGGAACTTAATCAACACTGGAGAAGTAAGGAGTTTCATTGATAATATGATTGTAGAAACAAAGGAAGAAGAGGGACATGATAAGGTAGTAGAAAAAATAGTGAAAAAATTGGCTGAAAATGATTTGTATGTAAAACTAGAGAAGTGTAAATAGAAAGTGAGGGAAGTAGAATTCTTGGGAGTAGTAATTGTACCAGAAAGAATCAAGATATAAGAAGAGAAGGTAAAAGGAGTATTGGACTAGCTGACTCTGAAAGAAGTTAAAAGATATACAAAAGTTTTTAGGACTGGCAAACTACTATCAACAGTTCATTAAAGATTTTGCAGCAATAACTAGACCATTACACAATATTGTCAGAATTGTAAATGATGGACTTGGTTTTATTTTATTTTATTTTACTTTACTTTTCTCATTTTCTTTTATAGATTTCATTTTACTTTTCTTTATTTTTAGACTTAGACAAAAGAGTGATGTGACATCAAGGGTGATAGTCACACATGTCACAGGGTTGTCACATCTGTCATAATCACATAATCATGTAACACAGAGAAGGATGAAGAAGGTTTTAGGACAAATAACATTATATAACATAGTAACAACATATTAATCTAATGGAAAACACATATACTTTAGGGTAGGTTAGTTATAGTGTGCACATAGACCACAGTCTATGATATATAAGGTAGACTATTTTATACTTAGAACTCTATTAAGTTTTTTTATATTACTCAATACAAAAGTTGTCTTTTATCTTTACTTAAGGACTTAAGTCATAACAAATATAGTAAAGAAGGATCAAAAGTGGGAATGGATGAAGAAACAAAAAAATACATTTTAGAAATTGAAGAAGAAATTTACAAAAGAACTGGTATTAGCAGTACTAGACTTAGATTTTAAAAAAATGATGGAAGTAGATATATTGGACTATATAATGAGAGGAGTGTTATCTATGAAGTGTGAAGATAGACAATGGAAACCAGTGGCTTTTCTCTCAAAATCTCTAAATGAGACAGAAAAATTATGAGATATATGATAAGAAGATATTGGTAATAATAAGAGGGCTGAAAAACTAGAGATATTTGCTGGAAGGTGCCAAATTCAAGTTTAAGGTCTGAGTAGATTATAAGAATTTAGAATATTTTATGAAGACACAAAAATCAAACAGAAGACAAGCATTGTAGGTATTATATCTATCAAGATTTGATTTCACTTTGAAGCATATTCCAAAAACAAAAATAGAAAAGGTAAATAAACTTAGTAGAAGATAAGACTAGAAGGTAGAAGTAGAGAATGATAATAGCAATCAAACTTTAATTAAAGAATAATAGATTTGTAGTTTAGTAGAAGTAGTAATAGAAGGACCAGAGGTAAAAATATTAGAAAAAATAAAAATAGCTAGGAATAAGGACAAAGAAATAGTTAAAGTAGTAGAAGAGATAAAGAAAGCAAGAGTTAAGATATTACAAGGAAATAAATGGCAGATAGTAAGAGATCTAGTGTTGAAGAAAGGAAAAGTATATATACTGAAGGATGAAGAGTTGTTATTAGTGGCTAGGAGTAATAAGAAATGTAAGAAAATATATGGATGAATGTAATATATGTTAGAAGATGAAGAATAAGACAGAGATATTAGTAGGCAAGTTAAAGTTGAGTGAGGTACTGGAAAAACTATAAACATATCTGATAGTTAACTTTATTACTAAATATCATATGCAAGTCCACTCATCTGGAGATTACATCCCCACAGTGTAGTCATCTCCATAACATACAAGCCTGCCTTCCATGGTGGCCACCTTTCTCGCAACATATCTTATGGCAGTGCTGCAACCATCTAGGTATTCCATCTTCTATGGCAGAGATACTCCTATTCAACTCAGTCTTCTATGATGGAGTTACTCCTGTCAGTATCTCAATACTGAAACCTCTGCTCAGGGTAATAGGGGTTTTACCACTGAAACTCCACGCATCTCTTATACTTTTCATTTGTATATAAGACTAGTAGTTACATTGTAATTCACTAGTCTGATAATCGATGAAGATAAACTCTTATTGAACTCAATCTCCAATATTCAACAGTGACACACCAATCAACACTCACTTCCATCTTGGACTTCTTCTCATCATCTGAAGTTGCAACCATGTGATAGACAAATAGCGCAGCACATAAGCTGAAGTCAAAGTTGTTTCACAAGTCCACTTATCTTTGAATCCATTCTGTAGACTTCTACTCTGGTGTGAACTGTGCCTGATAGTATTATCAGACTCCCAAGTCTGCTGTCACTTCTGAGTAGTTCCACCTGCTAAACTCTCTGTTGTAGTTCCATCTATAATTCAACTTGTACCTCACACTTCAAAGTCCAAATGGCTTCCTCTCGCCATAACTCTTCAACTTCAGTCTTACCACTTGGGATACCCTTCAATATGATCTCACATTTCAGTGACTAGATGGCTTATCCACCAAATATGCTACAATGCTCAAGACGAATTCACCAAAGAGACTATTTATCTCTAAGGTCTCCTTCTAGTACAATTCAATCTGACCAGACAGTTTTACCTGTTTCTGGCCCAAATATTGTCCCTGTGGACAATGATCCTAATTGGGAGGATGCTCCTACTACTAATCCTATTACTAACTTAACAGCTAATAAACCTACTTCCTCTACTCACTCACAGTCCAAA
>Ga0157368_1001394_pt1 | contig 10127 bp, 8 predicted proteins | sample AttbisABBM3_FD_113146 | JGI IMG/M metagenome (GOLD analysis project Ga0157368, IMG submission 113146) | Fungus gardens microbial communities from leaf cutter ant in Botucatu, State of São Paulo, Brazil - Atta bisphaerica ABBM3 | ecosystem: Host-associated > Fungi > Mycelium > Unclassified ...
AGAGAAGCAATGCAGCAAGGGCTCCTTGTTGAGTTCTCTTGTAATCCCCACTACTAGATAGCCTACTAAGAGCTTTGCTGAAGTCAGCATATCACAAGTGCCGTTCCAGCGAGTGGTTACTACAACATTTATGTCTTCAGAAAGAAAGAAAGAGTGAGAGAATGCCAGTGAAGAAAGTATGGGACCTTGCAATAGAGTTAAATGAAGAGTTTGTACTAAGGAAGAAGAAGATATATCCATTGTTGAGGGAAGAGAGAGGAGAGGTGCATGAGTTTATTAATAAATAATTGACAAAGAAATATATTAGGCTCTCAAAGTCATCTCAAACAACACTGGTATTTTTTGTAGGAAAGAAGAATAGTATGAAGAAGAAGGTTTAGAACTATAGATATTTAAACAAATAGACCATTAAAAATAATTATCCTTTACCTTTGATTTTAGACATAGTAGAAAATATAGGCAAAAAAAATGTATCTACTAAATTAGATCTATGGTAAGGGTATAATAATATACAAATAAAAGAGGGGGACAAGTGAAAGACAGCTATCACTTCTCTCTTTCATACCACCATCTTGTATGATAGCACCTAACAGAGAAATTATGAATATAAATCTTTCTTCTTACAACTCAACCATGTCTCACTCAGTAGAAGTTAATACTATCTCTAAAGACATCAACATAGATGAGCTAAGAGGCAGATTCAAGTCATTTAACCTAAACTCTTCTAGAGAATCATTGGTTCATTTAGACATCTCATTCATCTCATACATGAATAGAATAGAGGTACAAAGCAATGACCTCTTATAGGCAAATCAAATAGAAAAGGAAAACTTTCAACTATTCTATACAACTTCCAAGAAGGGGGTATCTAAGGTTCAGTATAAGGCTAACAGTTCAAAAGACACATCTCTATCATATATGAAGAGTATGAATATTAATAATCAAAACATGAATCAACCTTGTAGTTTTAATTCAACTTTCATTTCTTATAAGGAGTTACAACCAGTTAATCCAGAGTTATGGGATGGTCAATCACATTCAGTTTCTATTTTCAGAACTATAGAATCTATTAACAAAGACTTAAAGAATATCAAGACTTTGTTTTATCATATTACAGATTTCATTAGAAATAAAAATCTTAAAAAATAACAAGGAGAGAGACATTCCCAGTCTTATAAGCTTTGGACAAGTAGCCTAGTCATTTATCTCATTTATTTATAAAGGTGGTTGGAATGTGTTGAAAACAGATAATAATAACACTTTATTCTGCCAAAAGTTTCCTCAAAATTTGACAAGAAAATTCCAGATCCTAAACCTAGAAATAAATCTGAAAATATCCTGCAGACGAATCCAGTTAATTTTCTAACCTCCCTCTCTCTCCTTCAATTCCTTTAAGACCATTGAAAAATAAGCTTATTAAATCACAGTATCCCAGAAAAATCAACAAAAACTCTCAAAACTAGTCTAGTAGTAAGAAAGGGCATTCTTACACTTTAGCATCATTTGGGAATGTCAAGAAAATTCTCAATTTAAAAGACAAATTCCCCAATCTTTCATCTAAAAAGATTGAAAATATCTATAGGACTATTAAAATGATACAAGAAAAATAGAACCTTATATCAACATGACTACCAAAGGTCCTTCTTATAAGCAAATCATTATCCTTATAGGAAGCAATATTTGTATCAACTATTGTGGTCTCATTATTTTGGCAAACAAAGTTGCTATTTTTTCCAATCTCTGTGTAGTCAAGAATTACATCAAAAATACCTCTTCTGTGGATTTGAATGACATTCAATCTACTCATCCTCCCCAATCCAAGTCATATCTAAAAATCCTAGATATTTCTTACTTTATTGAAGATATTAATATACCTATCAATTTAAGCATAATTGAGTTTATTATTAAAAACACTCATATTTTCAACAATATTTGTATTGCATCAAAACTATGTATAATCAAAATATTATCTAAATCAGATATAGCTATTATTTTGATAAATATATGGGATTCATAAAGTAGCACTTTTTCCAAGACATTAATCAATCAATGCTTCTATATAAGATGTCACATTACTACCATATATAAGGTATTAACATAAATCCTGGTGTCTTCTAATACAAGAATTGCTAGAAATAAGAATACATCACTTTTGCTTGTCATATCCAAGAATTATGTTGTGTTAAATATAATGGACTCCATAAGTCTAAACACCATTGCCACTTTGCTTGATACTGCAAAGTGAACTTTAAGACTAACTCTTCATATCTCAAAACCAAATAGGAGGAATCTTATCCTCATACATTCAAATACCTAAACTACAAAGACAACCATCAAGCTAATTCAAATACTTACCCATTCTGAAAGCATTACTTCAATAAAGAATGGCATACTAAGAAGTATCAAGAGCTCTAGGAATTTAGGAACAAGTCAATTCACTCAGCTATGAGTGACATTCAAGCATGATTATTAAAAACATTAAGATTTTCTTACAAAATATCTAAAAGAATAAAACTCTTATGGACAGCATTTTAGAAACTAACATAATTTTTGACATTCTTTTTATCTAGAAATCTCTATAGTTATTTACTTGAACTATTCTAAGTTCTTCTAATGAAGAAGGAGATAGCATTGCAGACACTTTGAATTATCCTAGCTGGTTCACCTTTTCCAAACCTTCAAATTAATAACTATTCTTATATTATTACTTACATCAATAAGTGTCTCTCTCACTTATACTTCTCTCTGTGCAAAGATATATTTAATCACAAAAACATTAACTGCTTTTCCTTTTTCAATAATGGCAACATTTTCTTCATGCTCAATGTATATTTAAATAACTACCAATCTGCTTTAAAGTATCTTAAGAATACTAAAGCAAATCTCCAAAACATTCTTATTATAGCTAGTAACTTTAATATTAAGGATAATATTTGGAACTCTTTATATCCCTTTTATTTGATTCATAGTGACTTTCTATTTGATATTGCTGACTCTTTGGGTCTCAAACTCTTCATTCCTATCTAACAGATCTCCACTTGATACTCAAACAACGCCAACAGCACTAACTCAGTTATCAATCTATTCTTTCTATATTCTAACTTCATGAAAATCAATAATCACTGCATTAACCCAGAAATCCAATATCTATCTAACTATGCTCCTCTTACTGTTAATATTGCTTTAATAGAAGAAATTATTTAAGACAAATGACATGCTATTGTTAAAAATAGCAAAGAAGAAGAAGAAAAATTCACTTCTGATCTTATTAGGAACATTAATACTTCAATTATCCCCAACAAGAACTCTCTTGAACTTATTGTTTAGGAGTATGCAAATATAGTGGAATCAATATGATACAAACATTTGAAATGTGTTAATATTACCAAGTGGTCCAAAGCTTAGTAGAATGAAGAGTATCAAACAAAACTAAGAGACTACAGAACTTCCAAGAAAATTGAGGATTAAAAGATATTTAAGAGAACTGTCAAAAGAATAAAACAAGCTTTTTTCAATGATAAGATTCACAAAATTATGTTAAGAAATTTAAGACCTTGGAATCTAATGAAGTAGGTCAACAAACATAAATTACTTGTTATAGTGTGCTTAGACACTAATATTTTTCTTTTCTTTTTATCTATTTTTCTTAATTTAATATTTTTTTCTTTGATTTTTCTTTTATTTTTATTTTCTTTGATAATTAAGAGGCATGTGACTGCAATCACATAACATGTCACATGATATAAGATCATAGGCCTAAACTTGGCAAGATTGGGCTAAAAAAGGCTAAAAAAATGATGTCAATAGCATGTTTATCTCATAGTTGACACATAAACATTAGAATAGGGTTATTTATCATTAGTATGGACCATGTATCTATTGTATAAATAGAGTAGCAATACATCAGAAACTCTTTGTTGAGTTCTCTTGTGATTTCCACTTAATATTCACCTTAAGGTTTATTGCTTGTATTATTATTGGTCTTTCAACTAGTGATTCCCACAACATTACTGGCTATTGAAGCCTTGCAATATAATGGCCAACCATGTATTGAGATCAACAATCTATAGCAAGCTCTTCACCAAACATTCAATGTAGTCCAAAATTGTCAAATTAATATGAATATTTTGAATGAAATCTCATTGAAACTGTCATTGACATGGCCTCTTTTTTCAAATAAGGAATTAATAAGTGCCATCAATAGATGCAGTAATTTATCTACTCTAGGCCCAGATAGGGTTTTATGAAAGTATCTTAAAGTAGTTGTTAAAAATTTTAGATGTTTGAAAAATATTATTAACATTGCTAATATATGTATTGACCTAGAACACTGGCCATCACACTTCAAATCATCATTATTAATTATTATTTCAAAGCCAAATAAAATATCCTACAATTCCCCTAAATTATTTTGCCCTATTGTTTTTATGAACTTCTTAGAAAAGCTGATCAAAAAAGTTATTGAAAAAAGACTCCAATTTCATTTGATATCCAAAAATTTTATTTATCCCAATCAACTTGGAGATCTCAAACAATACTCAACTACAGATGTAGACATTTTCCTTACTCATCTTATTTGGTTAAGATGGGTTAAGAATCTTCAAATAAATACTCTAGCATTTTATATCACTTAGTTCTTTCTATTCCTCAATTATCAATTGCTTTCTCTTATTGTAAGAAAAGCTGGTTTTGATTTCAAAGTTTCAGTTTTATTTTCTGATTATTTAATTAGTAGGAAAATGCAATATTTATAAAACAATTTCATTTCTTCTTTCTTCAATATCAATATAAATGTAGGTCAGAATCTGTATTAGGAGTATAGTATGAAGTACATATATAGCACTAGCCAGATGTCAAAGCTAAGCTTGACATTACACACTTTTAGCATAACTTGTTTAGTAGCTGGTCTGTTTCTAACAATCTGCCCTTTCTCCAGTTTTATATACTTTCTATATTTCTCCTATTTTTCACATTTTTAAAAATAGAGCAAGAAACCTAAAAATCTCTATTTTTTTTCTTTTGTTTATAGATAATAGTCTTTTTATTTCTTAAGAAAAATTGTTTGAAAAAACAAATTCACATCTCTTTTGTTGTTATAATATTATTTTGTTCCTTCTAGATTAGTTTGGACTCATTATCGAACATAGAAAAACTAAAATCTTTCATTTTTCTAGATTGTAAGGTCTCTTCAACTCTTCTTCCTTACATCTTAGCTGTGTTGGGGATTTTACTCTTTGCCTTAAAGACTTATAGAGATATCTTAGGTTTATTTCCAACAGAAGGCTTTTTTTCAACAATATATCAAATTTTACTCCAATAAAGCTTTGTCAACTGTCAAGTATATAAAAATGCTTGGTAATTCTACTTGCAGTCTTCTCCCTTATTAAAGATGACTTCTCTACAAAACATGTATTCTCTTCATTATTTTCTATAGCTTTCTTTTATGGCACTACAACAAAGCACCTCTTTTATACTTACTTAACAAGCTCAGAAAAATACAATGCCAGGCTACTTTATGAATCTTAAATACTTTTTATACCTCTCCTACTATAGGAATTGAAGCCATAGCTAGTTTGATTTCTATTTATCTACATCTTCAAAAATTGAGTGGAAGACTTCAACTAAGAACATCTATGCTTCTTTCAAATCATGCCATCAAGTCTCTTTTTGAAAGAAGGCATACTATCAGTTCTCATCTTCATTGATTATTATTGGAAAATATGATCTCCAATCAATATATAAAAATCAAGAGTTCCATCATTGATATCAACAATCATCTCAACAGAATTTTTCCATTTTTTGACTCTTTAAATAGTGAATTTTCTCCTGAGTCTAAATTAATTGATATTTTTTCTGGTTATTTTTCATTTCACAAAGCTGATTGTTATAACAAGAAGAGTAAAGCTGTCCATCTCTGCAAACTTAATGATCTTGTGTTTGATGTATCATCAGATTCCAACTCTATTACTGTTGTTTCTAATGTAAGTATTAAAAACAACATTGCTATATCAATTGCATATATCTATTCATTCTTTAGTCTTACTAAAAAGATACTTCATCATACCATCAATATTATCTCAATGGAGGCAGAATTATTTACCATCAGATGCAAAATTAATCAAGCTGTTCAAATAAATAATTTCTCACATATTATTATTATTACCAATGCTATACATACAGTACAAAAAATCTTTAACTTCTCTATCCATTTTTATTATCTTTAATTGATTGCTACTTCAAAGGACCTCAGATTGTTTTTCAATAAGCACCCTTCCAATTCCATTGAATTCTAGGATTGTCCAAGTAATGAAGAATGGCTCCTTTATGCATTAGTAAATAAAGACACAAAAAATTCAATCTTATTCTGCTCTTTCTATACAAAACTTTGTGAGACTTTAACAAGAAGGAAGAATGCAATAATATAATCAAACAATGGCAAATGACTTTTCAAGTATTAGACCTCAAGAGAAAAAAATTCTCAATCTTTTAAATAATAATCTAACAAATATTGAACCTTTGTATACCAATGGAGGTTTGTGGATCAAACATTTCAGTCATTCTAGTCTATTATGTGCTAGAGCTACATACACTATTACAAATCATGCTCTAATAGGAGAATACTATTTAAGATTTTTCCTGAGAGAAGAATTCAGTTGTCTATATAGATCATATTTTATCAAATCAAGATATCATATTCTTTATAAATATAGAAGGTTTAACAAGTACTAGAATCTAATGAGAGATACTATCAGCAAGTTCATCTCCTTCCTTGAATTTAATCCAAATACCTTTTTTTGGAGAAAGCATTATATGATAAAGCAGTTTTTCTTCACTCAGCTAATAACTAGTTAGTTTCATCTCTTTTCTTTTCTTTTTTCTTTTCTTTTCTTTTCTCTTCTCTAGTTTCCTGTTGCTCTAGTCTTATGTAATGTAGTCATAAAGTAGCTACCACAGGCTGCCTTCATGCCTCATGTAATGAATTGTTGATTAAAAAAAAAAAAGTGAAAGATAGCTAACTCTAGAGGGGTTGTTTGAACCTACTATAATGTTCTTTGGGCTAACAAACTCTGAAGCTATGTTTTAAACAATAATGAACAAGATTCCACAGAACTTGATTAATACTGAAGAAGTAACAAGTTTCATTGATGATGTTATAGTGAAGAGGCAGAGTATGATAAGGTAGTAGAAGAGGTAGTAAGAACGTTGGTAGAGAACAATTTATATGTAGAACCAGAAAAATACAAGTGAAAGATTAGAGAGGTAGGATTTTTAGAAGTAGTAATTAGAAAGAAAGAAATAAAAATGAAGTAGGAAAAAGTAAAGGCAGTATTGGACTGGCCAACTCCTAAAGAAGTTAAGGATGTACAGAAATTCTTAGGACTTGCCAACTATTATAGATAGTTTATCAAAGACTTTGCATTCATAACTAGGTCTTTACATAATCTAGTGAAAAAAGAGCAGAAATGGGAATAGAGATTGAGACAAGAGAAGTCTTTTAAGATGTTGAAGAAATAGTTTACTATGGAACCCATCCTAATAGCACCAGATCTAGATAAGAATATAAGAATAAAGATGGATATGTTGAATTATGCTATAGAAAGAGTGTTTATCAATAGAGTATAGAGATGAACAATGATGAACAATGGAGGCTAGTAGTATACCTCTCAAAATCTCTTAATGAAACAGAGAGAAATTATAAGATTCATGACAAGGAGATATTGATAGTAGTTAGAGAGTTAGAAAATTAGACATACTAATTAAAAGGTACCAAGTTCAAGTTTGAGATCTGAATAGATCATAAGAACTTAGAGTATTTCATGAAGGCACAGAAGTTGAACAGAAGACAAGCTTGTTGGGTGTTATATTTGTTAAGATTTGACTTTACTTTGAAACATGTTCCAGATACAAAAATGAGAAAGATAAATGAATTAAGCAGAATATCATATTAGAAGATTGGAATAGAGAATAATAAAATAATCAAAAATTAATAAGAGAAGAGTGGGTATAAGAAATAATAGTATTATACTGGAAAATACTTTTTTGCAAAAACATACATTCATAGGATTTTTAAGTATATAAAACCTCTTTGAAGGTATTAGCAAAAAGATCTTATACTCTTAAATAACATCTCAAGTCTTCTTGAGTAAACACCAACTCAAAGGACAGTGTAGTAGCCATTAATCAAACCAGATCTTGTAAAGACAGAATCTTTATAGATAAGGAATGCTACTACACTCATGAATAATTAGCTACAAAGTATAAGTACTTATGAAAGCACCTTACATAGTTACAAATATTTGGACAGTTGGATTAGAAGCTGATGGAGTCCAGAATAGCTTTATGAGTAGAGATGACTATGGAAATGATAAAAGAGAAATAAAATAGGTACTTATGAACAGGAAGAGATCATTAGGTTAATGTTGGATTGTAAATAAAGAGACAGCTATATACTTATAAAACCTCAGAGAGCCTCCTTATATTTTTAGTCTCTATTCTCTAGTTCTATTCTCTACATTTTTAAACTAATACATAAGCTACAAGTAGAAAGGAATAAGAGAGAGGACCTTCATCTGAATTTCCCTCCTTAAGAGCAGTTTTAACAAGTGAGTATTGTTAGCACCTGTTGTCACTTTTGGGCAGGTTTTGGAGAGTTTTAGCAGCCTGGGAAAAGCTGGTGAAGTAAGTATCAGTTAGTATTTTTAGTTATAAGATTTGACTTGAGAAGTGTATTATCTGAGATAGATAATATTATTGGAAGCTCTGAAGGAGCTTTACAATCTATTTACTAGATTTTTTAAAGGAGCTTGTTACACAGTATAAGGTTTACTGTTCAAGAGTTTATTATCAAGAGAAAGCATTCACAAGCAAATGTTATTCATATATTCCTTTTAATATTCTTCCTAACTTCATCCTTTTGCATTCATGAAAGCTCTTTTAAGAGTTTCATGTATTCTAATCTTATTCTATATTATTGTTTCTATACCTTCTCTTGATTTCTAAAGCTGATATCATCCCTTTTGAATTCTTTAGTACACAGTTAAGAGCTAGTGTTACATAATTCTTGTTGCACCCTAGAAGTAGTAAAAGTGGTAGAAGAAATGAAAAAAGCAGAAGTTAGAATGTTAAGAAGTAATAAGTAGAAAATAGAGAAAGATTTGGTAATAAAAGAAGAGAAGGTATATGTACCAAAGAATGAAGAGTTGAGATTGGAGATTATCTGATTACACTATAATATGCCAGTAGCTGAATACAGAAAGAGATAGAAGACAACAGAGTTGGTGATGAGTGATTACTGGTGATCAGAAGGAAATAAGAATATGGAGAAATATGTAGAGAGATGCAATTTGTGTCAAAAGATAAAGAACAGGACAAAGGCACCAGCAGATAAGTTGATAGCAAAGTACTAGAAAAGCTATAAACATACTTGATAGTTGACTTTATCACTAAGTTGCTATTAGTGGCAGAGAAAGATGTAATATTGGTTGTATGTGATAGGTTGTAAAAGATAGCACATTTTGTGTTAACAAAAAAGGAGATATTGGTAAAAGGATTAGTGAGATTGTTTAGAAATAATGTGGAAATTGTATAGATTACCAAAAAGTGTTATTTTAGATTGAGGACCACAGTTTGTAGTGGAATTGACAAAAGAGTCAAATAGTATGTTAGGAATTGAGACAAGGTTGTCAACAGTGTTCCACCCACAAGCAAATGGGCAGATGGAATGAATAAACAAAGAGTAAGAACAGTATTTAAGATTCTTTATGAAATATAAACAAAGAGATTGGCTAGATGTTGTAGCAACCACTCGCCGGAATGGCACTCATAGTTTGCTTACTTCAGCAAAGCTCTCAGTAGGCTATCTAGTAGTGGGGATTACAAGAGAACTCAACAAGAAGCCCTTGCTGCATTGCTCTTCTATTTATATAAATTACATGTGGTCCGTGCTACAACAATATCTATCCGGCCCTTAAGTCCATGCCACTACCTCATGTCCATTACTCATCCACCATACTTCTACCTTAAGACCACCATGCTTCCTACATGTGCCCTGACATCATACCTTTAATCTCCACTGTACATGTGCACACCATGTGTACACCATGAGGAACCCATGTCCCTTGACGTCA
>Ga0157368_1001396_pt1 | contig 10114 bp, 4 predicted proteins | sample AttbisABBM3_FD_113146 | JGI IMG/M metagenome (GOLD analysis project Ga0157368, IMG submission 113146) | Fungus gardens microbial communities from leaf cutter ant in Botucatu, State of São Paulo, Brazil - Atta bisphaerica ABBM3 | ecosystem: Host-associated > Fungi > Mycelium > Unclassified ...
ACAGACCATGATATAATAGTATATATAGAGGAGCAATGCAGTGAGGGCTCCTTGTCGAGTTCTCTTGTAATTCCCCCACTCTTTACTTGATAGCCTACTGAGAGCTTTGCTGAAGTAAGCAAACTATGAGTGCTGTTCCGGCAAGTGGTTGCTACAACACTAGTCATGAATTTATAAGATTCTAGATCTTGTGCCTAATCTGAATTAGAATATATCATAATAGACTCATTGATAAGTCTATTATAGACTATTCAATACTTGTAAGTATTAAACAAATACCTACAGAAGTATAATTCAGCTTAATAATTGTTTGAGAGATTCACTATCTACTAGACAAGCTTGACTATAATAAATTGTATATCAGAACATAATCCAATCATCAGATACATCAGATATCTGACCAACTGCTAATACTTTTAACAGAAGCTGAAGCCATACTACTTACCATTGAGTTCAAACACATAGTCTGATAACAGTGGAGTACTTATTGGATTAGTTGCTATGTCAAAGTATACTAGAACTTTATCTAAGTACTCACATTAATCAAAAAAGATCTTTTGATTCTTATAGTTATGACTATCTGTATTCCAAGAAATTTTTTAGTCTTTCCAAAATTACAGTATTCCTATTTTACCATAAATTTTTACTTTAGCTCTAAGAGAAGTAGGAAATTTTGGAACCCATAAAGCAAATATCATTAATGACAATAACTATGATAAGCTCTCTAGTGTCAAGATTATAAGAAGTAAACTTAGTTTTTTATTATTTTCTTTTCTTATGTTTCTTTTCTTTTTGATTTATTTTCATATTTTCTATTTTTAGAACTCTGGGGTCAGGGTTAGAAGTGATTGGTCACACTGTCACATCTGTCACATCTGATGGTGTGGTCACAACATTGATTATGGAACTTAAGAGAAGGAAGTAAAAGGTTCTAGAACAAAGTGACGTCATACAACATGGATACTATATATTGACCTCATACTTTACACATGGTCATTTAGAGTAGGGTGCACAGTACTTAGCATGGACCATCTGTAGGAGTATATAACGTAGACTATTTTGTAAAAGAGCTCCCTATTGAGTTCTCTTGTGTTACCCAATACAAGGTTACCTCTTAATCCAACTCTAAGGGTTTTGAGTTATAACATCTAGTCTTTTTATCACAATAAAAATATACATCAGTATTGGATTTACATTGTTAAAACCTAGAACTAGTATAGACTTTATTATCATGTACCACCAAAATAATTCAGCTTGCTTAAAGTCATACAATGCTTTGCAGAGTCACCAGACTTTCTTTTCTTTACCAGGTAGCTTGAAATCTTCAAGCTGCTCCATATATATTTCCTCATGTGGCATCTTGTATGATTTCCTAGTCTAATAATCAACTTGGATTAAGTATCATATATCATACTTATTCTCTTATACTCTCAGAACTTCTCTCCTGGGCTATAACTACTGTTATAAATTTTCAAAGTGGACTTAAATGTTTTCTACTTTTATGATTTCCTCTCAATTCCTCTTTTCTTTTATAGTCTAATTTTCTCTATTTCCTTCTTTAGACTTAAATAAGGGACATGACATAACATCATACATAACAGTTAAAAATGTCACAAAGCATAACAAAAGCATAATATATATCCCAATTATAATCACAAAGTCATATGACTTGGTGGAATATTAAGAAACTACTAGAAGAACTTAGTTATAGCCTTAGAGTAGATTAAATATGTACAGACCAACTCTTAAAGGTATATAAAGTAGACTACTCTGTGGTAGAAACTCTATTGAGTTCTCTTGTATCACTTAATACACAAGTACATTTTTACCTTAACACTTTGGCTTAAGTCATAATAATTATGTAACAATTAAGCTAGAAATAACATATAAAGTTGAGGTTAAGGCTGTCATCTGTATTGCACAATTCCCAGATACTTTTTCTATTAAGTATCTTACATTGATTTGTCTTTCATACAATATCTATAGATTTATCCAATGAGTATGAATCATCTCCTAGCAATATCTATCTTTGTTGGAAGTTTCAGATGCTAACAACATTGTCTTTGGACTTTTTTGTCAAACAACTTTTCATATAATTTATACTCCTTTGTATAAGAGTTAATGCATTTAGAAAAGAATTCCTCATTGAATATGATATGTGTAAAGTGTGATATAACATTCTCTTGTATATGGTGCATAAAACAATAACCATTATTCTCATATCTGATGAATATCATCAATTCAGTATGTGATGCAAGTTTATTGGTATGAACCTTATTGGAGAGGAATATATATGTATTACAGCCAAAGATATGGAAGTGTGATGTTTTAGACATCTTACTTAAGAAGATCTCATGAGAATTTTTCCATTTGAGATGTATAATAGATCTACAATTGTATACATAAGTTACAGCTAAGAAAGTGAACTTCCATCAGTAATCTGGCAAACATGCTTCAAGTTACATTGACTGTACATTCCTAAGTAGTGTTATCACAATCTGGTCATTCTGTTCCAACTTATCTACACTTTTAAAGTCTAAATCAATGTTATGACTTAAACTTTAAGGTGTTAAGATAAAAGAGAAATCTTGTATCAGGTTAACACATGAGAACTTAATAGAGTTCCTAGTACAAATTGTCTATCTTATATATTATAGCTAGTTAGTCTGTGTGAGACTAATATTAATCTATCTTAAAGACTGCTATCTATAAGATTAACATGTATTAAACATGTTATATGATGTAATTTTTCTGTATGACATGTGATCATGTGATCATGATTGACATGTGTGACAGTTTGTGATGTCATGTTATACCCTAACTCTAAGTCTAAAAAAGAAAATAAATAGAACAGAAAATAAAAATGAAAAAGAAAGAAAAATAAAATAAGCCAAGTCCATTATCTTTCACTCTGATAATCAATTCTCTCTATTTCATCTTAGACATTCTTGCTGGACTTTCCAACAACTCCATAGATTTCCATCCTAATATTTGAGGACTATTCAAATCTAGAGTAACTTGCTTACAGTTTCCATTCTTAGATAACTATCTTAGGTAAAATACTTAGTATATAAGCTGGTAATTACACTGTAAACTCTTATCCTAAAAATTGACCAAAACTAATACTATCTTCCAATGTTGGTAATAATATATCTTACTATCTTCCAGTGGACTTGTTCTTTACAAATATTCTTAAGTAGCTCTTCTGAAATATGCAACCTATATAACTAATAGAGATATAGTATATTAACTAAAGCCAGAAGTTGTTTTGACATCCACATTCTATATATCTGGATAATGCATACTTATTAATCTGACTTCTGGAATCTCACTAATAGATTTTGAATAATAAAGTGTAAACTCTATCTAACAAGTGTACAGTTTAACTGTTTAGCATGATAGTTTTGTTAGTGTATATGAGAAGTACTAGTCTCATGAATAATCTCTTGCTCTCTTAGAAAGAATTGTAATTCTAATGTTATATACTCTCTCACATTATTAGTATATAACCTTTTCATAGAATAGTAAGTTATGTTTGTATAGTACTATATCTAGAAAACTGATTTTATTAATTTCAAAGCTTTAGACTTCTTGTATAAGAAGATAAGATCCAAGTGAATCAATTTAAGAGACTTACTAGAGCAAACTGTCAGAATTGTAAAAAGTAAACTTTATTTTATTTAATGCATATTGGTCCTAAGGCTTACACATGGTTATTTAGGGTAGGCTAAAGTAGTAGAGCATGGACCATGAGTAATTAGTATATAAGGTAGACAATCTTGTACAGAGTTCTCTATCAAGTTTTCTTGTGTTAACCTTAATACAAGGTTTCTTTACTTGATCTACCCTAAGGTTTTATAATCATAACACAAACAGAGTTCTGTGTTGGTATATCTTACCAAGAATGTAACTATAGCAGACATTTTTTGTGTTGGAAAATGAATTTTCTTTGTATCATTAACATTGTCAAAAACATAATATATAACTTTGTTAGAGATATGTCTAAAAATAATACAAAGTCTTAATGTCTAGAATATCTTATAGTAAGACTCACAGAATTGAAGGAATTATACTTAAGAATATAAGTTCTCACAATCTAAATACTGTTCCAAATATTATAACTTAAACCTCAAAGTGTTAAGATAAAAGAGAACTTAATAGAGTTCTTAGTATAAAGTTGTCTACCTTATATACTGTAGACTATAGTCTATGTATACACTACAATTAACCTACCCTAAAGTCTATACACTTTCCATAAGACCAATATACTAATATTATGCTATATAACTGTCAGGTGTAGTTCATATCAAAGATGAAAGTCTGTAAGGTAGACTTGGAGATGTATGAACTTGTGGAATGACCTTGGCTTCAGCTTATGTGCTGTGCCATCTGTCTGCTGCATAGTTACAACTTCAGACAGAAGGAAGAAGTCTGAGATAGGAGTGAGTGCTAATTGGTATGTTGCTGTTAAACACTAGAAATCGAGTTCAATAAGAATTATCTTTATCAATTATTAGACTAGTGAATTACAGTGTAACTACTAGTCTTATATATACAGGTACATACTATAAGAGATGCTCAGAGTTTTAGTAATATAGCCTCTATTGCACCAAGTGGAGGTTTCAGTATTGAGACACTGGTAGGAGTATAACCCTACTATGAAAGACTGAGTCAAATAAGAGTATCCTTGTTACAGAAGATGGAATACTCAGATAGATGCATTACTGCCATGAGATATATTACAAGAAAGGTGGCTGCCATAAAAGACAAGCTAAATAGAAAATGAGCAGAAAGAATCACTTTGCTAAGTAATGCCTTTATGAAAAGAGAAGGCATATGGATTAAATTCAAGGAAAGGCCAATAAATAACTCAATGTAGTCCTTAGAGGATTCCTATATTTATTATATCTTCTACATTCATAGAGGATATATCATCTTGTTTTAATTGGGTATATCTTTTGAGTATACCTTGCACAGACAACTAAAGCTCTCTCTTGGGAAAAACCTTAGGTGATATTTGTAATGGCTCTGGTAGCTCTTGCACATAATGAATTTGAGTGACCAAATTGATTAATCCATAGACTTCCTTTAGTATACAAAGGTTCAACTGTGTGAAGTTTATCATCTAGACAGTTAAGAAAATAATTTTCCTTAAGATCTAAAGCTTGGAATGTCATTTGCCAGTTTTTAATGATATTTTTACATTCTTTTTTCTTGTTGAAGTCCTATAATACTTTGCAAGGAAATATAGAAAAGAGGTTGAATTTCTTCATGTCTTTGTCAACTGACATATGATAGGACCATTTCACATTACTTGAACAGTCTCAAAAGTTAATGGAGTTCATCAAATGTTTATTGAAGAACATTCTAAGATTCTTTGCTATAGCTATTAATTGCAATTAATAGGAGTGAATTATAAAGTCAAAGATATGTTGTACCAAATGAATAACATTGGTAATGACAATGATATAAGTAACTTCCAGAATTTGAATAGCTTGGTTAATCCCATATCTGATAGTGAGTAGTTCAGCCTGAGTTGAAGTAACATTGATGACATGATGGATTGTTTTCTTGATACTGTTAGAGTGAGAATAGATGTGCAAGATGGATATAACAACAATGATAGAATTGGGATCTGATGAAGTGTTTGAGAAAATATTGTTGAGTTGTTAATTAATCTGAAGCCAGGAAAAAATTCAAGATTGAGAGAATCAAAAGAGAGGAAAATTCCATTAAGATAATTGTTAGCATCTACAATAAAACTCTTGATTTTTAGTCACTGTTTGGTGGTCATATTCTCCAAGAAGAGATGATATGAATAAGAGTTGTTGGTATGTCTACTTTCCAATAAGATATTAATTGCATGATTCAATGGTAAAGTTGAGATTCTGATTTGATGTTTACTACTGAGTTTCTGTAAATATAAATGAATAGGAATTAGACTAGCAATAGCCTCAACTCCCTATATAAAAGAAGTGCAAAAAGCACTGGTGATCTAAATAGCAGCTCTTTGATGTATTTTTCTGGGTTTCTTGAGGGGATATAAAAGAGAGGCCTTATTGGAGAACCATAAGAGAAAACTATAGAGTGCAATGGGAAGAATACATATTCTATATAAAAGTCACTTTTGATGAGGTAGTCTCCTTGTTAAATTTCCCAGCATTTTCATGTATTTGACTATTAATAATACTTTGTTAGAATAAAAGTTGATGTGTTGCTGAAAAGATAGCTTTTTGTCAAAGCTAAAGCCAAGGCATCTCCAGGTATCTTTTAGGCATAAAATGGGACCTTCTAATAGGCTGAGATTAAGAGAAGGAAGATTGAAGATTCTATGAGACCTAGAAAAGTGAAAAACCTCAGATTTTCCATGTTCAATAATGAGACCAAACTGATTGAGAAGAAACAAAATAATGTTGTAGCTATAATAAAGTGAAATGAGAAGTCCATCATCTACAAAAGAAAGAAATAAGACAGAGATATTGAGATTTATTGATCTTTTTTCAAAAATGTGGAAAATAGGTAAAATATAGAGAGTTGAAAGGATGGGAGAGAGAACAGAACCTTGTCCTACACCTACATCTACATTAAAGAGAGGAAAAACAAAATTGTTTCACAGATATTGAGTTTTTCTATCAATTAAATAATTAAAAAAGAAAGAGGAAATTCTTGGATCAAAACCAGCTTTGTCTAGAATAAGAGGAAAAAGTTAATGGTTGAACAATGGGAAAAACTGAGCTATTTTGAAGACCAAAGTGCTTGTTTGAGCTATCCTGAATGAATAAAATATGTAAGAAATACTTTTGCATCAGTAGTTGAGCATTGCTTTAAACATCCTAGTTGATTAGGATGTATAAAATTCATTGAGATTGACTCAAACTAAAGTCTTTTACAGATGGCCTTTTCAATAAGTTTTTCCAAAGTGTTCAGGAGGACAATTGGTCAAAACATTGTCAGGAAATTGTAGGCTATTTTATTGGGCTTGGGGATGATGATGAACAAAGACATTTTGAAATGAGATGGCCAGTGACCTATGTTAATGCACATATTAACAATGTTAATAATATTGAGAAGACATCTCTTATCTTTAATGACAGCTTTAAGATGTTTCCATGAAATACAATCTGGCCCTGGAGTGGATAAACTGTTACATTTAGTGATGGCATTATTAATTTGATGATTCTATGCTAAATTGAATGTTTGATATAACATCTGCTCAAGATTGTTGATTTTGATACAGAGTTGACCATTGTATTGCAGTGCTTTGATAGCTTGCAATTTACACTTTTTGATCTAGTTCATGAGGTTCCATGGTCTATAATTTTTTGAGGTAATTTCTTGAATTTTATCATTAAAAAATAAGTATTTTGTCTTCTTGACAACTTCTTTGAAAATATTCTAATCTTCAATCATCTTGAAGAATCTGTAATTGGACAGTTTGACCTGACACTTCTCATTCCACCATGCTTTGGAACATTTAGTAATATTGACACTCAAGTGGATTCCAAGATTCTTACATATTCTTGAATAATAAGTTTAAGGGATTCTTTATCTGGTATATTTAAGGTGTCAATATTTCCTATCACTTTGGTGAGGTCAGAGATGAAGTTTTCTTCCCCCTTACTATCCCTGATAATGGTCTATTATTTATCTTGAATGAATCCTTCCATAAAAGAAATATTGATGGTTAAAAGGGCATGATCTGAGAAATAACAGAGCTCAGGTAAGATGTAGTGGTTGTCAAATTTGGGTAAAGAAATAATAGATCAATGACTGAGTTAGTGTCATCGGGGTTATTAGCATATCAAGTTAGAACTTATTGAATAGAGTATAATAATTTAAGATCAAAGGAATCAGTTATTTTTAATTATAAGTTGAATGGAAAGGATAAGATGGATCCTATTCTCTGTCCCTGATATTGAAGTTCCTATCCATGATGAGGACAATAAAGAGAATACAACCATTGTTAAAGAAGGAAAAGCAATTAATATCCCTGTGATCAAAAACACCCTTTATTAAAGAAAAGCATAAGTGAATGAGTTGCTTATTTATATATATAAGTACTCTTGGATAATTGTAACCATTAAGCAGAAATCTAGAAAAGGTAATCCAGTTTGGATAATTTGGAGCACCTACTATTTTGTCTCCTTTCTCACCAGAAGAACTCAGAATAGTACAAGTGAACAACCATAGGGGTTCCTGGATGAAAAGAATGTCAAAATATTTTTTGTTTTCTAAAATAATATTGGTGAGAGTTCTGTTCTTTCGAACATTCTGTGAAAAGAGGCAAAGACTTTTTAAAATCATGTACTTGTCTCACTCACAACTGAGTGAATTGACTTGCTTCTAATACTTTTTTATATGCCATTTCTTATTGAAGCAATATCTCCAAAAGGGGAAGACATTAGAGTCAGCTTAATGATTAACTTTACAATTCAGGTTCATTCTGTTTGATTTTGAGTCTGGGCAAGTTAGTCTTAAAGTTAACTTTGCAACACCAAGTGAAATGTCTATAGTGTTTAACTTCATGGAGGCCATTGCATTTGTTATATCATGTTATAACCCTAATACCAAGTCCCAAATAAGAAAATAAATAAAATGAAAATGAAAATAAGAAAGAAAAATAAACCAAGTCTATGTAAGAGGAACTCTGGAAGTTTATTCTAAGATAATGCTTAAGTAATACTATCAGTGGTGATCTTATTCACATCTCTTGATTTATTGTTGCATATCTATCTTTACTTTTCTCTTTATCAATTATTATGCTTAGATCTTATTGGATAATCATATTTAATAGTCTGTATTGTAAGTATTGTAACATATAACATATTACCTTCTATAATATATATAGGAGCTTGTATGAGTAGATCTACTCTTATCTGAATATTAGCCTAGTTTCTGAGATACTTACCTAGCTTAATAAGTGAGATATCCTCATAGTTTATTATTTTCAACTTTGATACCAAGTTAGATATAGCTCACACCTTATTATCCAAGATCCAATTAAACATCTCAGAAGTCCAAATAAGTGATTAGTATATTATTTGAGAATACAGGAGATAGGTTGGAATAACCTTTGGCTTTAGCTTATATGCTGCATCTTTACTAGCCACACTGGTTATATATTTTGAAATGGGATTTGGAAACTTAGTAGGTGGAAAACCACTAGAGAATGGCAAGGTGTATTATTGCCAACACTGAAACTAGGTATTAGTTTTAGTCGATTTTCAGAATAGCTAATACAGTGTAACTACTAGATTATATACTAGGTATGTTATCTAGAGTAGTTATTTAAAATAGAGGCTATTAAGTGAGTTACTCTGATTTCTAGTAATTCTCAGATGTTAAGGGAGAGAGGTCCATAAATTTAGAAGGAGTCCAGCAAGAATATCCAAGGTAGAATAGAAATATGTAATCTATACTGGAAGAGGTTGAAAAGTGCAGATAAGAGAGAAAGGATTATTTATGGGTTAGGATGAATGTGGTTGGAAAATAGGATGTAATATACCAAATATTTGGAATAGATGATAGAACAGTATTACTAGACTTATTGTAGAAAGTAGAACCACTTCTATTGCCTTCAACTCATAATCCAGACTAAAGAATTTATCTAGTAAAGAGAAGATATATTAATTTATGTTCAATTAGAACATTATTAGATACAGCTCTAAATAGTGGTATTTTTTAGCTTAGTCTTAACTCAACTATAGTTATTTGGAGTCAAATTAACAAAATTAGATTCATATGGAGTAAAGTGGATATTATGGAAACTAAACAATTCTGTAAAGTTTAGTAAAGTTTGCACTCTAGAAGAATTCTAAGTTATATTGTTTTAACTAAGTATAAGTGAAGCTTATCTCCAGTAGAATTATAAGAGAATAAAATGAGATCTTCTGAAAGTAATAGCTATCCTAAATACTACTTAAGTACATTTCAATCTAATAGAAAAATGCTGATATAACTAAAGAATATATCACAAATAAGATACTCACTAGTTGTGATACTTGAACTTAGTGGTGTTTTAGAGGTTCAGTATAAGGAGATAATGATGAGTAGTATCAACAAGAATAATTGATGTTGTTAAGTCTGAGGTCTAGCCCTCAGACACAGAGGTATA
>Ga0157368_1001397_pt1 | contig 10111 bp, 6 predicted proteins | sample AttbisABBM3_FD_113146 | JGI IMG/M metagenome (GOLD analysis project Ga0157368, IMG submission 113146) | Fungus gardens microbial communities from leaf cutter ant in Botucatu, State of São Paulo, Brazil - Atta bisphaerica ABBM3 | ecosystem: Host-associated > Fungi > Mycelium > Unclassified ...
CGAGTTCCTGGCTCATCAGGTTGAGATTGCCGGTGATGGTGCCGAATTCGTCCTTGCCCTGGTAGGCGCAGCGGGCGGTGAGGTCGCGGGTGGCCAGGCGGGTCAGGGTGGCGTTGACCTGCTGTACCGCCTGCTTGATGTTGCGGATGATCACCCAGGCCAGCGCCGAGACGGCCAGCAGCACTAGCAGCACCAGGCCGAGGGTGATCCAGAGATCGCGACTGGCCTTGGTGCGGGCCTGCTCGGCCTGGGCGCCGACGCTGGCGCCGAGGTCCGCCTCGACCTTGCCCATCAGATCGATGCGCTGGGTGGCCAGGTTGAACCAGTCTTCCGGCTTGACGCCCAGGGCATCGCCGAGGGGAACGGTGAAGGCCAGTTGCTGGAGGCGGCTGACTTCCTGGGCGCTGGGTTGCTTGAAGGTGTCGTCGAGCTGACGGATGAAGTCGGGGGTGGCCTTGCGCTGGAAGGCGTCGGCGTAGGCGGAGAATTCGCCCAGGTTGCGGGCGAAGCGCGACAGCAGGGCGGCATCGAAGCGATTCTGGTTGAAGGCCAGGCCCAGCAGCACCCGCTCGCGGCCGGCGCGCTCCTTCATCTCGACGAACAGGTTGAGGGCGCCCAGGGCGCGCAGGATGGTCGGATCGTCGACGCCGGCTTCGAGGGCATGGGTGTAGCCGATCAGCGCCTTGATCAGGTCGCTGTAGGCTGCCCCGGACTGGGTGCTGTCGAGCGCCAGGCCGTCGACCTTGGTGCGCAGCTCGCGCAGGCCGTCCAGCGCCTGCAGGGCGGTCTGGAGTTCGGCGTCGCCGCCGCTGGCCAGGCCGCACAGGGCCGCCAGCGCCTGGTCGCTGTCCTGGCGGAAGGTCTGGAGCTTGTCCTGCATCGCCTTGCCACCGCTGCCGAGGAAGACGCCGCTGGCACCGCGCTCGCGCTGCAGGCGGGTGACCAGCTGGCTGATGCGCTGGGCCGCGGCGCTGGCGACCACGGTGTGCTGCATGTCCTTGAGCGTCGCGTAGCGGTCGGCGACGTAGAGACCGGAGATCGCCAGGAAACCGGCCAGCGGCAGGACCAGGATCAACAGCAGTTTGGTACTGAGTGGGGCATTCCTGAGCATGGGTGGATTCTCTGGTACGGCAAGCGGGCGGGCCGTGCAGCGCGGCAAGGAGCAGCGAAGGCTAGGGCGATTCCACTTATGTCGGCACGGGATGCTCAGGCTTTATAGTAAATCTATTGAAGGCTGTATGGGCGAGAGGCGATAGAAGCTGGGGCGCGGATTCTGCCTGTTTTCTAGGTGAAAGATCAGGATTCATGAGCGTCGCCCGGAGAGGCCGGGCGCTAAGGAAGTATACGTTTTGATTTAAGGTGTGTTTTGAAAAGTAGAGGATTATTAGCCTTGTATAGGTTAAATAGAGCGGCCCAAATTTTCATTCCATGCATAAAAACCCACTATGACTGGGGCGGCATACAAGGAAAAAGTGACAAGTACACGTATCACCAGCCATAGGCAGGCTTGAGTTTTCTCGAGGCGAGTAGGATGCCTGCTAGTAAGCCCTTGAGAGAATACGCGTGCAATGCGGTCATCTATTTCGCGATGGTTTTCAGCCTCAAATAAGATGTCGTGATACTGAGCCAAGTGATCAGTATGAGTTCCAATGTTATATTGAATGTTCCGGTAAAGTTTATGCAGTTTTAAATAGTTGTCGCGCATTAACATAGCTCTGCCACGAAAATCTCGGTTAGCTACTGAGAGTGACACGCCAAGCAAGGCAACAGATAAAATAGTAGCAAGAATATCGGTGTTGTCGCCAATTATTTTAGGGTATCGAATGGTCAAAACTGCTAGTATTGTGCTTAATATGGCGTACCAAACAAGAAGCAGCTGAGCATGAAAATCTAGCCACTCTAATCTCTTGTGTGCTTGAATCCGTGCTTTGTAGGTAAACCAAACGTTGTCTTTCATGCTTCAGTATCCTTTGCTTGCGAAATTCTAGATCGTTTGGCAATTGTTATGAATGGATTGTCGTTAGGCTTTCTGGATGCGATTTATAGAATTCGTTTTTTATTTCTTTGGCAATATCTTTGCTAGAAATGTAAATTCCAATTTCGTCTAAATCATTACCGTATGCAGACGCAGAAAGCCAATTCAAACTTGTAATTACGGCATTGTCCTCATCCCAAGTCAAAATTTTTGCATGAGCTACTGGGTTCGAGACTCTTCTGATATTTAAGTTTATTTCTTTGAAGCTATCTGAAATTGCTTTTACACCTTCCTCTCCGAGTCCACCGCAAGTCTTCCCGTAAAATATGTTTGCTTGAATTTCCCGATTGCTTTTAGCTGATGTTGTTATTGGAGCAATAATAGGTCTTTTTGCAATGTTACTGAATTGGTGGCTGCATATGAAAATTTCCTTTTCGGCATTGTCTCTAGCTTTTCTAACTAATTCATAGTGATCGTTTTTTAATACTAATTGAACAAATGAAGCAGGCAATGTCGAGCTAGAAGTGCTTTTCTTATCTTTTTGAAGGGAGTTCGCAAGCATTGAAAGTTCTCTGCTGAACAAATTTGAGACTTTAGAGGATCCTCGAGCCATATCCGCAGATATGCTGATTATTTCAGATACAATTTTTTGATTGGAAAGCTCTATAGAAGCCTCGAAGAGATTGAAGTTGCTATTCAACCAGTTGCACGAGCCAAGCAAGGCAACATAGCTCCCTGGTTCTCTATCATATATTATAAATTTTGAATGTGACTCTGTAGGCTCAAGATGGATATTGATTAAAGTATCTAGCCCTTGGAGTTGTGCTTGCTCAATTAAATTTGAAAGGCTCTCTCGAGTTGCTTGATACGACTTAAGGGAATCTTCTTCTGTTGGCTCAATCTGCCCCCAAAGAATATCAATTTTCACCGAACGCCTGGCTAGTGAAAAAAATGTATCGGCAAGGTTGTTTAAATTTTTAGTGTTGATGAAGGTAGAATGTATTATAAGTCGAGACTTGGAGTGCGTTAGAGCATTTTCAAAAGCCAATTTATGCTTCTCTCCGCCAAGTATCAGCTTGTATTCTCCGTTTTTTAATTCATGGCTAAGATATTCTTTGCTCCAATTTTTTCCTTGAAAGGTGGATGTGCCTACACTCATATGGTTATGACTGATGCTGTTTAGTATTTCAAGTTTCTTATGTGCTGCCTCGATTATCTGCACGCTCAGCGCTGAGGATAAGCCTATTGGGGCGTTCCCTATTTTGTCAGAGTCATCTACAGAAATTAATGCGTATTTTGTTTGGTCCTTTGATATTCGTATATAAGAGTCATCAATGGCTATAATTTCCTCATCACGATCTGAGACACAGTTAAATATAGTGCTATAGCTAGCTTCGCTGATTAATTTTTTGAATTCTAAAATTGCGACGTGGCCATTTTTTGACTGGATTAGTTCATCTATCCTTTTTCTGTGGTAAAGTTGAAATGATTGCTGCCGGTGTCCAACGCGGTAGCAATCTCCAGTGCTTGGATCAATTATGTATTGTCTGGTCGATATCAATGGCTCTTTATCTAACGGTAGTTGCTCAAGATTTGCCACAGCCTTCCCGCGAGTAGTCGCTTGAAAAAAATAGCTCGATTCGCTTTTGATCAGCTCTAGCCAACCTGCCTTCATCAAAGGGATTAATATTTCAATTATTAAACGTTTTGGCAGGCACGATGATCGTGCTAGCTCGCTAGCGGAGGTTTTAGATTTTACAATTTCTTGTAGTAATAAATGATCTATCGCTCCCCAACGCTGGCCTTTGAGTATTTTGAATCGTTGTTGTTCAAAATGAAAAGGTACAACTACATAAATAGTAGGGCGTAGGCTCATTTTAGGTTACTTCCTTGCTGGGTTGTAATGCTTAGTCTTGATTGCGATCGGTTCTCGCTATATCAGAGTTTCTGATTAAGCTTAGTCGACCATCTGTTCTAAGATACTCAAGATTAGCAACAAGTCTAGGTAAAAACTCACTAATATTTGAGAGCTCCTCAGGCGAGTTACATTTTGCATAATCCCCGCCCCATGCCTTTAATAAGCCATATGACCCTACAATTATGAGCTTGTAGCGGGCCCGGCTCAGCAATACATTCATACGGCGCTCGTCTGCTAGAAAGCCTAGAGCGCCTCGGAGGGTAGCATTACCGTTATTTCTAACTAAGGATACTATTACAATGTCAGATTCACTTCCTTGAAAAGCATCGACTGTGCTGCAGAAGTCAGAGTGGTCGTCCGCCGGTTTAAAACTATCGAGGTGAGAAAATTCTTCTTTCAGTATTCCGTTAGAATAAATTGATCTTGTTAATCTTCCAACTTGCTCTAGATAAGGAGAAAGAATTGCAAGCTTGGCTGTTGATTTGGTATTGGCGTTTGGGCGCAACTTCTTTAAAAGGGAAATGATGACATTTCTTTCTTTGGAATTGTGCCAGCGAGGGAGCTGTTCTCCTAGTTTTAAATGCTTTGTTGTTTGTATGTCAGGTATATCGATCCAAGTCAGTGGTGCTGAATCTGATAAAATTTGGTCGCCGAGAAATTTAAAGGGTAATTGAGGTTTCGGCTCTAAAAAGTGCGTCTCTTTTGCGGCATCTGTTTTCAATTTGCCCTTGTAAAAAACTCTAGAGATGAGTTGGGCAATATCTGGGTGCATTCTATGTTGATACTCGAGCATGCTCCCTATAGCACGTCGTCCGCTTTCCGATCCAAATCTTTTTTCGTGTAGTTCTTTTTCTAACGTTTCGTCTTCAACAAGACTTTGGAAAAGCATAAAGTATTTAGTTGCAAGCCTTCCTATTTTTATAATGCTCTCGTTAGAAAAATCCATATCTTCGATGATCGATTTTGCCATCGATCCACGAACCTTTGGGTGTAGGATATATTCGCTTTCGCCTAAAATAGATTTTAGCTTAGCTGGGTCGGCTAGGATCGCTGCAACCTCATTGGCTCTATATGGAGGGAGTTGCTTGTGATCTCCGATCATCAAGCGTCGATGTGAAAGTAACAGAGGGCTTATCAGCTCAAGGCCAGTAACTTTCCCGGTTTCTTCCATAATAGTCCAGTCGAACTGTGCGCGACCTTGGATCATGCGCTCTACTTGCTCGGAATTGGTTGTTGAAAAAACCAAATTTGCACAGCGAAGCAGTTGGTTTATAAGTGGATAACGCTTATAAGTTGGGCTGGACTGCATTTGCCGGATTTCATGTTTTAATTCCGATGATTCAGAGTTAATGTAGAGAGAGCTTTTCATGAAACTGTCAATGTATTTCTTTGATTTTTCGTCAGCATCAATTAGCGATGTTTCATCATTTTTGTCCTGCTTGCTGCAGCGTAAGATAATGAATTCGTCATCTTCTGTTTTGTTTAAAGACGCGCAAACTTCATGGTAAAGATGCTGTACCGTAGAATGGCTTTGTGCGGTTAATAATAGCCTGCTATCTGCTTCATGTTCGAATTGTTGCTTAACTAGAGTCGAAACTAGAAAGGTTTTTCCGACCCCAGGTGGACCTTGAACCAAATAAAGAGGTAGGGTGGTTAAGGTTCTGTTGAATGCTTGCTGTTTGGAATCATCCAATTGATTTAGAAGGTCTTGGTTTGGAGGAGGGCAGTTAAAAGAAGATGCGTGTTTTTGAGGGGATATAAGCACATCTAATAATTCTGAGTGGTGAGCTAAAGTTTCTAGTGCTTTCGTGCGTCTGCTTAGCTGTCGCAAACTACCTTGGGTTGAATTAGGCGCAATGTAATAATTAGCGTGGCGTGGTATTTGAAGTCGAGAGGTGAAGTCGTAAGTTATAGCGCCGTCTTCACTAATGTTGGAAGTGATGAATGTTAAGATCGTTTCTTCTTCTTCCTTACCGAAGCCGTTTCCGCTAACTAAACTCCAAATTAGCGTTTCTAATTCACTTTCGTCTCGCTTTAATATTTTTTCGAGCCGGGCTGCTGGCGGTTCGAGGTTTAGAGATTTGGATAAGCGCTCAACTTCTTGCGAAAGCCTGCTACGTACGCGGACTAGCCAGTTCTCTCCGTCTAGTTCAGTTTTAACTATCTCAATAGGGTAAATGTCCGCTCTTGCATAAGCTACTTCTGTTAGGTGGCATGCGATAAAACCGTTTATAAGCTCTTGTTGTTCTAAGCTTCTAGGTTTATCTTGGCTTTCAAATTTTTTGAATAATCCTGCCCAAGAGCTATCTTCTCCAATCACTTCATTTCCACTGTAAGACTGATATGCTTCTTTGATTGAAAACAAGGCAATTTTGTTACTGCCTAGTGGGAGATTTTTACAGTTTCTTATTGATCTTATTGGTATTTCGGAATGAGCATGATAACAGACAGCGTATTCCCAAGTTGAGTCGTCGCTATATCTTTGAGGTTTAAATGCTTCAAGCTGATACCATAGTTGGCTCCCCTTTAAATAAAAAGTGTATATTGATTTTTGAGGGTTGGTGACTCTTAGTAATTCTGAGGTGTCGCGAACGTCCTCTTCAACAAATTTTTTTAATTCTGCTATGTTGGTTTTGTTTAAACTAATCCCGTACTTGTCTTTATAGATATCCTGAATTTTTGCTGTCACACTGGTTTTGGGGGTTGCTGCGTCTGGATTTTCAGATATTTTTAGAACGAGCTTAAATGGATTTGATGTCCGCGAAGCGCTTTTATCTAACACATCTATGATTTCAGTAGCAGCGGCTCTTACAAAATCTCCATCTAGATTCTCAAAGCTCGAATTAGAACGGAAGGGTATTATGCCTAGCAGTTTTCTTATTAAAACGACTTCGATCAGCATTAATCCTGATTGTTCAGATATGTCTCTTATTGATAATTCCGGATTGCTTATGTTGTCGTAATCTATTTTTAGAATTCTAGCTGTTAGTTTGCCTAAGTCCTTCCAGTCGTTACTAAAAGAGTGGATTGATAGCTCTTCTTTGTTCTGTATTGATTCGTTAGGCGAGTCGGTCAGTCCTGTTACGCGCATGGACCACTCGAACCCGGTAAGTTGGAAGTCCTTTCCGTCATGGCGTAGGGTTGGGCTGGTCAAAATTGCCTCTTCATCAAGTTGGCGATGCAAGAGGCCTTGGCTATGTAGAATATCAATGGCATCAGATATTCTGATTATGTTTTTCCAGAATGTAGATCTTGATGAAAGGTGCTTAAGTTTTTTTACCCAGTGTGGCCTGCGCAACAATACTCTATCGTTCAATAGTTGAGATAGAGGAATCCTTTCTTGTGCATCTAGTACTAGATAAAAGCCATCGGAATCTCGGCCGTGTTCTATTAGTGTTGCAATTAGGTCTTCAGCGCCCGGGTAACCTTTCAATCTGTGTAGCTGGCGAAGCTCATGTAACCAAATAGCCTCGACTTCATTGTCTTGTATTTGTTTTGACCTTTTCCAATGTTTTATTAGATACAGGTCACCATCTTTCTCTGCGCTAAAAATGATAGGTCGTCCTGATGATTCTTTTGGAGAGCTAAGAGGCTCCTCATCGAGACTATAAGAGCTGAGAAAATTTTCCATTATAGAATCCATAGCCAATTCCATTGAGTTGGTTTGTGATTTTTGACCTTAACAGAGTATCTTCACGAAATGTAAGCCTAGCATCGCTATTGGCATGACACTATTTTTGTTTTCGTTGTTTTCGTTGTTTTCGTTGTTTTCGTTGTTTTCGTTGTTTTCGTTGTTGAGATTGTATAGAGGGTATGATTTATTATTTTTATTTTCTTAAGTTTTGTAAATTTCAAATAAAATCGGTACAGATTTATTGATTGAAATATAACTTTTCTAATCTCAATAGTATGGTTGATTTCCTTTGCAAAGAGAGGTGGTTGCTGTAGGTGGCTCTTAATGCCGTAAATTTTACAGGTTGTGAGTATTTTTTGTTCTCAATATATCAAAAGGTGCAGAAAACTATAGATGTTTAGAGGGGTTTTTAAATGAGTAAATGTCAAAATATTTCATTTGCTGCTACGCGGCGCTAAACATAGATGATGCCTGAGGCTAGCAGAACGTTTGCTTCTTGTTTTCATTATCAGCGGCCAGTTAGCCAAGCAACGTCCTCACGAGCAACGCATAGCCGACCACCATGAGCGGCCAGCCCAGCACCGGCCCGAACAGCAGTCGCCAGAGCCATAGGCGCGGCACGAAGCCCACGCCGTGCACCAGACTGGCCGAGACGCCGAGCATCACCGCCATCAGCAGCGGATGGCTGTAGTGGCCGCTGGCGTCGAGCATCAGCCCGGGATGGATCAAGAGCAGCAGCGCCAGAGGCGCTGCCAGCAGCAGGGACAGTGTCCGCCCCAGGGGGTGGACGCGGGGTAGGGCTTCAGCATTCGGTATCGTCATGGACGTCCAGCTCCCTGGTGCTTTCCAGCCAGAGGGCGTTGATGATGCCGAAGCTCGCGGCGAGCAGGACGCCGAGAATCCAGGTGAAGTACCACATGGGCGTTGCTCCTATCAGTAGAGGCCGTGGGGATTGGCGTCGATGAAACGGTCGTCGACCTTGCCCCACATCCGCGCGTAGCTCCACAGGGTGTAGGCCAGGATCAGCGGCACGAAGAGGGCTGCGGCGACGACCATGATGCCCAGGGTGCGCTGGCTGGAGACGGCGTCCCAGACGGTGAGGCTGGAGGCCGGGTCCAGGCTCGACGGCAGCACGAAGGGGAACAGTGCGCAGCCGGCGGTGGCGAGGGTGCCGACGATGGCCAGGGCGGTGCCGGTGAAGGCCAGACCCGCCTGGCGCCAACTGCTGCCGAGCAGGGCCAGGATGCTACCAAGTGCCGCCAGCAGCGGGGCGACGAGGGTCAGCGGCTGGGCATGGTAATTGGCCAGCCAGCCCGGGTTGCCGACGGTCACCACCTTGTGCAGCGGATTCAGGGCGCTGCCCGGATCGCCCTGGCTGACCAGCACGTAGCCGTCGAAACCGTAGATCAGCCAGACGCCGGCCAGGCCGAAGGTGACCAGATGCAGCAGGGCGCACAGGCCGGCGGCACGGCGGGCGCGCTCGCCCAGGACCTGGTGGGTGCGCAGCATCAACCAACTGCCGCCGTGGGCGCAGAGCATGGCCAGGCTGACCGCGCCGCAGAGCAGGGCGAAGGGGTTGAGCAGGGCGAAGAAGCTGCCGTGGTAGCTGGATCTCAGGGTGTCGTCGAGCTGGAAGGGCAGGCCCTGGAAGAGGTTGCCGAAGGCCACGCCGAATACCAGCGCCGGTACCAGGCTACCGGTGAACAGCCCCCAGTCCCAGGCGTTGCGCCAGCGGGCGTCGTCCAGCTTGCTGCGGTAGTCGAAGCCCACTGGGCGCAGGAACAGGGCGAAGAGCACCAGCAGCAGCGCCCAGTACAGCCCGGAGAAGGCGGTGGCGTAGACCAGCGGCCAGGCGGCGAAGAGGGCGCCGCCGGCGGTGATGAACCAGACCTGGTTGCCGTCCCAGTGCGGGGCGATGCTGTTGATGGCGGCGCGGCGTTCCTTGTCGGTCTTGCCGATCAGCGGCATCAGGATCATGGCGCCCAGGTCGAAGCCATCGGTGAGGGCGAAGCCGATCAGCAGCACGCCGATCAGCACCCACCAGGTGAGTTTGAGCACTTCGTAGTCGAACATGGCAATCTCCTCAGACGTTGGCCGGGGTGGCGGGCTTGGCGGTGGCCGCCTGGCGCAGGGCATCGCCGACCTGGGCAGCGCGTTCGTGGTAGTAGCGGCCACTGTGCAGGCTGCTCGGGCCAAGGCGGGCGAAGCGGATCATCAGGTACAGCTCCACGATCAGCAGCAGGGTGTAGAAGGTCACCAGGGCGCCGATGGAACCCAGCAGGTCGCCCACGGCCAGGCTGGAGGCCGACAGGTGGGTGGGCAGCACCTCGCTGATGGTCCAGGGCTGGCGGCCGTGCTCGGCGACCCACCAGCCGGTCTGGGTGGCGATCCAGGGCAGCGGCAGACTGAACAAGGCCCATTTCAGCAACCAGGGTTTCTGCAGTTCGTTACGCCGGGTCGAGGCCCAGAAGGCGCAGAGGAACAGCGCCAGCATCAGCACGCCACAGGCGACCATGATGCGGAAGGTCCAGAACAGGCTGGCGACGCCGGGAATGGTGTCCCGCGCGGCCTGGCGCACCTGCTC
>Ga0157368_1001400_pt1 | contig 10102 bp, 9 predicted proteins | sample AttbisABBM3_FD_113146 | JGI IMG/M metagenome (GOLD analysis project Ga0157368, IMG submission 113146) | Fungus gardens microbial communities from leaf cutter ant in Botucatu, State of São Paulo, Brazil - Atta bisphaerica ABBM3 | ecosystem: Host-associated > Fungi > Mycelium > Unclassified ...
CGGTGCGCCGATGGGGAGGAGGTAGTTCTGCCGGATCTTCAGTGCGTAGGCGACGATCTCCAGCCCGTGGTCGAGCAGGCCCCCGGGATAGGCATGATGGTGGTTTTCCGAAGCTGGAAGCTGCTGGACCAGGTCGGCGTAGCGTTCGAGGGGCGCGAGGTAGAGCGAGGCGAATTGCTCGCGCGACAGCGATGTTCGCTGCCAGATGTTCTCGATAAGTTTCTGCCGGCGGGGGAGTGCCAGGAGATCCCTACCTGGGGACGGTTGCGTGAAACCCTGTTTGCCTGAGCCCGAAGGAGGGGATGGTGGGGCTTTCTTCCTGAAAAAGAGATCGAACATGGCATGCCCTTGTTGGTTCTTGGGCCTGCGTTGTCGATCAGCCAGGTCGGCCGGACAATGGTAAACCGCTATCACTGCTCAGGAGGTTGGGGCGGCGGATGGCTACTATGGCCGGGTGCCTGGGGACCCTTTGCTCTTCGCAGCCAACGGCGGAGCCCTTTCTGGTAGGGCTTTTACCCTTAAAGCCCCCTTCCATTCCCTCCTTTGCTTCAGCCCGTTTTGGCCTCTAACCCCTTGGTCTATGTGACAGATAGCTCATATCTCGTCAGGCCTTAACACGATAAAGCTGTTGCGGGCTAGTGCACTGAGGCGTATAAGTGATGTCATAACGCAATCCCTCTGCAGTATTCTAGGGTTTCTCATGACTACTACCTCTAACGCAGCTCGCTTCGGTGCCACCGTTGGTGGTGCTGTCAATTGGGTCCTCCGTACCGAGTCGCGCCTTTGGAGTAGCTTGGCGCGCATGAGACTTCCTGTTTATGTCGTCGTGTTGCTGAAATGGTCTGTTCGAGCTTTGTTAGCGCTGAGCCTGGCGTCAGTTTCTTTGATGGCACTGGCAGTTGTGGCTTCAGCTCTCGTTGCAAGCTTTTTCATTTCGAACGCTGGCGGTAGCGTATCCCGTGATCCTGACGCCCCTCATGGCCGGGATGTTTACGGTTTTCCCCTCGATATGCTGGGTGATAGAGCGGACTGATTTATCTACCTTCAGTCCGCTAAATCCGCTGCTTATCAGCCACCACCTGCTGTCTTCTTCACTGCCCCTTGAGCCATTCGGCCGCCCTCAGAAGACGCGTCAGCAGCGCCTTTGGTCGCTTTGCTGAGACCATCAACTACACCACCTACTTTGAAGCCCGTCCAAGACATAGCTGTGACCCAAAAGGCTGGCAAAATCAGGAACATTGCCCCCATCACGTAGTTCAGCAGCATGTCTCCCTGCATGTTGCTCAGGCCTATGATGGGATCGAAGTTCGCGTGAGGCGCGGTGTTGTTAACCTTGTAGATCCCGGTGCCATACAGCGCGTCCATGATGGTGCTGTCGACCCACCTCGCCAATTGCAGCCAGAAGTCCACGAAGATCAGTGCGAACTGGGCAAACGTGAGCGTCATGGCCACCTTGAGGTCATAGGTCCCCAGTACCAGTACGATGGGGATGCAGATGATGAAGGCCATCTTCAGAAAGGCCATGACCATCGGCGCGGCCTGGCGGACGCTGTCCATGGCTGGGAAGTAGGCGAGCGAGCCAACTGCCTGTCCCAAGCCAGCTGTGACCCTGGCGGCGTCGTTGTACAACGAGCTGCCGATCTGGCCACCATAGTCCCCGTAGACCTGCCCCTGCGTCAGCGTCTGCTTCTTCGGCGACACCAGATCCCGAATGACTGAGTCATTCACCTCGTCCTGAGACATGAAGCTTGCCCACTTGGCCAGCTTGGTCAGGATGTCCGGTTCAACCTGTGCCAGCAGTCGTGCTCTGAGGCCCTTTGAGCCGTCCGACCACCACTGGGTGCAGGTGGGGTAGCCACCCCCGCCGGTGGTCTGTGCCAGGCCTGCGTCCCGGGTGGCGTCGTAGGGCCAGGCGGACCGAGGGGTATGGGAGCGGAAGCCCGAGCTGCCATCGCTGTAGTAGCCGCTGGTATTGAGGAAGTACTTCGAGCCGATCCAGCTGACGTCCAGGTACTGCTTGTCGGTCAGGGTGGGCTGGGTCATGAACAGCTTGGCGCGAGCCCGGGCGTAGCAGTCGTTGGTGAAGTCGGCGACCTCCTGGGCGAGGAGGGGATTGTCGATCCGCTCGGCATTGACCTCCATGCGCAGCTGCTGCAGATCCTGACCACAGGGGATGCTGGCCACGGCGCCCGCCGCCATGCCCTTCGACAGGGCGTGGACCACCATCCACCAGACCGGCACCTGGGCGCTCTTGCCGTTGAGGGTGCTGAACGAGGTCCCCCAGCCCGTTTCGTCCGGCTTGGGCACGTCGACCTGGCATTGCTTGGAGCGGGTCTGGTCGTACTGGATGGTCGAGAAGCTGACGTTCGCATTCGGGAGCGGCATTAGGCCGAGCATGATGACGACCAGGGCCACGAAGAACCGGTTCTCGATGCGCGCCAGGCTCAAAGCACCCTTGTTGCCTTCGTCCTGGCCTTCGCCCCGGGCGCGCAGCCACTCCTGGATGATGATGGCGGCGAACGGCGCGGCAAACAGTCCGGTCCCACCGATCATCTCCCAAATGCCGCTGTTGATGATCCAGCCCACGAGGGTCAGGTAGTACTCGAGGTAGTCGTTGGTATAGAGCTGCATGGCAATCTCCTACAGCACGCCGGCATTGCGCAGTTCAAAGAGGCCAATGACCGCCAGGGCCAGCGCCTCGCAGCGGTAGATACGGCCGCGCTCATCGGTGGCCGCTATCAGCCGACGTCTCACCGGCCACCAGCAGCAGATCAGTCCGGCGTACAGGCATAGCCGCCACAGCAGGAAGTGGGCATGGTGATCGGCCTGCCACTGGCGGTAGCTCTGCAGGTCGCCGAAGCCCCAGGCCGTCACAAGCACGAAGCCCAGGGCGATCGCTACCGCCAGCAGGAAGGGCCACAGCAGTGACCAGGTCAGGCCTAAACCGCGCCGACCGAAGCTGAGTACCGCTTGGGCGCGGCGAGACCAGGAGGAAGTTGTCATGGTCATTCGCCCTTCTTCGCCGGGTTCTCGGTGCGATCCAGCCGGTTCGGCAGCGGATCGCCCTGGAAGATGCCCTTGGAGGCGTCCTTGCGGATCGAGGCGCGCTGCAGGATGGTGGTCGGCGAGTTGCCGGCCAGCTCCCGGCGCATGTCCAGCTCGGTCTTGAGGTTCTGGATCTCGGCCTGCAGGTTGGCGGCGTTCTGGTCGACCTGCGTCTGGGCAACCTGGTTGGCGGCGACGTTGGGCTCCTGGCGGCCAGCGGCCAGGGTACGGACCAGCGACAGCGCCTTCTCGATCACATCGGCCAGGGACACCTCCGACACGAGCCGCTTGGCCAGAACGTCCTGGTCCTGCTCTGTACGCAGCGATTCGATGATGCCGCGGGTGATCGGGATGGAGTTGCTGCCGGCAGCGGCCAGGTTCTCGGGCGTCATCGGCTGAGTGCCGGCGATCAGCGCGTTTACCGCCTTGAGCTTGGTGTCGTAGGTTTCCTGAATCAGCGGGGTAAGCCCGACTCCGGCCTGGGTCACGGTCTTCTGGCAGTTGTCGCAGGTCTGCTGCTGTTGCTCGCCCAGTACGCGAGTCGCGAAGGTCGCGGCTTCCTGCGGCGACGACCAGGTGCTGCAGACCAGGCCGCCATTGCAGCTGCTGGCCGGGATCGCCGCGGTGCTGGTGGGCGAGCGGCCGCTCAGCAGGTTGTAACCCGCCTTGGTGACGTCGCTGACCACCCTGATCGGCTGCTGGCCACTGCCGCCGCCCTTGCTCCCGCCGACCCAGGTCACGCCCTCGTTGCCGCTCTTCTGCTCGACCTGGTTGATCGCGGCGACGGCGTCGGTGGTGCTGGCGGCGGCCGACTTCATCGCCTCGCCTTCGGCGAGCTTGTTCCAGCCGACCTGGCCGCCGGCGACATCGAGCATCTTGTCGGCGATGGCGCGGCAGGTAGCCTTTGAACGGTCGAAGTCTAGCCGCCCCTGGTAAATGCCATTGGTAAAAAAGTTGTACAGCTGTGGGTTGGCTCGCTGGATCATTAGGCCAGGCACTGACATTACCGCTGCAGTAGCGTTCTGCAGCGTGGACCCCATGATGGTATGGAAACCCTGGGTCACGCCGTTTAGCTGATTCTGCAAAGTGTTAGTCAGGCTCAGGTTTCCGCAGATGAGGTTGGTGTTCCAGCCACCGCCGATACTGATGCTGTCCATGTTGCCGACGCTGCCCATGGACACGGCATTGCCACCGCCGATGCTGTAGAGCACGTCATCGCCGATGACACTGCCCTGTTTCTGCACGCGGTAGGGCTCGGCAGCCTGGGCAGCGTTGATGAGGAGGAGGCTGGCCAGGCAGAGGCTGGCTAGCGGGGTGACGCGGAGGGTGTTCATGATCGACGGCTCCCTGATCATTGAAAGTCGACACTGCCGAGAAAGACCTGGCCTTCGCGTTTGCAGCAGCTGTAGGGGCGCCAGAGCGCCCAGGCATAGGCGCCCACGGTGTCCTGGACGTGAGGGCCCGGGTTGGGGAAGGCTGCGCAGCTCTGGCTCAGCGTGGGGGTGAGCTCCTGCCACTTGCCGGTGCTGGGGTCACCCTCGAGCAGCTCTCCGGCGGGCCAGTAGCCGTCCTGGGCTTGGGCCAGCAGCGACTGGTAGACGTGGATCTGGCCGGAGCGGGTGACCACGTCACCGGCGCGCTGGGCCATCACCGCCGCTGCCTTGTAGTCGTCGGGCTGATGCAGGAAGCCGCCGCGCGGGTAGACGTTGCCCCAGAGGTCGCCGGACAGGGTGCTGCCCACCTCGCGTTTGCCAGGGATCAGGGCCTCGGGATAGACCATCTCGGGGATGCCGTACCGCCAGGCCAGGTAGTCGTAGTTGCTGAGCAGGTAGGGGATGTAGGCCGTACCGGCGCCCTTGCAGGTGTACCCCGAGCCGCTGGCGAACTGGCTGAAGACGTAGCCGCCTGGATGACCTATGACGTCGGCGTTCTTGAACTTGGCGATGCTGTTCTCGGGGGCATGATTGGTACCGGGGTCACCTCCACCCGCAGCAACGCTGCTGACGGGGCTGAAGGAGGCCATCTCCGTCCAGGGGTTCTCGCCGGTGTTGGCGTAGCTCGACACCACGGCGTCGGGCACGAAGTGCCGTACCTTGGCCGAGGTCTTCACCTTGCAGCCGTAGGGGGTGCAGAACAGCCAGTAGCAGATGCCAACCACCTTGTATTCGAGGCACTCAGGCGAGAGCGAGGACGACACGATCGTTGCGGTCGTGACAGCCGCTGTAGCCTGCAGGCTGGTCGCCATAGGTACGGCCAACGCCAGGCGCCGCAGACGTTGCAGAGACCGACTCATCGTCCGGTACTCCGGTACCGCTCAATGCTGGCCACGGCGGCCGCCACGTCGGGCTGTCCGTAGACCACGTACCGACGATCCACTACCACGGCCGGCAGCTTGGTCACCCCCAGGCTCCAGGCGTCGGCAACGTCCTGGTGCGCCTTGCCCAGATCTCGGCCCAGCTGCTGCGCCGACGCCGAGCGCATCCGTTGCTGCATGATGGCCGCGGCTTGCCGTGGATCTGTCGGCAGGCCTTCAGAGAGCTTCTGCTCAAGGCGTTCCGGGGCATCCAAAAGCACCACCCGGGCGCCGACGCTGTTGGTGAGGGGATGAGTGGCGTCGGAGACTGCAAGCACGTCCGCTGCGGCGAAGGAGGAGTTGCAGGCGGCAAGGGCGCAGATGAGCCAGCGGAGCGGCCGCCCAGCAGGGGAGCGGGAGGGTAGAGAGTGCATGCGCAGTACCAGGCAAAGGATTGGCTGGTACAGGAAACGCGATCACGCGGGCTGGGTCAGCGGGAAACCATATCCAGGTCGCTGGAGGTTGAAAAAGCTTCCCAGCAGACGCGAGTAGCCCGACTCAGGTCAGGTATCTCAGCGCTGCCAAGGCACTACCCACGGCAGCCTGATGCAGCTGCTTTTCGTCCTGTCGGCCCTGCCAGTACCCACGGCGTTCAGCGAATCGAAAGGCCAGGGCAGTATCACCACGGCGAAGGGCTGCCTGCTGCTGGGCATCGGCGATGTCACTGAAAAGTGTAAACAGCAGGCGTTCCGCTGACTGCATCGCTTCCCGCTCGCTATCGTAGGCCTCCTGATGTTCATAGACGCCCACGCGGAACAGCCAGTGGACTTGGAACAGATGAGTCACCTGTGCCAGCTTGATCGGAGGAAGTGCGTCTCTGGATTCGAAGACGATCCGGGCTTTCACAGTCGAGGCGCCTACTGCCGACGAGGTGGATGATTTAGCGGGATGACTCATCGGGAATGCCTGCTGAAAGAGAAGTGCGGCGCTGGGCCTCTCGACGTTGTCTTTCAACATCGATCATTCGCAGCAGATAGGTGAGGCGGCTGTTGAGCCGCTGCAGGGTTTTATCGGAGAGGCTGGCCAGCCATAGCGGAATGTCATTGGCGCTGCTGCGCATCCGCTCCCTCCCGGCTTGCCAGCCAGTCCATGGCGGATAGCATGCCGGCGTCATCGAGCAGCGACGGTAGGCGGATGACCCGGCCTGAACGGTTATCCCTCAGCTCAAAGGTCGGCGTGGCATCGATGCGCTTCTTCGCTGCAGCAGCAGTCTGCTCCGCGACCACTCGGCGTACCGTGGCGTTGTCCTGGATACAGTCCTGCAGGTGCTGCGACGATAAGGCGGACTGCAAGCCCAGATGATCAATCGGCACCGCAAGGCCACCGCCATTACCGCGGCTGTGCCGGTAGACGGCCTCAACGGCTTGCCAGAACATGGCGTTGCCGCCCAGCCAGCCCGCGCATGTGACCAAGCGTGCCTCGTGCACAGCGGCCTCGCCGTGCATGGCCAGAGGCAGGTGATGCCACTGCCAGTTGAGCGAATCCTGCCGCTCAACTAGATGCTTCAGCTGGGGGAAAGCCTCCTTGCAGTAGGGGCACTCCAGGTCCGCATATTCGATAAGGGTGAAGCGCGCCTTTGCATTCCCGTAGACGAACATGGGTGGTTCTGGAGAAGGAGTTTTTGTAGCTGTGACCCATCCGAACAGGTGCCACAAGCAGAACAGCGCCACGGCGATCATTGCCAGCGCTAGAGCCGCGGGCTTTCCAGAGAGCGTCCTCCTGATCATGCCGAGGCCTCCCTGGCATTGGACTCTTCGCGCGGCTTGCCCAGCACATCGTGATGCAGTGCCTCGAGCAGGGCTTGCTGCGCTCCATCCGGTTGCGGGTGCTTGGCCAGCCACTCCTTGAGAGCGGCGTCGAGCTGGGCCTCGATCTCGCGGCGATCCACGGCGCGGGCTTTCACGGTCTGCAGGTTGGTGATCAGCACCGGGGCGCAGATCTGCAGCGCCATCAGGGTGTCCTGGTCCAGCCGCGGATGGCTGAGCATTTGAGTCAGGCTGTCGATGATGTCCTGGGTGAAACGGTCCATGGCCCTCATGCTGCGTACTCCGCGCGGAACTGGTCCAGGTCGAAGCGGAAGGGCTCGATGCCTCGCTTGCGGTCCAGGTCCTCGGCGATGGCCAGGGCGGCGCCCAGCTCATCGACTCCCAGTTCGCGCATCAGCTGCCCGCGCTGCGCCTTCTCTTCCGACTCGGTCATCGCCAGGGCCAGGTAGAGGCTGGGTGGTACCGCGCGGAACAGCACCTCCATGGATTTGGACAGCACCACGCCCTCGGTGAACTTGCCGCTCTCCTTGCGGGCAGAGAGCATCAGCGTCTTCTGCGCCGGCGTGAGCGAGCGGAATTCGCTGATCTTCTCCACCTCGTCCGGCGGCATGTTGAGGCAGATCCACCACTCCATCATGTTCAGCATGGGCTTGCCCGAGGGCGGGATGTCGTCGACGTTCTGGGTGGCCAGCCAGTACCAGGCGCCGAGCTTCCGCCACATCTTGGTGATCTTCACCACGTAGGGCAGCAGGAGTTCGTGCTTGGTGATGATGTGGCCTTCGTCGGTGGGCATGATGATCGGTCGGCCGGAGAACTGGTCGCGCTCTGCGATGTTGTTCACCGCGTTGAGCAGCGAGATGTACGAGATACCGAGCTGGGCCGCGTAGCCCTCACGGGCGAAGGTCGCGAAGTCGACGATGGTGATGTCCGCCTCCGGCCAGGGCGTGCCCGGGCGGTTGAACATCTCGCCGTCGGCGCCCATGCAGAACATGTCCATGGACTCGGCCATCTCCTGCAGGCGGATCCGACGCGTCTCGGGCTTGCTCTCGTCGCGGGCGGCCTCGCTCAGGGCATCGCGGATGTCCTGCGTCAGGACGGTACGGCCGGCCCGGGCGCAGGTCTCGGCCGCGGCCAGGATCGCATGGCGGATGGCGGCGCGGTCAGGGCGCAGCAAGCGGGCGTCTTCCTTGGCCTCGCCGCCAGTGATCATCAGCCGGGCGACGATCTCCATCTCGCCGAGGATGTCACGCTGGTCGTCCTCGAGGCTGCTGGCGTAGTCGTCGGAGGCCTCAAGGTCGTCGGCGTTGCGCACCTTGACCTGGTCGGGGGCCTCGTAGAGTTTGATGGCATCGGCGAACGGCGCCAGGCTCACGCCAGAACCTGGCGCGAGCCTCACCCGGTTGACCGTCAGACCCAGCTTGCGGGCGAAGTCGGCGAGCAGGCCGAAGGAGTTGCCGGCCTCGGCCACGATGATCCGCGGCCGGTAGACCGCGGTCCACTGGCAGAGCAGGTTGTTCAGGGTCGCCGACTTGCCCGAGCCGGTCGGGCCGAAGATGAAGCCGTGGGCGTTCATCTGCCGGTCCAGCTTGTTGAAGGGGTCGAAGGTCAGCGGCGCGCCGCCGCGGTTGAAGAGGGTGGTCCCGGGATGCCCGGTGCCGGTGTGACGGCCCCAGACCGGGGCCAGGTTGGCCACGTGTTGCACCAGCAGCATCTGGGCATACCATTGCAGCGCCCGCGGCTGGTTGGGATCGAAGTTCGCCGGCAGCCAGCGCAGGTAGCTGGAGAGCCCGGCGACTTCATCGTCAGGCTGCACCGGCTCCATGCCGGCGCCCATCAGGGTGTTGGTCAGGTCCATGCAGCGCTGGTTCAGCTCGGCCTCATGCTGGCCACGCACGTAGAAGGCCACGCTGCCCTTGTAGAGCTTGTGCTTGCGGCCGATGAGGTAGCGCGCATCCTGGATGGCTTCGCGAGTCAGCGCCGAGGCCTGGTTGTCGCCTACGGCTTTCTTGTGCAATTGGTTGAGGTGCGCCTCCAGGGTGTCCTGGGGCGTGATCACCAGGGTGATGGCCAGCACCGTGTCCTCGGGCAGCTTGTCCATCAGCGCGTTCAGGGCATCGCCGCCCTTGCGGGTTTCCCCGGTCAGGTGACCGGTCCGCGGCGCCTCGCGTAGGCGGTCCAGCATGATCACGCGGGTCGGCTGGCCATCGAAGAACCAGAGGCCCTTGCCGGCGTCGGAGCGCGGCTCGCGGTAGAGCAGGCACTGCGAGAAGTCGGTGCCGCTGGCCAGCACCGGAAGGGTGCCCTCCTCGGCATCGACGGGGGTATTCACCAGCTCGAAGAAGCGGTCACGATCCTGGCGGGTGGGGCCCAGGTGATCCGGGCAGGGATTGAACCACTGCAGTAGCCAATACCGGATGGCCCGTTCATCCATGCGGACGGCCCGCACACCGGCGTTGGCCAGCGAGCCGACCAGGCGCTCGCAGGTGTTGCGCAGATAGAGCGCCGGATCCTGGCCACGTACCACGCCATCGCCGACGCTACGGCGCGACACCACCATTCGCACGCGGCGTTGCTGGCCACGCCAGGGCAGCTTCGAGACCACCTTGTCCTCGAACAGGCCGCCGGGCTTGGAGATGGCCGAGAGATGATGCTTGATCAGGGCCAGGTACAGCTCGGTGAAGGCGGTGCCTTGGGCGCGGGGCTTGATGTAGCTGCGCAGTCCTTCGAGGTAGGTGTCGAACTGGATCTCGTCGTAGGCGTAGAACTGCACGACCCAGGGGCTGACCTCCAGCTCATCGAAGCTGTCCTGCAGGGTGTTCTCCAGGGCGTCGCGGGCCTGGCGGAGCCAGTCGGGATCACGGCCTTCGGTGCCGATCGGCACCAGGTCGAAGAAGGCCGCCAGCGACTTGCCGTCCTCCAGCAGCATGGCCTGGTGCTC
>Ga0157368_1001402_pt1 | contig 10095 bp, 12 predicted proteins | sample AttbisABBM3_FD_113146 | JGI IMG/M metagenome (GOLD analysis project Ga0157368, IMG submission 113146) | Fungus gardens microbial communities from leaf cutter ant in Botucatu, State of São Paulo, Brazil - Atta bisphaerica ABBM3 | ecosystem: Host-associated > Fungi > Mycelium > Unclassified ...
ACACCTTTTCTTTCTCCATTCTTACCCCATCTTCTCCTATTATCACTCCTAAAAATCCTACTTCTCTGACTTTCCACACATACTTTTCTGGTTTCACAAACAAATCATTCTCTTCTAACCTCTTTAATACTTCCTCCACTATCTTGTCATGTCCTTCCTCTGTCTCTGTTGCTATCATCATGTCATTGATAAACACTGCTACCTTTTCTTCCACCACCAAGTCTCTCAATAGATTATTCATCATCACCTAGAACATTGCAGCTGAGTTTGTTAATCCAAAGAACATTACTGTGGGTTCAAATAACCCCTCTGGCATTGAGAACACTGCTTTTCACTCATCTCCCTCCTTGATTCTCACATTATTATATCCCTAACATAAATCCATCTTCGTAAACACCTTTTTCTTCCCAATACTGTCTATCAGATCTGAAATCAGTAGTAACAGATAATTGTTCTTGACCATCCAACTGTTCAAATACCAATAATCCTGCACCATTTTCTTTTTCCCATCTTTCTTTGGCACAAAGAACACCAGTGACATCTGTGGTAATTTTGATGGCCTAAAGTACCTTTTTTTCAACTGATCTTTCACAAATTCTTGTGCCTCCTCTCTCTCTACTCTTGACAACAGATAGATCTTGCCCTTCTTTGGCATAAATTCTTCTCTGAGATCTATGGTATAATCCCAGACCTTCCTTATCGGCATTCTTTCCAAATTTTTCTTTTCAAACACCTTCAAATACTTATGGAATTATCTTGGAACCATTTCTTCTGTTGCTCTCAACTCTATCAAATTTTTCTCTTCTTCTTCCTTTTCTTCTATTATTCTTGCTATTGTTTTTTCTTCCTCTATTGTCAGTCTCCTCATTTCTTTCTTTTCTTCTTTCTCCTCTTGCTTCTTCCATCCCAGCTTTGTCTGCTTTCCTACTCTCCACTTCTTTCCACATTTATCTGGACACCTCATCATCTTTACCTCTCCCGTTTTCCAATCTATCTCTAGGTTATGGTATCCTAGCCAAGGCATACCCAATATCATACTCCACTTCTGACCTCCAATCACATTTATCAATGTTCTCTCCTTATGCCCTTTGAAAAATATTTTCACCTCCACTGTATTTACTATAGGCCCTGTATAATTCAGCATACTATCAACATTCCTCACATAAACTGGTTTTTCCAACTTTGTTCTCTTAAACTTGTGCCTTCTTACAAACTCTTCACTTATTACCAACCCCGTTGCTCCACTATCCAACAATGCTTCTGTCACAACTCCCTCTTCTTCCTCTTCTTGCTTCAACCCAATCTTTACTACTATTTCTCTCAATGTTTTTTCCTTCTTTTTCTTTTTCTCCATTTTTGTCTGTCTCACTTCTACCCCTCTCTTTGCTTTTTCTTCCCTTAATATCTCCTTTCTATCTTTTACCACTTCTTTACTGCTTCCTTCCCCCCTCTGCATCACCTTGATTCTCAACACTTCAAACCTATTTGAGGACACCTGTGTTGGTTCCTCTTCTCCTGCATTTCTGCAATGGCTGGTCATGTGGCTGAAACCTCCACACCCAAAACACTTTCTTTCCTCCATTGCTTTCTGCCTATTCTCCTCTCTTCTTCTTTCTCTTATCTTCTGTTGCTTCCACTCTTTCTCTGCTCTTTTCTCCTCTTGTATTCTCATTTCTTCTATCCTTCTCCATTTTTCATCTATTCTCTTCTGTTCTTCTACTTCCTCCTTTTCTTTTTGTCTCCTTTGTTCTTACTCCTCCCATCTTTCCTCATACTCTCTTCTTTCTTATTCTCTCTCCTCCTGTCTCCTTCTTTGCTTCCTTTTCCTTTCTTCTTCTGCCACTTGCAACTCTACTATTTGTTTTTGTAATTTTAGCATTGTCACATTATTCTCCATTATCTCCTTCATCATTCTCACTATCTCTTTTTCACCATATCCTCTAATCATTTCCTCCATATTTATTTGACTAATATCTGCCATTTTGTTTCTACTCTCTTTTTCTTCAACTAAAATCTATTCTCTTGTTTAATCTCTCTCTTGTTGCCTTGACGTTTGACAATAGTATAGCTATTTATCACTATGGCCTTGTTTCCAGTGACTACAATCTTTCTTTATTCTCTTACTATTGATTCTAAACAGTGGTAAATTCTCTGTAAGTAATAGTGGGCACTCTTCTTGTTCCACCTACACTGTCTACTGGCTACTTGTCTACTACCTTACCAACTACTACCCTAATTGAACTATTACACTAATATATCTAAGAAGGGAATCCCTACTCTAGGCACTCCTTAATGGACTACGCCACTGCTCTGTATATACAGGTCATAAGTAGATCCTACAGCACAAGCCTACTATACAAAAATCTATCTACCATGTCTACACAAGGTAAATATGACTGATGTACACATGTGAATAGCTGTGCAACCAACTGGTCAAGCTTTGCCTGCCTGACTAGTATACCTCTTTATGCCTAGAGTTCAGCTTATGTTTCTTCTTGACGTTGAGCTCACTGCTCACAGTTGAGGATGAATAAGAGTAAGTGTTGAGGAGTCCATGGAATGCAGAGTTTCCAAGGGTTGTCAAGTTCTACTGTTGTGGCAACCACTAGACACAAAGTCCAATAGTAGCACAAGGCAGTAAATCTCTTAAGATGGATATAAAGTAGGAAGTTTATAAGAGAACTTGACAAGGAGTCTCTGCTAAATTAGAGTTCTATATATACAAAACATGCTTGGTCTGTGCTACTAATAATTAGTTCTGCCCTTATGTCTATGTTATATCCTCATGTCTGCCTTATTTCCTACTCAAGGCCACCATATTGTCTCTATATGCCCTAACATCATCTTCTAGACCCTTCTACTATGTTCTAGGCTTATAACATTAAATCATGTGACCTTTCATGTGACTTCCATGTCATATGCCTCTTCATCATCCAAAAGAAAATAAAATAAAAATTGTTAGTGTTCAAAGCGTCCTATAACATATATAGCATATATATTATATGTCAATCTTAAGGCAAATACATGATCATTTAGGGTAGGCTAAAGTAGTAGAGCATGGACTATTAGATTTCAGTATAAAAGATAGATAATCCTATACAAAGTTCTTTATTGAGTTTTCTTGTGTAATTTCTAATAATACTGCTATTATGTATATTCTGGATTGTTAGATATTATAGAGATTGTCATTTGGAACTTGATGGAATTGATAAGAAATGTGAGGTTTGGTCTTTAAGTTAATAGATAATTAGAATAGAGTATAATCTATACTAGAAGAGAATAAAAATAATGTAGATATCAAATAGTATATAGTATATAGTAGACTTGATATTCTTTCTCATTTTTTATTTATTTTTTAGAACTTAGGGTTAGGAGTTAGTGTGATATCATATGTTGCTGTCACAAATTGTCACATAGCATAACATAGTATTATACATCAGTTACTATTATATAATCACATGTTACAAAAAATATCATAAAAAATTCCAAAATAATAATATCAATCCACATGTTAACAGCATGTAGTATACATAGTCCTTAGGGTAGGCTGTGTTTAGTATAATATAGACCATTGGTCTTGTATATATATAGCAGTAGAGGAACAAATTCAGTGAGCACTGTCTTATGTGTAGAAAGGATCAGCAGATATTTAGAAGAAGAACATTATAGAAGATTTGGAGAATAGAGAAATTGAATATACAATAGTAGGAGAATTTCTAATGAACTTAAAAAGAAAGAAATTTGGGGAAGAGAATAATGAAATGATAAAGGTAGTAGAATTGAAAAGGATAGAACAAGGAAGTAGAACAATGAAGAAGTTTGTGTAAGAATTCAAAAGAGTAACAAAGGGTAGTAGGTATGAGGGGCAACTATTGGTAAAAGAGTTTGAAAGGAATATGAACAGAGTTATTTGGCAAAGACTTATGGAGTTAGAATGCCTCTCTAGAAACATTGAGCAGTAACAAATCTAAATAAGCAAGAAGAGAGACTAAGAGAAAGGAGCTCTAGCTCAAAGAATGAGCATACCAGCAACTACTGATGGAACATAATAGCAACCAATACCACAGCTCCAAGTTTGGCTAAGGAGGCAAGAGGTTTCTCAGCAGATGCTATCAAAGTCTACTCCAATAGAGAGAATAAATATGGCAGTTGTGAATCTACAACAGCAGCAGATAGAGTTTGTGCCTTAGCAAAACATATATACCATAGATATAGATAGGGATAGAAATTGTTACAACTGTGGGAGTTTTGAACATATAGTAGAAAAAGAAAAAATCAGAGAAGAATAGAATAGGGAAGAAGAGCAAATTATGAAGGCAATAAGAACAATATTAATTCAAATGGAGAGAAGAAACCAATAATACTCAATTAAGTTCTAGTAATAATAGATTTGCAATGCTCTCTAGAATAATGGAAAATACATTCTGCTATAATCTAAACAATGAGAACATGTTAAGGTAAGTGATAGTGAAGATTGGATTGGAAAGGATTGATATGCAAGAAAGAGTGACAGTAGAAGTATTGTTGGATAGTAGTATAATGGGACTAGTGACAGTTCCTTCAACAAGGAGGAATATATTGAGTATATGGTGGAGGTGAATATTTATTATCAAGGGTATAGAGAGAGAATAGAGATTGATGTGATTGGGAGATAAAAGTAGAGTATGACTTTGGGAATGCTATGGCTTACTTGTCACAATCCTGAAATTGATTGGAGAATGGGTGAAGTAAAGATGACAAGATATTCAGAGAAGTGTGGAAAGTAGGAGAAGTCAGGATAGCAGAAGCAAAAGAAAGAAGAGAAAAAAGAAGAAGGGAAGAGTTAAGAAGAAAAGGAGCAGAAGAAGGAGGAAGAAAGAAAGAAAAAGAAGAATAAACTAAAAGAAATAGAACAATGGAGGTAACAAATATAGTGGAGAAATGGAAGTAAGGAGGAAGAGGCAGCAAAATCTGAAGAAGAGGCCAGGAAATTGGTTTCTCAAAGATTCTACAAGTAGATTCATAACTTTAGAAAGAAATAAAATGAGAGAATATCAATGAAAAAGTTATAAGATTATGCAATAGAGATAAGAGAGAGGTTTGTACTAAGAAAGGGGAAAGTGTATTTATTGTCAAGGGAGGAAAGAGGAGAGGTGTGTGAGTTTATTGAAGAACAATTAAGGAAAGGGTATATCAGACTCTCAAAATCACCTCAAATAGTACTTGGGTTTTTTGTAGGAAAAAATAATGGAAAGAGATATATAGTATAGAAATATAGATATTTAAATAAATAAACTATTAAGAATAATAATAATTATTCTTTGCCTCTTATCTTAGATATTGTAGAGAATATTGGTACTAAAAAGTATTTATGAAGTTGGACTTATAATAGGGTTATAATAATGTATGGATAAAGGAGGGAGATAAGTAGAAAATAGCATTCATGATGCCAAAAGAGTTATTTGAACCAACTGTAACATTCTTCGGACTTACAAACTCTCCAGTGATGTTTTAAATGAAATTTTTTAGAACTTAATCAACACTGGAGAAGTAGTGAGTTTCATTGATAACATTATAGTAGGAATAGAAGGAAAAGAGAGATATGATGAAGTAATAGAAGAAGTAGTGATGCAATTGATGGAGATTAATTTATATATAAAACCTGAATCATACAAGTGGAAGGTGAGAGAAGTGGGATTTTTGGAAGTAGTGATGAGACCAGAAAGAATTAAGATGGAGGAAGAGAAGGCAAAAAGTGTATTGGAATGGCTAACTCCAAAATAAGTTAAAGACATATAGAAATTCTTGGGACTTGCTAATTATTATTGGTAATTCATTAAGGATTTCATAGTAATAGTTAGACTATTACATAATATGGTAAAGAAGAATCAGAAGTGGGATTGGACAAAGAAACAGGAAGAGGCACTTAAAAAGCTGAAGGAGAAGTTTACAAAAAAACCAGTGTTAACAGTACTAAATATAGATAGAAAAATGAGGATGGAAGTTGATACAACAGACTATGTAACAGAAGGAGTATTATCTATGGAGTGTAAGAATAGAAAATAGAGACCTATAGCTTTCCTCTCAAAATCTATAAATGAGACAAAGAGGAACTATAAGATTCATGATAAAGGGATGTTGATGGTGATAAGAGAATTGGAAAACTGGAGATATCTATTAGAGGGCATCAAGTTTAAGCTTGAGGTCTGGATGGACTATAATAATTTAGAATATTTCATGAAAAAGCAAAATTTGAACAAAAGACAAGCCCATTGGGTACTCTACCTACCAAGATTCAACTTTATCCTGAAACATCTACCAGAAACAAAAATGGAAAAAGTAGATGGACTTAGTAGGAGACTGGACTGGAAAGTAGGTGTAGAAAAATATAATAAAAACCAAACTTTAACTCAAAAACAATGGAATTGTAGCTTAGCTGAAGTGATAATAAAAGGACCTGAAGTAGAAAAGCTAAGAGAAAGGATGAAAAGGTGGTTAGGGTAGTAAAAGAGATGAAGAAGGTAAGATTTAAGATATTAAGAGATGATGAATGACAAGTAAAAGAAGACTTGGTATTGAATGAGAAAAAGTTGTATGTGCTGAAGGATAAAGAGTTGAGATTAGAGATAATCCAGTTGCATCATAAAATACTAGTAGCAGAACATGAAGGGATATGAAAGATGATGGAGTTAGTTACAAAGAATTACTGGTGGCCAGGGATAATAAGAGATGTAGAAAAGTATATAAAGGGTTATAACATGTGTCAACAGATGAAGAATAGAACAGAAGTACTAGTAGAGAAGTTAAAGTTGAGTGAGGTACTGAAGAGACTGTGGATGCATCTAATAGTGGACTTGATCACTAAGTTACCAGTAGTAGCAGGAAAGAATACAATTTTAGCCGTATGTAATTAATAACTCATTTTGTAGCAATAACAGAAGGGATAATAGGAAAGATATTGGCAAGATTGTTTAGAGATAATGTATGGAAGTTGCACAGGTTGCTAAAGAGTGTAGTTTTGAACAGAGAACTGTAGTTTGTAGTCAAGTTGAACAAGGAGCTGAATAAAATGTTAGAAATTAAGACAAAGCTGTCAACATATTTTCACCTACAAACAGATGAACAAACCAAATGTATGAACCAGAAACTAGAATAGTATCTGTGATTTTTTGTGAACTATAGGCAAAAATATTGGCTGAAATGGCTAGCAACAGCAGAGTTTGCAGTGAACAACAAGGTATACTCAACAACTAAAATGTCTTCATTTATAGCAAATTATAATAGAAAGTTGAGAATAGGAGTAGATATTAAAAGTAGAGAAGGCAATGGAGTTTGCAGAAAGAATGAAGGTACAGAAAGAAGTTGGAGCAGTATTGAGAAAAGTACAAGAAGAGATGAAGTAGCAAGCAGATAGGATGTTAGGTGTGGTTCACACTGGGGGTGGAAGTCCACAAGATGGACTTGGAGTTGTGTGGACTTGTGGAATGACCTTGGCTTTAGCTTATGTGCTGTACCATTTGTCTGCCATGTGGTTGCAACTTCAGATGATAAGAAGAAGTCTGAGATGGAAGTGAGTGCTGATTTGGTGTGTCACCATTGAACACCAGAGATTGAGTTTAGTAAGAATTATCTTTATCAATTATCAGACTAGCAAATTACAGTGTAATTACTAGTCTTATATACAAATAAATATTATAGAAGATACTTGGGGTTTCAGTAGTAAAGCCCTTATTACCCCAAGTGGAGATTTCAGTATTGAGATACTGACAGGGGTAACTCCATCATAGAAGACCAAGTTGAATAGGAGTATCTCTGCTGTGGAAGACGGAATACCTAGATAGTTGTAGCACTGCCTTAAGATGTGTTGTGAGAAAAGTGGGCTTTAATTATTGGCAAGGAATATACTGTGGAGATATGTTTTCTGGACAAATGGACTTACCATATGACATAGGAGTAGAATGGAAGTGAAAGAATGGAAGAATAAAGATAAGATGATATTGAGTATAAAATATTTAGTATTCAAAGAATGACCAGCAAGGAAGCTAGTAGATTGATACATTGATCTATATATCATTAATGAGGTAGTTTCTATCAATGTGATCAACTTCAATGAGAATTCATCCAGTAGTGAATATTAGTCAAGTGGTGAGATATAGAAAGCAAATAGAGGACCAAAAGATAGAAGAAGTGAAATTGGTGAAGATAGTCAGAGTCAAAGTGGAGAAAATATTAAATAAAAGAAAAATGAGGGGAGTTATAAAGTACTTGGTACAAGAGAAATGATTTATAATAGAGTATGACATATGGGAAAGAGTGGAGGATTTAGATATAGTAGAGAAAAGATATTAATATTTCAGAAGAAGAGAACTATCAGAGAAGTATATGGAAAAAATGTTACATAAATAAAATAATGGAAAGTATGAGAATGAATATTTGAAGAAGTTAAAAAAGAACTGATGAAAATAGAAGCTAGTTTATTTAGTGGAAAAATCTTGAAGAGAAAGTAATATTAGAATTGAAGATAGTAGACTGTTATATCCTATGTTTTAGCCTTATCTATTTCTACCTACAGATAAACACCTACCCTTATTCATGCTTCCAAATCTCTTTTAGTATAGATATAAGTAATCAGAGTAACTTACTTAATAGTTACATTTCAGATAGCTACTCTAGGTATACTAACTAATATATAACCTGATAGTTTATACTATAGTAGTCATTTTGAAAATCAACTAAAACTAGCATCTCTCTTCTGGTGTTAGTAATAACACACCTCTCTACCTTTCAGTAGTTTTTCACCTTTTAAGTTCACAAGTCTCTAATCCAAAATATATAAACAGTACAACTTATAACAGTATAGTATACAAGTTGAAGCTAAAGATCATTCTGATCTGTCTTCCATGTTCTTAGATAATGCAACCCACTTAGTTCTAGACATCTAAGATGCTTCTTCTAGATCTCAGATAATGGAATATAAACCATGTTTAATATTTATTCTCATTTTTTTTCTCATTTCTATTTTTGGACTTATAGTTAGGGATTAGTGTGACATCACATGTGACACAGTGTCACACATCTGTCACAGGTCACCTGATACATTCACAATTACAATCACATAATTATGTATTATATAAAAGGATATAGAAGATTTTAGAATTAAAAAAGAGTAATGGTCTGTATACAATTTCACTGTCTGGTATTTACAGACTAATAGACTGACTGAATAGATAAACTAAGAACTTCACTAGTACCTCCAGCTCTTTATAAGTAAAAAAAATAATATGACTAATAAAACCTCCTTCTCCTAGATTAGTTCCAGTGTAATAATTATATATACTTGTCTATTTAGCAACATTTTTTCTTCCATAATATCAGATATGATCAATGCCTCATTATCAACAATAATTTACCTTATATCTATCTCAAGTCAGACATATGTTAAGATTTGTTTTACTTTTGACTTATATTTATTGTATCTTGCCCTTTTCTTATGTTATATCAGTCTGTTATAACTCAACAACCTTAGAGTCAGTTATAAAGAAGGACCTTATATTAGGAAAACACAAGAAAACTTAATAGAGAATTCTGTATAGGATTGTCTATCTTATATACTATCACAAAATGAACTACTCACTTATTTGTGATATCTGAACCTTGGGTACACTCTCAGAGATTTAGGAGTGATTCAGAAGTTCAATAGTGATGACAATGATAATTAAGATCAATACAGATAATAAAAGATAAAGATTGATGAAAATTGATATTGTTAAGTCTAAGGTCTAATTCTCAGATATAGATATACAAAAGGGTGATAGTCCATATGCAAGCTGTTTTCATCACATGATCAAAAATTATATCTGATGGAAGCTGTCAGTTAATTTTAGAAGATAACTAATTATGTTACTATATTGATATGTTTGTATCTCTATGAATACTTATCACTATGAGATATACTATATATTATTGGAAAAAGTTTGATGAGCATTTTCCAACACAAGTTCAATCATGTGAATCTGTCCAGTTGTTCATGAGATATTAGCAAACAAAGATTTTATAGTTACTGATGACCTGATATCTTGGTTGTTTGTTGTTGCTTTTGTACATCCCATATATGTG
>Ga0157368_1001403_pt1 | contig 10093 bp, 13 predicted proteins | sample AttbisABBM3_FD_113146 | JGI IMG/M metagenome (GOLD analysis project Ga0157368, IMG submission 113146) | Fungus gardens microbial communities from leaf cutter ant in Botucatu, State of São Paulo, Brazil - Atta bisphaerica ABBM3 | ecosystem: Host-associated > Fungi > Mycelium > Unclassified ...
CTTAACACCACCCATGCACTATGGATATAAATTGTGAAAGTTTCAGAAACTGTTACAATTGTAGAATATTTGGACATATTGCAAGAAACTGTAGGAATTGGAGACTTGTGGGACAAGGAAGAAGTATGGAATATAGGAAAAATAGACAAAATCAGAGTAATTTAAATGAAGATGAGAATCTAATAGTTCTTGATTATATTCCAATACAAATAGGTTTGCAATGCTCAGTAGAGTAATAGAACATAAATTCTGCTGCAACCTAGACAATGGGGACACATTGAGAGAAGTGGTAGTGAAGATTGGATTAGAGAGAATTTAGTAGAGCAATGGGGCTGGTTATAAGTTTGGAGTTTGCATGAAAATAGAGGTTTAAGTTAAAGAAAATTAAAATACTGATCTATGTGAGAAATGTGGATAGTTTTTTTAACAAGAAGGAATATATTGAGTATACATTGGAGGTTAATATCTATTACTAGAGGCATAAGAAAAGAATGGAAATAGATGTGATTAGAGAACAAAAATGGAGTGTAATTTTGGGAATGCCATAGCTTGCTCACCACAATCCTGAGATTGACTGGAGAATAGGAGAGGTAAAAAATGATGAGGTGCCCAGAGGAGTGTGGAAAATGATGGAGGTCAAAGCAGGGAAAATTGGAGTAGCAAAAACAAAAGGAAGAAGAGAAGAAAGAGGAAGAAGGAAGGAGATGAGAAGAGAGGGAACAGAAGAAAGAGAAAGAAAATAAAAAAAAGAAAAATCCAAAAAAGAGAAGGATAATAGAAGTGAAGAAAATAGCTGAGAAATGGGAGATTTGAGACAAAGAGAAAGCTGCAAAATTTGAAGAAGAGGCCAAGAAATGGGTTCCTCAAAGGTTCCACTAATAGATCTATGTCTTTGGAAAGAAAGCGAGTGAGAAGATGCCAATGAAGAAGTTGTGGGACTATGCAATAGAGATGAAGGAGAGATTGTACCAAGGAAGAGGAAGGTATATCTGCTGTCAAGGAAGAAGAGAAGAGAGATGTGAGAGTTTATCAAAAAAACAATTGAAGAAAGAGTATATTAGACCCTCAAAGCCACCTCAAACAGCACTTGTATTTTTTGTAGAAAAGAAGGATGGTAAGAAGCATATGGTGTAGGACTATAGGTATTTAAAAGAATAAACTATTAAAAATAATTACCCTTTACCTCTTATTTCAGATATTGTATAAAATATTGGTACTAAGAAAGTATTTACAAAGTTGGGCTTATGATAGGATTATAATAATGTATAAATTAAAGAGGGAAATGAGTGGAAGGTGGCATTCATAACTCTGGAAAAGTCATTTGAACCAACTATAATATTATTTGGACTCACAAACTCTCCGGCAATATTTCAAATGATGATGAATGAGATCTTTTAGGACTTGATCAACACTGGAGAAGTAGTAAGCTTCATTGATAATATCATAGTAGAAATGGAAGAAGAGAAAGGATATAATGAGGTGGTAGAGAAAATAGTAAAGAGGCTAGTAGAGAACAATCTATATGTAAAACTAGAAAAATACAAGTAGAAGGTTAGAGAGGTAGGGATTTTAGAAGTGGTGATAAGACCAGAGGGAACTAAGATGGAAGAAAAAAAGGTAAAAGGTGTATTGGAATAGCTAACTCAAAAAGAAGTTAAAGATATACAAAAGCTCTTGGGATTAACCAATTATTATCAGCAGTTCATTAAAAACTTTGCAGTGATAGCCAGACTACAACATGATCTGGTAAAGAAGGATTAGAAGTGGGAATGGACAGAGAGACAGAAGAAGGTGTTTTAGTAGTTAAAAGAGAGATTCACAAAAGAACTGGTGTTAGCAGTACTGGACTTAGACAAAAAATGAGGATAGAAGTAAATACATTAGAGTATGTAACAGGTGGAGTGTTATTTATAGAGTGTGAAAATAAAAGATGGAAACTGGTAGTATTTCTCTTCTAAATGAGACAGAAAGAAATTATGAGATTCATAATAAGAAGATGTTGGTGGTGATAAGAGGATTGGGAAACTAGAGACATTTACTAGAAGGTACCAAGTTCAAGTTTGAGGTCTGGACAAACCACAAGAATTTATAATATTTTATGAAAGTACAGAAATTAAACAAAAGACAAGCACATTGGGTGTTGTATCTGTCAAGATTTGATTTCACTTCAAAACATGTTCCAGGAACAAAAATGGGAAAGGTGGATAGACTTCGTAGGAAACTGGACTAGAAAATTGATGTAGAAAATGACAATGATGATCAGACTCTAATTAGAGAACAATGAATTCATAGCTTAGTAGAAGTAGTAATAGAAGGCCCTGAAGTAGATATGACAGAAAAAATAAAAAAAGCTAGAAGTAAAGATGAAGAAGTAGTTAGAGTAGTAGAAGAGATGAAGAAAATAAGAGTTAAGGAGTTAAAAGGAGATGAATGGCAGATTGAAAGAGATTTGGTGTTGAAAAAAGAAAAGATCTATGTACCAAAAGATGAAGAGTTGAGAGTGGAAATAAATACCAGTGGCTGGACATAGGGAAAGGTAGAAAACAACAGATTTGGTGACAAGAAATTATTGGTGGCTGAGAGTAATAAGAGATGTAGGGAGATATGTGGAGGAGTGCAATATGTATCAAAGAATGAAGAATAGAACAGAAGTACCAGCAGGGAAGTTGAAGTTGAGTGAGGTACTAGAGAAACTATAGATGTATTTGATAGTAGACTTCATTACCAAGTTACTGTTAGTATTTGGAAAAAATATGATCCTAGTAGTATGCAATAGATTGTCCAAGATGACACATTTTGTGGCAACAATAGAAGAAACATCAGCAGAGGGATTAGCAAGATTGTTTAGAAATAATGTGTGAAATTTGCATAAACTACCAGAATATATGGTGTTAGATAGAGAACTGTAGTTTGCAACAGAGCTAATAAAGGAATTGAATAGAATGTTGGAAATCAAAACAGAATTGTTGATATCTTTTCATCAACAAACAGATGGACAAACAGAACAAATAAATCAGAAGTTAGAATAGTATCTCAGGTTTTTTATGGATTATAGACAAAAAGACTGGCCTGAATTGCTAGCATTGGCAGAATTTGTGGTTAACAACAAAATACATTCAACAACTAAAGTATATTCATTTATGGCAAACTATGGTAGAGAGTTGAAGATGGAAGCAGACATTAGAAGGAAAGTAAAAGTAAAAAAGGTGATAGAATTTGCTGAGAGGATGAAAAGGGTATAAAAAAAGCAGAGATAACATTGAGAAAAGCACAGGAAGAAATGAAGCAATAGGTAGATAGGGGAAGAAAAGAAACAAAAGAATAGAAGAAGGGAAATAGAGTCATGTTGAGTATGAAAGACTTGGTGTTCAAAGAAAAGCTAGCAAAGAAGCTAGTAGACTGATATGTAAGTCCATATTTTATTGACAAGGTAGTTTTTACTAATGCAGTCAAATTATGACTGCCTACTTCAATGAGAATTCACCTGGTTGTGAGTGTCAGTTGAACAGTACAGTACAGAGAACAAGTGGGGGACAGAAAGTTGAAGAGGTAAAAGAAGTTAAAGAGTGGGAAGTAGAAAAAATATTAAACAAAAGAAAAGTAAGAGGAGTGGTAAAATACTTGGTGCATTAGAAAGAATTTACAGTGGAGTATGATTTATAGAAAAAGAAGAAAGATCTGGAGAATACAAAGAAAGTGGTAGTAGAATTCAAAGGAAGAGTGAATGTGGAAGTAAGACAATAAGAAAAGTTGGATATGGCAGAGGAAAGAAATTTTAGAAGGGAAGAGTTACCAGAAATATATTATATAGATAGGATAATAAAAAGTTTAAAGAGGAGTACTAAAGAAGTTGGAAAGGAACTGGCAAAAATAGAAGTTAGTTTCCCTAGAGGAGAAACCTTGAAGAGGGGTAATATTAGAGTCAAAGACAATGAACTTAACTATTTTTATTTTTCTTTCTGATTTTTATTTTATTTTAATTTAATTTTCTATTTTCTATTTTAGAGACTTAGAATTAGAATTAGTATAACATCACAAGTCACTGTTATAAACTGTCACATGGCATGACTTGGTGTCACACATCAGTTACTGTCACATAATCATGTGTCATGAGAGAACATAGTAGAAGCTTCTAGAAAGAAATAACATTACTACAATATATTTGACATATATTGATTTTAAGAATAACACATGGTCTTTAGGGTAGGTTAATGGTACTGAAGCACAGACCAATGACTTAGCATATATAAGGCAGACAGTTTTGTACTAGAAACTCCATTGAGTTCCCTTGTGTTTATCCAAATACAAGATACTTTTTCCTAACCCACTTTAAAATCTTGAGTTTATAACATCTGATATACCCTTTCCTCAATTGTTCTTTAATGAACTTACACACCTCTCCTCTCTCTTCTCTCAACAATAAATATACTTTCTTTTCTTTTGGTACAAACTCTTTTTTCATCTCTATTATATAATCTTACAACTTTTTCATCAGCATCCTCTCACTCACTTTCTTTCCAAAGATATAAATCCACTCGTAGAACCTTTGAGAGACCAATTTCTTGGCCTCTTCTTCAGACTTGGCTACTTTTTCTTCTTTCTCATTCTTCTTTCTCATCCCAAATTTTCCATTTCTCTATTACCTGTTTTACTTTCATTATTATTTTCTTTTTTGGCTTTTTTTCTTTTTTCTTTTTTCCTTCTTTTTCTGCTCCCTCTCTTCTTATTTCTTTTTCTCTTCCTCCTTCTTTCCTTCTTCTTTTTTTTTTGCTATTCCAGTTTTTTTTACTTTAGTTTTCACTACTTTCCACACTCTTCTAGACACTTCATTATCTTTACTTTTCCTGTCTTCTAGTCAATTTCAGGATTGTAGTGAGCAAGCCATAGCATTCCCAAAATCACACTTTATTTTTGCTCTCCAATCACATTGATCTCCATTCTTTCTCTATGTCCTTGATAATAGATATTGATTTTCACCATATGCTTAATATACCTCTTCTTATTAAAGGAATTATCTATATTTCTGATGCAAATTGGTCTTTTTATTTTTTTCAACTTAAACCCCTGCTTTACTCCAAACTCATAACTAACCTCATTGTTCCATTATCTAACAATGCCTCTACTGTCACATCTTCTTGTGTATCAATTCTCTCCAACCCAATCTTCACTATTACTTCTCTTAGCATGTTCTCATTATCTAGATTACAGTAGGATGTATTTTCTATTACTTTAGAGAACATATTGTTCATATTGTCTCAATATTTTGATCTTCTTTCTCTCTCCACAATTTTCTAATTTCTCAAATTCCTTACCAGATAACCAAATCTCCACAACTATAGCAGTTTTTTTCACAATCTACTTCTATTGCATATAAATCATGCCTTGGTATGAACTCTGCCTATTGATTCAGGTTTATGATGGCCACATTTGTCCTCTTATACTTGCTACCTCTTGCTGCTCTTCTGAATTCTTAAACAAATTCTTCCATTGTTCTACTTCCTTGCTTAATCCTCTTTAATCCTGTCACCTTCATTATTTCTTTATCTCCTCCTTCAAATTCCTTCTTTATATCTGCCAAAAATTCTTCTACTATTAAATATTTTAGTTTTCTTGTCTCCAATATATTTTTCTTTCAAATATTAGCTAACCTTCCTTGCACATATAATAATATCTGCTCTTCTAATGTTACTTCTCTTATTCTCATTCTTATGTGAAGTTTTTATGCCATCAAAAACCCCAAAACCTTACTTGCAACCTCTATTAAGACTTAAGCTTAAGTATAAGAGTGAAAGAATATTTTTAGATTGGGTAATTACAGAAGAACTCAATAGAGTTCCTGATACAGAATAGTCTATATATGCTAAATTACTAGTCTGTGCTACAATACCATTAACCTACTCTAAAGAGCCATATGTTAAACATATTGTAATAACTTTATCCTTCTAGAAGTTTTTACCATGTTTCATTATAACATGTAATAATGACAGATGTGTGACAGTTTGTAACAGTTATATATGATATCATACTAAACCCTAACCCTAAGTCAAAAATATAATAAAATAGAAAATAAAATGAAAATGAGAAAATAAAATAAAGTCTACTATTTGTAACTCTGACAGCTCCATTGAATGTTTGTAGCCTAGCTACTTTTATATTTGACCTAGTATTAGGTCAAGAAATCACTACTACTCCTATTAATGCCTAGAGCTATGCCTATATAATAGCAATTTGCTCCTAATATTGCTGAATAATCTACTTCATCTGAATCAAGTTGAGTTGACTTATGTTATTGTAAAGAGATGGAAATTCAATTGATGATGATAGTAGTAGTGTGAGAGGTGAAGATATATATAAGAGGAGAGCAGAACTAATGCTAGTTTTCCCTTCTGACTCATACTCTAAACTGGACTCAATCTCAGTAAATACTAGTAGCACTCTTCTTATCTACTTTATACTATCTACTGACTATCTAACTTACTAACTACTGCTCTAAAGGATTTGTATATGATTTTGTCCTAAGAAGGATGTTTTACTCTAGGTAAGGTCTAAAGAATACTTGTATTGCAAACTCAGGGTCTTAGAGTGGGTCTTTCAATCTGGCAATAAAGTATATTTCAATTCCACAAACATCCATATCACTTATTCTTTGGCCAAACTATTGTACTAACAACTTGAATCTTATATGGTGGAAAAGCAAGTAGAGTCCATAATCTACCAACTGAAACTTTTACTGGTATTGAGAAGACTGTACTCAGTATTCAATATTGTTAAGTATTATATCCTGTTTTAGCTACATCTGTCTTAACTTACAGATAACACCTTTCTCCTCATCTATACTCCCTGACCTCTTCTAGTGTAGATCAACTGTTTTTATTCTACCTTGGACATTTTTACTAGACTCTTGCTAACTTCATGGATTTTCATCTCTGATATCTGAGAATCATTAGAAACCAGGATAACTCACTTAGCAGTCTCCATTTCTAGATAAATATCCTAGGTAGTATACTTAGTATACAAACTGGTAGTTTACACTATAATAGCCTTATCCTAAAAATTGACCAAAAATAACACTATCTTCTAGTGTTGGCAATAATACACCTCACTACCTTCCAATGGCCTCATCTTTCTAGTTCTCTAAGTACTCTTCTAAAACAGTACAGCTTATAGAAGCATAGTATATAAGCTGAAGCCAAAGATTGTTTCAACTTCTACTTCTGTATTCTCAGATAATACTTAACTAACTATTTGGACTTCTAAGAGACCTTCATTGGATCTCAGATAACAAGGTATGAGCTACATTTAATATTAAGTTAACTACTATACCCATGGATTCTATATCTAGTAGATGTTTAAAGCCCTTCCAGACCCCATCCTTATGAACAAATAAGAAAAGTGGAAGATTGAAAAGATCTTAGATAGCTATTGGTACTGCTAAAAGTTTTAATATCTTGTCAAATGAAAGAACTTTGGTCTAGAATAAAATTCTTGGAAAAATACTTTAGAGATATTCATTCTGGTCAAGATAGCAGATTTTCACTAACTGAACTCTGAAGCTCCACAGTTTATCAGAGCTACCAAGTTTTTAACCATCAAATTTTGAATGATCTCTATTGCTTCAAGTCATAACAATCTAGAAGAGAGAGTAGATATAAGAAAATCTGTTCTTTTTGCTCCAACATCACTTCCAAAGCCCACAGTGTTCCAGACTTCCTTTCTAGTAGGCCAAATACTGCTATCAAAGCCCACAGTATCCATTCCCTTGACCTGAAGCCAAATACTACCATCAAAGCCTATGGTATTTGTTTCCTTAACCCCACTATTCTTTACTACTGATCTTAGAGTTAAATCTTGACTATTGTCCCAAACCCCTCTTATCTCTTGCTAATGGCAACCTCTCTTCTATTTTGGGCTGACATTCTAGATATTTCTATTAGGAATGTCTCTGGTCATGCTATTCTTGTTATTTCTCATCAAGTAAGCTGATCTAGGATATTGGAATGTTTATTATAGTTATATAAGATGTCTATTACCTTCAGAAACCTTACTCTATTTTTTTAGGTTCTTCTGGAGATAAGTGGTATATTTACAGTATTATGTCAATGAAACTTAGGTTTTCTTAGAGGTTGTGAAAGTCTATGAAGCCTTAGACTCTACTAGTCATCCTAACAGTTTGGATAGGAGTAAACACTACTGTAAAAGACTGAGTACTCATTTGAAGAGAGCAACTCCACTGTAAAAGACAAGTTACTTACAGGGTTTAAGAGTAAGAGAAAGTCTGCTATGAAAGACATCAATAATTAGGGTTGGACTTTGACATATGATAATAGTGATACATCTTACTTCCTTAAGTTCCTTCCATATTCTAACCCTCTAGAGACTTCCTCAGAAATATATAACTAGTGTGACATGTAGAAGTACAGCACATAATTAAAGCTAAATTTATAGAGAAGTTCTAACATCTCATCCACTTTTCTATGTACTTTTTGCAGATCTCAATTACCAAGGTGTAATTCATATCTAATACTATACATGAATAAATTTCTTTAGTATCTTTTAGATATTATAAGCATAAATCTTATAAGATCTATATCTATCTCAAAGAAATATCAATAGTAGTGAATAGATTTAATCATATTAAGAAACTAACACTTAAATAAGTTTTTGTTCAGAATACAAATTGCATGTGAGAACTTACTCTAATATCAAAGTACATGTGTTTTTAACATAGATGGAGAATACAGAGAGATTCAAAGATATGTAGAAAGAAGCAGAGATTCACAAAAAAACACAATTTTCCCACTGCTAACAAGCTGTGAATACAATGGACTAAAAAGAAGAATAAAGAATTTCTAGGAAAATACACTAGATAGACTACCAACAATGTAATAGTGCTAACGATTCTTACATTGTAATTAATTAGCAGACTAAGAGATCATGCTGCTATTATAGATTCACATGATCCACACCCTCACTTCTAGGGTCTCATATACTTTATACTAGGCTTATGTCTTGAGTCATAACATTATTCTCTCTTTGCCTAAGGTCACAAAGACATAATCTCATTGTACAACTTTCTGAATTTTTGAGTTGTGGAAATCCCAGTAGCATCAAAATAGCTTCTGTGAAATTGTTGATATAGTTCTGATGCTCTCTGACCTCTTATTGATCCTCCTATATTGATGCTTCAAACTGTATTGTAATTTATTTTCTTGTCTTCTAAAATATAAGATTTTCCTTTATTTCTTGGATATTTCTTTCTTAACTTGGTGTAATAATTGTTAATGAAATCTCCTATTGTTGAGAAAATGTTGGGCAATAATAGGACTTCAGTTTGGATTCATTGATAACTGGGTATAGACTTTTGCATATCTTTGGTATTTGGTATCTTAGGCTTATATACTAAAGACCTTATTTTTTTGACTACTGGAAATAGGCCTGTTTTTTTAAATGTTAGTTTCTTGGTTAGTTAATCAGTTAGTATTCAATCTATCAACTTATATCAGATCTTCTTTATACTTGATGGCTTCTTCTTATTTTGTCTGTTTTTCTTTTTCTTTTTCTTCTCTTTATTGCTGTCAAAGGCAATTCACACTCACCAATATTATCTGTAGGTAGCATGGAAAATAGGTTATATTGGAAAAACAAGGCCAGAAGACAGATCAGGAGTAATGCTACATGGATAAGGCAACCTTAGCTTTAATAGAAGATTGTTATGCCTAGCCCAACTCATTATATTGTCAAGATCGTCAATAGTGGACTTGACTTTTCTTTTCATTTTTATTTTTACTTTCTTTTTCTTTCTTTTCTTTTTCTATTTTTAGAACAACTCGGGTTAGGGTCTATCTGTCACGCTGTCACATCAGTCACAAGTTGATGGCGTAGTCACAAGACTGATCACGGGACTCAGGAGAATGGAGTAGAAGATTCTAGAATAAAGTGATGTCATACAACATGGACAACACATGTTGGCCTCATGTTATACACATGGTCATTGAGGGTAGGATGCACAGTAGTGAGCATGGACCATGAGTAGTAGTATATAAGGTAGACTACTTTGTATTAGGAACTCTATCGAGTTCTCTTGTGTTACTTA
>Ga0157368_1001404_pt1 | contig 10089 bp, 9 predicted proteins | sample AttbisABBM3_FD_113146 | JGI IMG/M metagenome (GOLD analysis project Ga0157368, IMG submission 113146) | Fungus gardens microbial communities from leaf cutter ant in Botucatu, State of São Paulo, Brazil - Atta bisphaerica ABBM3 | ecosystem: Host-associated > Fungi > Mycelium > Unclassified ...
CGCCGGCACATCGTCGCCAAGGCCATGCCCGACGCCTGGTGGAAACCGCCGAACGGCTGTTGATCGAGCGGGGCTGCCCCAAGCTGCAGCTGATGGTGCGCCGCGAGAACACGGCGGTGACCGCTTTCTATGCGGCCTTGGGCTATACAGAGGTGGAGGCTGTGACCCTGGGTAAACGGTTGATCGCCGATGATTAACCGTAGGGTGGGTAACGGCGTAGCCTTACCCACCACCGCCCCCTTACCTTCAGTGGAAAACGCTGCGCGGTTTTCCACGCTACAGCCGCCTACTAGTAGGTTGGGTTGAGACGGCTCCATCGTCTAGTAGGTTGGGTTGAGACGGCTCCATCGTCGAAGCCCAACATGCCGCACAGGGTCTGCGACTGTTGGGCTTCGCTGCGCTCAGCACCAACCTACGCCCTAGCGCGGCAGCAACCCCACCAAGGGCCCCGGATGCCTGCGGACCTCGGCATAGGGCACCAGGGTGCCGCCGGGTTCGTCGCAGTTGCGCGCGGCGCGGTAGAAGGTGGGGCCCAGGTAGAGTCCCTTGGGCGTCAGGTACCAGGGCGCGAATTGCCAGACGTCGGCAGTGCGATAGTCGCAGCCCTCGCCGTCGGCCGGTGCCCGCATCAAATTGGGATACAGGCGGGTGAACAGCCGCACCACCCAGGGTGCCAGGGTCTTTTCCCGATAGTCCGCCAGGGCCGGGGAATAGCGGTCGTCCGCCGCCGGCCGGATCGGCTGGCCACGGCCGAGCCAGAGCAGGTCTTCCAGCGCCAACTCATGCCCACTCTTGAGGTCCAGCGTCAGGGGCGCGCTACCGAAATCCGGGTGGGCCGCGCCGCTGCAGCTGTATTCGCTGAACAGGTTGACGCTGAGCACCCGCTGAGTGAGCAGTTGCGGGGTCACCTTCAGGCGGTGCTCGCCGTCGCTGCCGAGGCAACTCAGATGAGCATCCACCTCCCGCCACAGCCGTTCGCGCAGCACGCCGTTGGCCGCCTCGCTGGCGCCCTCGACGGTGAACAGCCGCATGCCCGAGAGGGGTTCGCGCCACCAGCGCAGCTCGTGGCCCATGAAGGTCTGGTGCTCGCCTGGCTCCAGGGTCAGGCCCTGCAGCCGGCGAAATTCGTAGGGATCGTCCTGGCGCAGCCGCTGGCGATAGCGATCCAGGGAGGCCTTGTCCGCCAGTTGCAGCGGCGCTAGGGCGATGGGCAGGGTCTTGCCGTCGCCACTCCAGGTGCCGGTCCAGTGCCCATCCTGGTCGCGCGCCAGCGACCAACTCGCCTTGGGGCCGTCCTGCCAGGGCGCGCCCTCTTCCAGCTTCAGCCGGTCACCCTGTCGCACCGGACCGCTCAGGCGCAGGTCCCGGCGATAGCGGTCGTAGAAATAACGACCATAGGCCTCGTCGTTGGCACTGGGATCGACTTCGACCACCACGCTGGCCTTGCCCAGGGTGCCCTCCAGCAGCAGCTTCTCGGCCTGGGCGGTGCCCGCGATCAGCGCCAGCCCCAGTAACAGACCGCACAGGCGAACCTTCATGAAATCTCCAACGCACGGCCTTTCGATTGACTATTCAGGGTAAAGCAGCCGGGTCACGCTGTCCTCCACAGCGGCCCGCCTGCCATGGGAGAATGTCGCTTTACGCGACTCACCGGATGCCCATGGATCTCCCCGCCCTGCTCTCCCGCCTGCACGCCATCCGCGACGCCAACGCCTGGCGGCGCTACCACAACCCCAAGAACCTGGCGATGGCCGCCAGCGTCGAGATGGCCGAGTTGGTGGAGATCTTCCAGTGGAAGAGCGACGCCGAGGCGCGCGAGCTCAGTGATACCGAGCGGGAACACGCCGGCCAGGAGATCGCCGATGTCCTGCTCTACCTGTTGCAACTGGGCAGCGAACTGGGGCTGGACGTGGAACGGGCGGTGCTGGCCAAGCTGGCCGACAACGAGAGGCGCTTCCTGCCGTGAGCGATACCTTCTTCGATGACCGGGCGACCCGCTTCGCCGCCAACATCTACGGCGGCACCAAGGGCGCCATCCGCCTGGCGGTACTACAGGCCGACCTCGACGAGGTGCTGCCGCCACGGCCGCTGCGGGTACTGGACATAGGCGCGGGCCTGGGCCACATGAGTCTCTGGCTGGCCCGGCAGGGCCATGCGGTGACCCTGGCCGAGCCCTCGGCGCCCATGCTCGCCGGAGCCCAGGAGGCCTTCGCCGCCGCCGGCCTCCAGGCCGACTGGCTGGCCCTGCCCTGGCAGGAACTGCCCACCTTCGCCGAACCCTTCGACCTGGTGCTGTGCCATGCCGTGCTGGAATGGCTGGAGACGCCGGCGGCGATCACGCCGACGCTGCAGCGCTGCCTGGCCAGGGACGGCTGGCTGTCCCTGGCCTTCTACAACCGCGACGCCCTGATCTATCGCAATCTGCTCAAGGGGCACTTCCGCAAGCTCAGGCGCGGCCACTATGCCGGCGAGGGCCGGGGGCTCACGCCGCAACAGCCGCTCGATCCGCGCGAGGTGGAGGCCTGGCTGGCGCCGCACTGGCAGATCCAGGCGCGCAGTGGCGTGCGGGTCTTCCACGACTACATGCCGCCGGACTTCCAGGCCCGCGCCGACGGCGAAGAGCTGGTGGCCATGGAACTGGCGCATCGCCGGCATCCCGCCTTCGCCGGCCTTGGGCGTTATCTGCACTGGCTCTGCCAGGCTAAGGCAGGATAGATCCGGGCACGGTATGCTCTGGCCCAGGCATTCCTTCGAGGAGCTGGTCATGCGTCGCCCCCTGCTTTACCTGTCGCTCGCGTTGCTCGCCCTGGCCGGATGCCAGGGCACCAATCCCTATGTCGCCAGCGCCCTGCCCCAGGCTTCGGTGCCGGTGCTGCCGCAGCAGGATCCGGCCGCCTACCCGGCCGTGCCCATCGACTGGGGTCGCTACCGTAGCTGGGCCTGGGCGCCGGGCGCCGCCGTGGTCAGTGGCGGGGTGGATGACCAAACCTTGCAGCGGGCGGTGGCCGATGGCCTCGACCAACGCGGCCTGCGCCCGGCCATCGACGGTGCCCGCCCCGATCTGCTGGTTCGCGTACGCCTCACCCAGCAGCAACGTAGCGAGCAGTACACCGACTACTACGACACCAACTACGGCTACGGCGGCTATGGCCCCTATGGCTACGGCCCTGGCTATGGCGCCCTGGTCGGCCAGGCGCGAACCCGCACCCGGACCTACCTGGTGGACGTCCTGGAGATAGAGCTGCTAGACCCCGCCACCCGGCGCGTACTCTGGCATTCGGCCGCGGAGCAATCCGCCGGCGGCAACAGCACCGAACGCGCGCGCCTGCTGCGCGACACCATTCGCCGCGTGCTGGCCAACTATCCACCGAGCTGACGGGATAAGTCGTCCTCACGCCAATCCAAGCACCTTGAGTGCCTCACCCGGAGGGTTGTCCATGAAACGCTGTCTCCTGCTGCTGTCGGTCCTGCTGCTCGCGGCCTGCGCCGAGCGGGTGCCCATCAACCTGGACTACGATGCCAGCCGCGACTTCGCGGCCTATCGCAGCTGGAGCTGGGCGGACCCGGCCATCGAGTACCGGCCCAACGATCCGCGCATCCGGAGCGACCTCACCGAGCAGCGCCTGCGCGAGGCGGTCAGCGCCGGCCTCGATCAGCGCGGCCTGCGTCCCGCTGCGGCCGGTACCCGGCCGGACCTGAAGATCAAGCTCTACGTCATCCTCGACCAGCGCCAGCAGAGCATCAGCTACAGCGAGCCCTATTGGGGCGGCGGCTGGGGCAGCCCCTGGGGACCCGGTTGGGGCCCGAGTCCCTGGGGTCCGAGCTATGTCCGCACCCAGACCGTCGCCTATCCGGTAATGACGGTACAACTGGACATGCTCGACGGTCGCGACGGCAAGCTAGTCTGGCGCGCCAGCGAGGAACGCCTGATGGACGACCAAGACGCCACCCCGGCGCAGCGCAGCAGCGCCTTCGGCCGCCTGGTCAACCAACTGCTGACCCACTACCCGCCGCGTCGCTGAAGTGGACGACCGTCCAGGCGGCTGAGCACTGCCCCCGGTCAGCTGGCCGGGGGAGCTGACCTCGCTGGCTGGCGATAATGGTCCCTTGCCAGACCTCGTCCCGCTGCAACCAGCCTCTACCCGAGGCGTCTGCCTGTCGCTTCTAACGCGCCTTTGGGTACCTCATGTCGTCAGCTCCCGTCGCCACCCGCCGCAGCCACCAGATGCTGCTGCGGTTGTTTCCCGCCATCTGCGCCCTGCCGATCCTGCTCGGCCTGGGCTGTTACCTGCTGATCAAGACCGCCACCAGCCAGGATGCCGACGTTCAGCAACGCGCCCAGACCTACATCGCCCGCACCCTGAGCCAGGTGCAGTACGAGATCGCCCACAACATCATCAACTACGCCAAGTGGGGCGAGGCCTACAAAAACCTGCACCTGAAGGTCAACCTCTTCTGGGCCAACGACGAGCGCAACGTCGGCGACATCCCCTACGAGCTGTATGGTTACAACGGCGTGTTCGTCCTCAATGCGGAGGATCGCACCGTCTACGCCGTGATCGATGGCCAGCCCTCGACGGCGCCAATCGAACAATGGCTCGCTGGCGATCTGGGCGAGCTGCTGGCGGCGACGCGCAATCATCCCGGCGAGAGCGACAGCCTGGTACGGCTGTTCAGTGTCGATGGCATGCCGGCGCTGGTCGCCGCGGCGACCATCACGCCCGGTGCCAGCTACAGCGTGGCGCCGGTACCCGGTACGCAGTCGGTGATGCTGTTCGTCAACGTGCTCGATCAGGCCAAGCTGGATCATCTCAGCGAAACCTATGGCTTGCCGGACCTGAAACCCTCCCACGAACCCCTGCCCGGCTTCGAGTCCATGCGCATGCTGGATTCGCCCTGGCTGCTGAACTGGCAGCCACCGCAGCCCGGTGCCCATCTGCTGCACCAGACCCTGCCGGTGTTTCTCGCCGGGGTACTGGTATTGGCCCTGGTGCTAGCGCTGCTGATCCGCCATGCCCTGAGTTCGGCGCGCCAGCTTGACGAACAATTCGACGCCCTGGTCGCCAGCCAGGCGGAGCTGACCCGGAGCGAACAGCGCTTCCGCGATCTGGCCGAGGCGGCGTCCGACTGGCTATGGGAGGTCGACGCCGAGGGGCGCATCTCCTATCTCTCCGAACGCTTCGCCCGCATCACCGGCAACACGCCGCACAGCTGGCTCGGCCGCTCCCTCGCCGAATTGTTCAGTCCGGAGACCACCACCCTCGCCGCCTGGTTGGCCGCCAGTGCCGAGCGCCTCGACGAGCGCGAGGTGCTGCGTTGCCATTACCGCGACCGCCTGGGCCATCCCCGCGTCTGCGAGATCACCGCCCGCCCGCTGCCGAATGGCGCCGGCTATCGCGGTACCGCCAGCGACATCACGGCGGCCTTCACCGCCCAGGCCGAGATCGAGCACCTCTCGCAACATGACAGCCTGACCGGTCTGTCGAACCGCCTGCATCTGCAGCAATTCCTCGCCAGCCACCTGGCCCGCAGCCCGGCCTACCTGACGCTGATAAGCCTGGACCTGGACCGCTTCAAGCCGATCAACGACAGCCTGGGTCATGCCGCCGGCGATCGGGTGCTACAGGAAATCGCCCAGCGCCTGCAGGCCAGCCTGAGACCCGGCGGCCTGGTGGCACGGGTGGGGGGCGATGAGTTCATCGTGGTCCTGGTGGGCGCCCTGGAGAAGGCGGTGGTCGAGCAGATCTGCGCCCGCCTGGTGGCGACCTTGAATCGCCCCATAGTGCTGGAAGAGCAAACCGTCAGCGTCGGCACCAGCCTCGGCATCGCCCAGGCACCCGGCCAGGCCCTCCAGGCCGAGGAACTGCTGCGCCTGGCCGACATCGCGCTCTACCAGGCCAAGGCCGCCGGCCGCAATCGCTGGCGCTTCTATGCCCAGGAGATGGACGCCCAGCTTAGCCAAAGACGCCAGCTGGAGCAGGAGCTGCGCCAGGCGCAGACGCTCGAGCAACTGCGCCTCTACTACCTGCCCCGCTACACCCTGGGGGCGACCGCCCCATGCGGCTTCGAGGCTCAGCTGCGCTGGGCGCATCCCGAGCAGGGGCTGTTGCTGCCGGATGCCTTCCTGCCACTGGCGGAGGAGACCGGCCTCAGCGTTACCCTGGGGCTCTGGCTGCTGAACAGCGCCTGCCGCGCGGCGGCCAACTGGCCATCACCCCTGAAAGTCGCGGTGACCCTGACATCCCGCCAATTCGCCAGTCATACGCCCCTGGCGGAAACTGTCGCTCACGCCTTGCAGCGCAGCGGTCTGGCGCCCGAGCGCCTGGAGTTGCAGTTCAGCACGGCCCTGCTGGAGGGCAGCACCAGCAAATTGGCGACACAGTTGAGCGCGCTCAAGACGCTGGGCGTACGGCTGAACCTGATCGACTTCGGCAGCGGTTCCGCCGCGCTCGAATTGCTGCGTCGCCAGGTGCTGGATGGGGTCCGCCTCGACCAGGACTTCATCACTCTCAGCGAACACCCAGGCGCCGATCCCGCCATCGTCCAGGCGTTGATCACCCTCGGCCAGTCACTGGGCCTGACGGTGGCAGCTGCCGGGGTCGAGAGCGCGCGGCAACTGGACTGGCTGCGGGCCCGGCAGTGTAGCGAAGTCCAGGGCGACTACCTGGGCAGTGCCCTTTCCGACGGCCAACTGGCAACCCTGCTCGCCACGCTGGCACAGCCGGGCTGAGCACCGCTCAGAGCCGCTCCAGCCAGCCCAGGTCGCCGCCCCTGGAAGGTACCGGATAGCAGCCGTAGGGGGCGTAGCCGTGGCTACAGACCGGATCGGCCGGCAATAGCGGTGCGAGTACCGGACGCGCCTGCCAGCCGTCCAAGAGCGCCAGCGCCAGCAGCAAGGCAATGAAGAGCACGGAGCGGATTGTTCTTGTCGTACGCATGGTGACCTCCGGCGAGGCGAACGCAAGGGTCGAACGGACAGCACCTCGCTCCTTGAGTATCGCCCCTCACCGCCACTCGCGCCGCCTCCCAGGCCGCCCTTTCGCGTAAGGCTGCACTACCGTTCGCGCAACAGTCTTCAGCAGTCCTACCTAGAAAACTTGGCAAGTCTATGGCGCAACAAATAGAATTGATTCTCTTTCGCCAATAACTCTCAAGTACTTTTGCGTCTTTCGGAGCACCCCCGATGAAACCTACCTTGGCCCCTTTGGCCGCCCGGATCCTGGCAGCCATTGCCGGCACCGCCTGCCCGTTCGTTCAGGCGGCGGACGCTCCGCTCGATCTGCCCAGCGATACCATCACCTCAGCGGTCATCGAGACCCAGGAAGGCATCGCCGAGGGCTACCAGGGCAAGCCCACCACCGGGACCACCCGCCTGAACCTGACCAATCAGCAGACGCCTCAGGGCGTGACCGCGGTGACCCGCGAGCGCATGGACGATTTCCGCCAGGACAGCGTCCGTGACGTGCTCGACTTCACGCCGGGGATTAACGTGCAAAAGGTCGAGACCGACCGCACCTACTTCACCTCACGTGGTTTCGACATCACCAACTTCCAGTACGACGGCAGCGGCATGCCGTTCTTCTGGGGGGTACTGGTAGGCGACATCGACACCGCGCCCTACGAGCAGGTCGACATCCTGCACGGTGCCAACGGCGTCATGACCGGGCTGGGCAATCCCTCGGCCACCGTCAACTTCGTGCGCAAGCGCCCGACCTATACCCCCCAGGCGGAAGTCACCCTGAGCGCCGGCTCCTGGGACCGGCGCCGGCTCGATATCGACGTGTCCGGCCCACTCACCGAGTCCGGCAACGTCCGCGGTCGGCTGATCTATGCCAACGAGAACAAGAACTCCTACCTGGATCGCTACTCGCGGGAAAAGAACGTCCTCGCCGGCCTGCTGGCCTTCGACCTGAGCGAGCGCGACACCCTGACCGTCGGTTTCGAACAGCAGAAGAGCGATGCCAACGGCGCCAGCTGGGGCGCCCTGCCGCTGACCGATGGCAGTGGCAACGCCATCCATTACCACAGCGTGCATTCGAACATCGCCCAGCCATGGGTCTACTGGGATGTCAACACCCAGCGCGCCTTCGCCGAATGGGAGCACCGCTTCGACAACGACTGGGTCTCCAAGCTGACCGTCACCGGCGTGGATCACCGCGAAGACACCCAGATGTTCTACATGTACGCGGGCGTCAACTCGGCTGGCGCGGATGCCTTCTACGGCCTCGCCTCCAAGTACAGGGACAAGACACGCGACCTGATCGGCGATCTGTCCTTTACCGGGCCCTTCCAGCTGTTCGGTCGTGAGCACCAGCTCACCCTGGGCGCCAACGCCGGTCGCTCGCGGACCCAGGAGCGCTCGCTGTACGACTCCAACCTCTATTACAGCGAGGTCAGCCTGGCGGATGCCCTGAACGGCGCCCTGCCGCTGTCCAATTTCAATGTGGCCAGCCCGGCGCAGACGTCCGACTACACCAATCGCCAGAAAAGCCTCTATACCGCGGCACGCTTCAGCCTGAGGGACGACCTGCACCTGCTCGCCGGGGCGCGGCTGCTCAGCGCCGACAGCGATGGCAGCAGCTATGGCGTGGAGCAGAACGCGCGCAACCACGGCCGCACCACGCCCTACCTCGGCCTGGTCTACGACCTCGATCCCCAGTACGCCCTCTATGCCAGCTACACGGAGATCTTCGCCCCACAGAGCTATCGGGACCCGAGTGGCAAGCAGCTCGATCCCCTGGAGGGCAAGAGCTACGAAGTGGGCATCAAGCGGCAATCACTGGACAAGAAGTCCAGCATCACCGCCGCGGTCTTCCACACCAAGCAGGACAACGTGTCCACCTATGCCGGCTACGATGCCAGCCTGGGCGGCAGCGTCTACAACGGTCTCTCGTTCGAGGGCCAGGGCCTGGAGCTGGAGATCGCCGGCGAAATCCTGCCCGGCCTGCAACTCAGCGGCGGCTACACCTACCTGTGGATCACCGACGCGGACGACCATCGCGCGCGGCGCTTCATTCCCCGTCATCAGCTTACCTCCAACCTGACCTATCGCCTGCCGATGGCACCCAAGGTCAAGGTCGGCGGCAGCCTGAGATGGCAGAGCGAAGTGCAGTACGACGGCGTCGACAACACCCGGCAGGACGCCTATGCCCTGGTGGGCCTGATGGCCGGCTACGAGATCGACCGTCACTGGAGCACCCAGCTCAACCTCGACAACCTGACCAACGAGAAGTACCTGCAATCGCCGAGATACGGCCAGAGCAACTTCGGCGAACCGCGTAGCGTGACCGCCTCGGTCAGCTGGCGTTATTGAGCGGTAAGAGCCTGGTGGGGAGCCAGGCTCTTACGAGGTTGGGGTGAGAGCAACGTCGGCTCAGGCGATTTCCACCTGCTCCCCATTCAGCCGCACCGCCCAGGTGGGTAGTGTCTGCTCGGGATATTCCAGGCAGCCGCCGTCCGCCAGGCGGAAGTGCTGCTTGTACAGCGGCGAGGCGATCACCAGCTCGCCGCCCAGTTGACCGACGATCCCGCGGCCAATGACATTGGCACCCGACTTGGGATCGCGGTTGCCCACGGCGAAGACCTTCTGCTCGGTATCGGGCAGGTAGAACAGCGCCACCTGCTCGCCCTCATGCAGGGCCACCACGCCGGATTGAGGCACCAGGTCGGCCAGGCTGCATAGCGGACGCCAGGCAGCGTGCGGGGTGCGTGCGGTATTGGTCTGGGTCATGGTCAAGCCTCCTCGGTGACGGCGATGAGCTGAAGTTCGCCATGGCGCGCCGGCCGCCGCTGGCCGCGCTCCTTGACGAAGTGGATGTCCGGGTCGCTGCCGCGTTCGTTGACGAAGGTGCGGAAGCGCTTGAGCTTGTCGGGATCGTTGAGAGCATTGGCCCATTCGCACTCGTAGCGATCCACCACCAGCTGCATCTGGGCTTCCAGCTCGGCGGCCAGGCCCAGGCTGTCGTCGATGATCACCTGCTTGAGGTAGTCCAGCCCGCCTTCCAGCGACTCGCGCCATACCGAGGTGCGTTGCAGGCGGTCGGCGGTGCGGATGTAGAACATCAGCAGGCGATCGATGTAGCGGATCAG
>Ga0157368_1001405_pt1 | contig 10084 bp, 10 predicted proteins | sample AttbisABBM3_FD_113146 | JGI IMG/M metagenome (GOLD analysis project Ga0157368, IMG submission 113146) | Fungus gardens microbial communities from leaf cutter ant in Botucatu, State of São Paulo, Brazil - Atta bisphaerica ABBM3 | ecosystem: Host-associated > Fungi > Mycelium > Unclassified ...
GACTGTCTACCTTATATACAAATACCTAATGGTTCATGCAAGCTATTTCTAGCCTACTATAAATAACCATGTGTATGCCTTAAGGTCAATATGTGTATCATATGTTGTATGACATCATCTCTTTCAGAATATTCTATATTCTTCTATATGTCTCGTGACTTGTCACTGTCACTGTCACTGTATCATCTGATGTGACTGATGTGTGATTGAGTAATGTTATTACTAACACTAACCCTAAGTTCTAAAAATAGAAAAATGAAATGAAAATGAAAATAGGAATAAAAAAATAAAAAAAACTAAGTCCACTTCTTGCAATCTTGACATGTTGGTCCTCTTGTAACCAGTATACTTAAGAGAATAACAAGTATCCTTAAGACTTTATCTAAAATAGAATAGTCTTCTTAGACTAAAATTATTTACAATCTGACTAGGGTAGTAGTTGGTAAATTAGATAGTCAGTAGATAGGATAAGATGAATAAAAAGAGTACTACTAGCCTTTACTAAGATTAAGTTAAGCAGTGAGTATAAGTCTGAAGAAGAATTCAGCATAGGTTCTGCTTTTCTCTTATATAATTTATTACTACCTATACTACTACTACTATTATCATTACTCTTACCAATTTCACCACCATTATACAGCATGAGTCAATATAGCTCAATCAATTACAAACAAATTATCCAGCAATAGCAGAAACAGCTTGTGATAATGCAGACACAACTCCAAGTACTGTTAGCAGCACAAGGAGCAGCAGTAGTATCTGGGATAGGGATAAGCACAGAAGTGGCTGAACCACAATTGTTTGATAGAACAGTAGAAAAAGTTTTAGAATTTGTAGTAGCATGCAAGTTGTTCATAAGGATAAAGATGAAGGGAGAAGTAGTAGAAAAATAGATTCAATGGATACTATTGTATGTACAAGAGGGCTTAGCAAATGTATGGAAAGAGAATATCTTAGAAAATTTGGAAGCAGAAGTTTTAGAATATGAACTTGCAGGAGAATTTCTAGCAAATCTAATGAAAGAGTTTGAAAAAAGAGCCAAAGAAGTAGTGAAAGTAGCAGAACTAAAAAGGTTAGAGCAGAGATGAAAAACAATAGAAGAGTTTGTACAAGAATTCAGAAAAGCAGCAAGAGAAAGTAGATATGAAGAATGACTACTAATAGAAGAATTTAAGAGGGGCATAAATAGGACAATATAGCTAAAACTCATGGAGTCAGAATGCCAGCCCAGCTCCATCAAACAGTGGTATAAACAGGTAATAAATTTGAATAGAAACTAGAGGGAAAGCAGATAAGATAAGAAAAGATTGAGAGAATAACAAAATAACAGTGCTTTGGCTCCAAGGCAAAATAATCTAGAAACACAACAGCAAATACTGCTATAACCTCAAGTTTGGCTAAGAAGACAAGAGATTTCTGAATAGCAAGCACTGACAGGACCAGTTCCTATAAAAGAAGTAGAAAGGACAAATGCAGTTATAGTATGTTTAACTCAGTAGACAGAGTTTACACTATGCAATCTATATACCCTTTAGATAAACAGGAAGAATAAAAACTGTTATAGCTGTGAGGAATTTAGCCACCTTTATGTGGAATTGTAAGAGATAGAGAATTGTAAGCCAAGGAAGAATGATCAAATACAAGGACAATCTAAATGCAAGAAATAATTTAAATAGGAGAACCTAATATTCTTTAATTAGGTTCTAACAGTAATAGATTTACAATGCTTAGTAAAATAGTGGAAAATACACCCAGTTGCAATCTAAAGAATAAGAACATGTTGAGAGAAGTTACCATAAAGATAGAACTAGAAAGGATCAAGAGGGTGATAGTATAAAAAAGATAGAAAAACCTATATATATAAAATATGAATGGGTCTTTTAAAAAAGAACCTATTGAACACACAGTGGAGATAAACATTTACTATCAGGAACATAGAGAAAGAATGGAGATTAATGTGATTGGAGATCAGAAATGGAGTGTGATTTTGGGAATGTTATGGCTTATATGCCATAATTCTGAGACTAACTGGAGAACAAGAGAGGTAAAAATGATGAGGTGTCCAGAAAAGTGTGGAAAACAATGGAGGCCAAAGCAAGAGAAGTCAGGGTAGTAGAGACAAAAAGAGTAAAAGGGAAAAGGGATAGAAAATCTGGGATAAAGAAGAGAAGGCAGCAAAGTTAGAAGAAGAAGCAAAGAAACTGGTACTAGAGTAATTTTACAAGTGGATCTATGTTTTTGAAAAGAAACAGAGTGAGAGGATGCCAGTAAAAAAAGTGTGGAACCATGCAATAGAAACAAAGAAGATATTGATGCCAAGAAAAAGGAAGGTATATCCATTATTGAGGGAAGAGCAGGAAAAAGTGCATAAATTCATTCAAGAACAATTGAGGAAAAGATACATTAGATCCTCAAAGTTACCTCAAATAGCACTAGTGTTTTTTGTAGGAAAGAAAGATAAAAATAAGCACATGGTATAGAACTATAGGTACTTAAAATAAGCAGACTATTAAAAATAATTACCTTTGTCTCTTATTTTAGACATTTTAGATTAGATATAAGATAGGAATATAGCAAGAAAGAAGAGAGATAAGTGGAAGGCAGCATTTACAGCTCCAGAAGAGTCATTTGAACTAACAGTTATGTTCTTTGGACTAACCAATTCTTTAGCAATGTTCCAAACAATAATAAATAAGATCCTATAGAACTTGATCAATACTGAAAAAGTGACAAGCTTCATTAACAATGTAATTGTGGAAATAGAAGAAGAAGAAGAGCATGATAAAGTAGTGAGAAGGTTAGCAGAAAATGATCTATATGTAAAATCAGAAAAGTACAAGTAGAAGGTTAGGAAAGTGGGATTTCTAGGAGTAGTAATAGGACCAGAGAGTATTAAGATGGAGCAAGTGAAGGTGAAGAGAGTATTGGATTGGCTGATTCTGAAAAAAGTTAAGAACATACATAAATTTTTAGGACTAGCTAACTATTATTAGTGGTTTATTAAGAACTTTGTAGTAATAGCCAGATCTTTATACAATATGATGAAGAAGAAAAGTAAGAATGGATAGAAAGATAGAAGAAGGCATTTTAGGAGTTGAAGGAGAGGTTTACAAAAGAACCAGTACTAACAGCACTAGATTTAGATTTAGATTTAAAAAAATGAGGATGAAAGTGGATGCATCAGACTATGCTATAGGAGGGATATTATCTATAGAGTATAATAACAGAAGATGGAGACCAGTAATGTTTCTTTTAAAATCTCTGAATGAGATAGAGAAAAACTATAAGATTCATGATAAGAAGATGTTAGCAGTAATAAAGGGGATTGGAAAATTGGAGGCACTTGTTAGAAGATGCCAAGTTCAAGTTTGAGGTCTGGACAGACCACAAAAACTTAGAATATTTTATGAAGGTATAGAAGTTGGACAGAAGACAAGCCTACTGAGTACTTTACCTATCTAGATTTGACTTCATCTTAAAACATGTACTAGAGACAAAAATGGAAAAGATGGACAGACTAAGTAGAAAATAAGACTGAAAAATAGGTGTAGAAAAAGATAATAAGAATCAGACTTTAATTAAGAAATAATGGATTTGTAGTTTAGACAAAGTAGTAATAGAAAGACTCAAAGTAGATATTAGAAAAAATAAAAATAGCCAGGAGCAAGAATAAAGAAGTAGTTAGAGTAGTAGAAAATATGAAGAAGGCAGGAGTAAAAGTGTTGAGAAAAGATGAATAGCATGTAAAAGGGAATTTAGTACTAAAAGAAGAAGGAAAAATATATATACCAAAAGATGAGAAGTTAAAGGCAGAAATAATCCAGTTGCATCATAATTACTAGTAGTAAGACATAGAAGAAGATGGGGAACAACAGAGTTAGTAATGAGGAATTATTGGTAGCTAGGGATAATGAGATATATGAAACAATATGTAGAAGAATGTAATATGTGTTAGCAGATAAAGAATAGAACAAAGGTACCAGTAGGAAAATTAAAGCTAAGTAAAGTACCAGAGAAGCCATAGACATATTGAACAGTAGACCTTATCACTAAGTTACTATTAGTAGCGAGGAAGGATGCAATCTTGGTAGTCTATAATAGATTGTCCAAGATAACATATTTTGTGGCAATAATAGAAGAAATATTAGCAGAGGAGTTGGTAAGGCTGTTCAAAGATAATCTGTAGAAGTTACATGGATTACCAGAGAGTGTAGTGTTGGACAGAGGACCACAGTTTGCAGCAAAGTTGACCAAGAACTTGAATAGAATGTTGGAAATTGTTAATATTGTTCCATCCTTAAACAGACAGTTAGATAGAGAGAATGAACCAGGAACTAAAGCAATATTTAAGGTTCTTTGTTGATCATGGACAAAAAATTGGCCAAAATAGTTGGCATCAGCAATGTTTGCAGTTAACAGCAAGATATATTCAGCAAAAAAGGTATCTCCATTCATAGCAAACTATAGTAGAAAGTTAAGAATAGAAACAAATATTAGAAGAAAAGGAAAGATAGAGAAGACAATGGAGTTTGTAAAAAGAATGAAAAAAGTTCAGGAGGAAACAGAAGTAGCTCTAAGGAAAACACAGAAAGAAATAAAGTAACAGATAGATAGGATAAGAAAAGAAGCTAATGAATAAATAAAAAAAGATAGTATAATATTAAGTACAAAGGATCTGGTGTTCAAAGAAAGACTGGCAAGGAAACTGGTAGATTAATATGTTAGTCCATACTTTATTAAGAAAGTGGTATCTGTCAAGATCATTGACGGTGGACTTCATTTTATTTTCATTTTCTCTTTTCACTTTATTTTTCTTTTCATTTTATTTTATTTTATTTTATTTTCTATTTTTAGAACAACTAGGGTTAGGGTTTATCAGTCACGCTGTCACATCAGTCACAAGTTGATGGCATAGTCACAAGACTGATCACAGAACTCAGGAGAATGGAGTAGAAGATTCTGGAATAAAGTGATGTCATACACATGGTTATTAGGGTAGGGTGCACAGCAGTGAGCACAGACCATGAGTAGTAGTATATAAGGTAGACTACTTTGTATTAGGAACTCTATCAAGTTCTCTTGTGTTACTCAATACAAGAGTTGTTTCATTGCTTAACCCTTTGAGCTTTGAATCATAACAGTATCCACTAATACAGTCAAATTACAACTGCTTACCTTGATAAGAATCCACTCAGTAATAAATGTTAGTTAAATAGTACAGTATAAGAAGTAAGTAGGGGGACAAGATAGAAGAAGTAAAATCAGTAAAGATAGAGAAAATAGAAGAATAAGAGATAGAAAAAATTTTAAATAAAAGAAAAATAAGAGAAGTAGTAAAGTATCTAATATAATAGAAGAGGTTTATAGTAAAATATAAATGAGAGAAGAATTTAGAAAATACAAAGAAAGTAGTAGCTGAGCTTGAAAGAAGAATGAATGCAAAAGTAAGATAATAAGAAGAAATAAATATAGTAGAGAAAAAAAATTCAGAAAGAGAAAACTACTAGAGAAGTATATAACAAAGTTGAAATCTAGGATTAGGATTTAACAAGAAGTCACATGATGTTATCACTATCACACTGTCACACAATCATATGCTATAATAGAAAATAGTAAAAAGTTCTAGAAAAAATAATATTATATAGCATATTATATATATAGTTATTTAGAGTAGGCTAATTATAGTGTAGCATAAACCATCAGTCTAGAGTGTATAAGATAGACAATCTGTTGTAGCAACCACTAGTCAAAAGACCACTAATAACATAAGTAATAAATCTCAAGGTAAATATTAAGTAAAAATCATATGAGAACTCAACATCGAGTTTCTGATGTATTGCTATCCTATTTATATAATAAATACATGGTCCATGCTAACAATAAATAACCCTATCCTAATGTTTATATATTAGCTATAAGTATATAATATGTATACCATAAGATAAATATATTGTAAAAATATATCTTGATATCATCCTTTTAGCCCCTTTTTCCAGAGTCTAGGCTTATGACCTCATATCATGTAACTTATGACTTGTGACTTGTAGTCATGTGTCTTTTCATTATCAAAGAAAATAAAGAAAAGAAAAGAAAAATCAAAATAAAATAAATATTAAATCAAGAAAAATAAATAAAAAGAAAAGAAAAATGTCAATATCTAAGCATATCATAACACAATTTTATACAGAGTTCTCTATTGAGTTCTCTTATAATAACCTAATCTAAAGTTCTATTCTTATTCTAATTCAAAAAGATTTAAATTATAATATCTTATAGTTTATAGGTAGTTGTTTCATAGATAATATGTGCTAGGATTATTTGATATTTATGACTCATTAATACTACACTTTGCCTTATCCTCATGTAGTAGTGGAGGCTTTCTTATTTTCTTCTCAGTTTATTCTCTAGACATATGTATTCCTTATAAACAATAGGTATATATAGTTGTAGATACTCACTTGTATCTTTATACTTTACTAATTGATCTATTCCCTATTCTTACTCAAGTCTTTGCCTAAGTTACAACCTAAGCCAAGCTTAAAATTATAACAAATAGTTTACACTATAATAGTCTTATTCTGAAAATTGACCAATACTAATACTAATTTCCAGTATTAGTAATAATATATCTTGCCATCTTTTGATAGTCCTAATCTGCCAAGTTCACCATATTCTCTTTTGAAATATACAACCAGTATGACTTATAGAGACATAGTGTTATAGTGTACTTGAACTCTTGAATTTTATTTTAATTTTCTTTTCTTTTTATCTATTTTCTTTGATTTTATTTTTATTTTTTATTTTATTTTATTTTTCTTTAATTTCTTGGATAATGAAAAGACATATAATGCACTTCTTTCCTCTTAAACACCATCTTATATAGTAGTACTCATAAAAGTAGTAGTGAATAAACATTTGTCCAACTTTTCAGTTATTCAATCAAATACTTCAATGTCTGTATTCCCTTCCAAAATAAAGATGGATGTTGGCAATGGCAATATCACAAGGAAAAGGTCTAACCTCTTTAGTAAATTAACCTCTAGAATTTCTTTGATTTTATCAAACACTTTTTCTGTTCCTTATCATAAATACATGGAAATTAACAGCAACAAACTAGAAAATATCAACATTGAATCTATAGAAAGTCTCCAATTGTTCTTGATGGATAACTCAAACAGTGGTACATTAGTCAGTAGGATAGCTAACAATTCTTCTGCAGACAGGAGCAAGTGTGTTTCCAACAAGACTCCTGCCTCAGTGCCCTTGCCATCTCCTCATGGCTCTAACAATAATATCAGCAAATCAAACAATTCCAAACAATTGTTAATGAATGTTAATTTTTCATACAATATAACTCAAATAATAGATCAAAACACATAGGATGGAAACTTTCAACTGGTCTCTTTATATAGTGCTATGGAACACCTTCCTTTGAATATAGAAAATATTAAGATGTCAATCTACCATATCTCAAAGTATATCTTAAACAAGTCTGTTGAGAGAGGAAAGATCAATAATTTTGATGACCTTAACAGCATCAGTAAAGTAGCATGGAAGTTTATCTTTACTTTTTATGATTCTGAATGGGATATTCTACACATTGAAAATAAAGTATCTTTTAGAAACAAAGTAGCATTCAAATTTATACCAAAAACCAGCAATGTACCAAAGTCAAAGAACACCAAGACAACTGAAAAGCTGGCTTCAGTCTCATCTCTTCCTTCCCCTATCTGTCATGGTACACTTAGACACTAACAATTTTCTTTTCTTTTATTTATTTTTTTAGATTTAACTTTTCTTTTCTTTTGATTTTTTTTTTGACAATGAAGAGGCATATGACCACAGTCATATGACATATCACATGATGTGAGGTCATAAGCCTAGATTAGGCAAGAGCAGGCTAGAACAGACTAAAAGGATAACATCAGGGCATATATATACAGCATGGTGTCCTTATAAAAGACATAAGGTAAAGGTATAGATAAAGCATGGACATTAGAGTAGGGTAATTTATTGTGAGCACAGACTATAGAACTTTTGTATAAATAGGGTAGCAATATAGCAGGGACTCCTTATCAAGTTCTCTTATGATTCCTACAACAATATCCATCTTTGAGATTTATTGCTTGTGTCTCTATTGGTCTTTGTGACTAGTAGTTGCCACAACACTATCCCAGCAAAGTTGACAAAGGAAGTTAGAGACTTAACCAAATTCTTCAAAAAGAATAACCTGCCTAAAGGAAAGAAATCAAGCAAAAAATCATATACTCAAGCTTTGTTGGCAGAGAGCATTGTGAGAGAAACCTTGAAGATTAAGGAAATGCTCCCCAAACTTCATACAAGCAAGATCAAAAACATTCAGAATATTATTAGCAGAGGTGACAAACCAAAGCCTCAGATTAATATGACTACTAGGGACCCATCAAGAAAACAGATTATCATTCCTATAAACCAGGACAACATTGCCAAGTTCATTAAAAACTCTAGCATATAGTTAGCATTAACAGACTGCTCAAGAATATCAAATCTGATTGCAAGGTGGACTATATCCAAATAGAAAAATTGAGCATTGTCATTATTACTAAGATTGCTTTCACTTTAGATCTACAGACTATAGAAAAGTATATAAAGAACTCTAAGCAAATCAATGCCAACCATGTTAACACCCCACAACTACCCCAGTTCAAATTATATCTCAAAATTATTGGTCTTTCATATTTCATAGAGAATTCAAGTACTCCTGTTGCTTCATATATTATTGAAAACATTATCAGAAGTAATCACATCTTTAACAACATATCAATTACATTGTATCCCAGAATTATCAAGATATCTCTGAAGTCAGACATGGCCATCATCTGGCTTGATATATAGGATTCACAAAGTAGTATTGATACTAAAAGGCTTATCAATTGTTGCTTCAATGTTGGCAACTACATTGCCACAATTTGAGGTATAAATATGAACTCTAGTGTTCTCCAATGTAAGAAATACTGAAAATAGGAACACTCTACTATTGTTTGTAGAGTCCAAGGAGCAAAATATGTTAAGTGTAATGGTTCTCACTGTTATGGGACAATTGAACACTAACAATTTTATTTTTCTTTTCTTTTATTTTTCTGATTTTATATTGATTTTATTTTCTTATTTCTTTTATTTTTCTTTTGGACGATGAAGAGGCATGTGACACCGCAGTCACATGACTGGTCACATGATGTGATGTCATAAGCCTAGAACATGGTGGAAGGATCTGAAAGATGATATCAGGGCACATGTATACAACATAGTAGCCTTGAGCAGGAAATGAGGCAAACATGAGGTTGTAGCATGGACAATAGGGCAGGCTTAATTATTGGTAGCACAGACCAGGCATGTTTTGTATATATAAGACTCTAATTTAGCAGAGACTCCTTGTTGAGTTCTCTTATAAACTTCCCACTTTATATCCTAATAAGAGATTTACTCATTTGTGTTATTATTTGTCATTGTGATAAGTAGTTGCCACAACAACAACATTGATCACAGAACTTAAGAGAAGGAAGTAGAAGGTTCTAGAACAAAATGACATCATACAACATGAAAACCACATGTTGGCCTCATCTTTTACACATGGTCATTTAGGGTAGGGTACACAGTAGTTAGCATGGACTATCTGTAGGAGTATATAAGATAGACTATTTTGTAAAGAGCTCTTTATCGAGTTCTCTTGTGTTACTCTAATACAAGAGTTGTGCTTTTATCCAACTTAAAAGATCTAAGTTCATAACACAATAGGTTTAATGAAGTTTTTCCTTTGTTTAACCCCTTTAACAGAGAATTCATACTGGATCAACATCTTATTGACATCTTTGCAAAACAATTTTTGTTCTATACATTGAAGAATCAAAGCAATAATAATCTTAATGCTCATCTGCAATCTCTCAACAGCATTGCTCTCACCTCTTCACTTAATTCCTCAATTGCTCTGGTTGTAGCTGATGCAAGTATTAAAAATCATGTTGCTGTTATGATCGATGCCTCCTGGAGACAGCATGGACAAGGGTAGAGGGTATAACAACATGATTGGCTGTGCCGTAGTTGTCTC
>Ga0157368_1001406_pt1 | contig 10084 bp, 13 predicted proteins | sample AttbisABBM3_FD_113146 | JGI IMG/M metagenome (GOLD analysis project Ga0157368, IMG submission 113146) | Fungus gardens microbial communities from leaf cutter ant in Botucatu, State of São Paulo, Brazil - Atta bisphaerica ABBM3 | ecosystem: Host-associated > Fungi > Mycelium > Unclassified ...
AGCAATACTACCTAACCCGCAGATGATTAGTAGAATACCGAATAGGCTATTGGTTAATATTTTCTGCATGAAGATCACCTGCGTTGGTGTTAGTATCTGTTTCAATGTTAAAGCGCGGACGAGCCTTAACTTCAACCGTTAACTTACCGATGTATTCACCTAAAATACCTAAGCCAGCTAATTGTAGACCGCCAATTAGCCATAATGAAATCATCAATGATGACCAACCTTGAACAGCCATTCCTGTTGCTTTAATAAATAGGGTATATATTGTCATGCTAATACCAATCAAGAATACTAATAGGCCAATTGAGAATAGCAAACGTAACGGTGCAATTGAAAATGAACTAATACCATCCCATGCGAAAGCTAACATCTTTTTAAGTGGGTATTTTGATGTACCAGCCAGACGGGGTGTCCGCTTATAGTAAACAGCTGAAGAGGGATAACCAATTTGTGGAATAATACCTCGAATAAAAATATTACGTTCAGGGTAGGCTAGTAATGCTTCCACAGCACGTTTTGACATTAAGCGATAATCTGCGTGATTAGGAATAAGTGGGACACCAATCCGATTAATTAGACGATAAAAAGTGTTAGCAGTTGTTCGCTTAAACCAGGTATCAGAGTGTCGATCATTCCGAATACCATATACAATATCATGACCAGATAGGTAGTCAGTAATCATATCAACCATCTTAGTAGGATCATCTTGTAAGTCCGCATCAATGGTGATGATTGCATCACTAAATTTAACGGCATACGTTAAGCCAGCTAGTAATGCATGTTGGTGCCCCGCGTTGTGGGCTAATTTAATCCCTTGTACTTCAGCATATTCAGTTGATAGCTGATCAATAAGTGACCAGGTGTTATCGCTTGATCCGTCATCAACATAGACAATATTTAAATCCGCGACTTCCGTGAAAGTTGTTTTAATTTTGCCTAAGACGTCTAAGAGCGTCTGAGTAGTTGCCGTTAGGGATTCCATTTCATTGTAAGCGGGAATCACAATTGAAATTGTTTGCTTAGTGGACATCAGTTTTTCCTCTGATTGTTAAAAATTTTTGATACAAGATAGGTTCTAACCAGCGGGCTAATTGGTAGGTAATAACCCCGAGAGTGAAGCCGCCTAGCACGTCAGTTAGATAATGCGCGTTAAGATATACTCTTGACAAAGCAACGACTGGAATCCAAATCATAGCTAAGATATTTAAAGCACGGTTGTGTTGTACTTTATTATAGAACAAAGTTACCAAAATTAAGACCAATAATGTTGCTGATAAAGTGTGAATACTTGGAAAACCATAACCTGACTCACTGATTACCTGATGGATTGGTCGTGTTCGCGCAACAATGGTTTTAATTATTGTTGCTAAAACGACACCACCACCCATTGTGCCTAAGAACCAGATGGCTTCACGAATTCGTTTACGTGAGATAAACAATCCGGCCAGAATCAAAGTAATCAGAATGGTTACGGCTGGTTCAGAGATGTAGGTAATGGCCCCTAAAATAATGGTAAAGACAGGGTTTTGAATGGTATACATAACTTCTGAAAAACCTAAGTCAAGGGCATTGTGTGGTGCAAAAGCAGCAACACCTAATAATATAATAAAACCAGCAACAAAAGCTAATAATTTTTTAGTTTGCACGACGAACACCAACTTTCTCTGAAATAAACGTGAATAACATAGGTAATAATGAGATAGCAACAATGGCTAATGTTACAAGTGAAAAGTGAGCTTGTACAACGGGGATGCTACCAAAGAAGTAACCAGCAAGTAGGGCGATAGAAACCCAAGCAATACCACCAATTATGTTAGTCTTTAAGAATGTCAATTCACTCATGTTAGACATACCAGCGACAAATGGGACAATGGTACGGATAACTGGTGTGAAACGTGCCAAGATAATGGCGAAGCTACCGTGACGCTTGAAAAAACGCTCAGATTCACTAACACGCTTAGGTGTTAAAATTTTGCTGCTAATGAAACGATTCTTGAGTAGGAAACCTTTCGCGTGCTTACCAATTTTAAAGTTAACGTAGTCACCCAAGATTGCGGCAAATGATAATAAGACAAGTGTAATAATTAGGTTGAGACCGTGGAATTGTAATGTTGCTAACGTCCCAACTAGGAATAGTAGGGAATCACCAGGTAAAAATGGGAAAATAACTAAACCAGTTTCGGCAAAAATTAATAAGAATAGTAAGCCATAAACTAGAATGGCGTGTGATGCGGCTAAGGCCGGTACCAGTGTTTGAAAGCTCAATAAGTGAAACATTAGTGCGGTAATCATAATGAGCACTCCTTTTCGTAATCGTTTTGAATAATCTTAGTTTAGAAAATTATCACGTTTGTAAAAAGTGCAGCATGCTGATAGAATTCTGAGAGTTTCACAGAAAGTGGAAAAGGTTAAATGAAGTGAAATTTGAGCATACAAAAAGCGACAACTCTTGTTGAGTCGTCGCTAATAAACATGTGGCAGATTATTAATCCGTAAAAGCATCTGAATATTGAATCGTACCACTAATGTTGTCTAATGCACCTGGTGTCAGTGGCTTAATCATAAAGAAGTCATCAGGTACACTATAAGGTGGATAGATGTTATAAGTACTGGCTGCTGGGACATAATCAAAGCGATGGTAGTAATCTGGCTGGCCCAGAATACTAATGTAGCGAGCGTGATGCTGCCGAGCACGTTCTTCTAATTCTGCCATAATTTGTGTCCCGATACCTTGGCGTTGGGCCGCCGGTGTAACGTCAATGGGCGCTAAAACAAGGCCAGGAATTGTTTCGATATCAGTTATGATATTAACGCCACTTAGTAATCCATGACCGACGATAACGTGATTTTGTAGGGCAATAACCTCTAAAGAAGAGTCATAATTAGGTAGTTCACGAATGCTGGTTACTAATTCGCTTTCTTGATGATAGCCTTGCTCTGAATTAATAAACGCGTCTCGAATAAGTTGATCAACGGCCGGATAATCAGCCGGCGTAATTGTGCGAATGTTCATAGCCGTCCCCCTTTTGATGGATAATCACATGCTGTTCTTACCGTTATTATAGCAATTATAGAGATTGAGAGGGTGTTAGAGTGTTTAGATATGACAAATTAATTGTGTGTTACTAGTGTGATGAAAAAATTATAGAATGGTTTCAGAGTGTATGAATTGATATAGAGATAGGGAGAGAAGATGGCAGAATTTACAGGAATCTTGTCAGGTATTTTAGTTGTAGTGGTGTTGTATCTATTAGAGCGCTACTTACCCAAGTGGTTTGGTATTGTGCCCAGTGGATTATATTTGGGATTTATTTTAGAGGTGATAATTACACGCGGAAATGGACATTATGTCTCGCTGTTAATGGCACTAATTGTTGGTGAAGTGATTTTAAATGCGATTTGGATGAATGCGTTAGCTGCGCGCCGGAAAAAAGACCAACAAGTTTAAAGTTTGGCTAGTTATTAACGTAAACTTTGAGTACTTGCTTAAATCAAATGCTAGTAACAGTCAGTTAATAAACAGTTAAGAACTGTTATGTAATAGTTAATGTGATTCCTTTATGTTACGACCTATACTTAAGTCATCAAGTAAACAAGGAGTAATTCTCATGGACAAAAAACAGAGTAAGACAGGCTTAATTGCCGGCATCATTATTATTGTGGTGATTATTGGTGGCATTATTTTCGGAGTTGGACATCATAAATCAAACGATAACATGATGAAGAAGGACTCAATGGTCAGTTCTTCAATGACGATGAAGAAAGATAAGATGATGGCTACGATGAGTGGTAGCTTTATGGGTCAAAATAAGATGATGGTTAAAGGTATGGCCCAAATCAAGGATAACAAGTTGATGTTGACGAACTTCTCATCATCAAAGGGACCTGATTTGCACGTTTACCTAACAAAAAATGGTGACATCAAAAATGGTTACGAAGTTTCAGCTGTTAAGTATGATGAAGCAACGCAAACATTTAATTTGGATAGCAGCATGAATTTGTCTGACTATAATCAAGTAGATATCTACTGTGATAAGGCGCACGTTACTTTTGGTACTGCTGATTTAGCAGCTTAATGCATAGCATAGGATAAAAGTGACGGTTAATCCCGTCACTTTTTGTTTATATATAGGAGAAATGGTTTATGAGACAAGTCATGCAAATCATTTTATTAGTCATCCGGATTGGTAGTGGTGCTTGGATTTTAAAACAGGGCTATGAAAAACTAACTGGAGGGTTCTCTATTTACGGCTTGATTTCAGTTGTGGCCCACGATCATGACATCCCCAATTGGTATAAATTTTTCTTTGCACATGCTGTAGCGCCATTTGATATGATTTATCAGGATATTATTCCACTTGGTGAAATAGCGATTGGATTGGGATTAATTTGCGGTATATTAGTCAGAGTCGCTAGTTTTTTTGGCATTATTTTAATGCTAAACTATATATTATCGGATATGATCTTTACATACCCAATTCAATTATTTGGCTTTGTGATGCTAATTATGGCACCTTGGCCAAAATATGTCTTTAGTGTGCAACCAGTGATTGAGAGGCTAATTCATGGCACATATTCTCATCGTCGATGACGAACCTGATATTTTATCAATTTGCCAAACTTATTTTGAATATGAAGGACATCAAGTAACTACCGCGTTCAATGGAGTTGATGGGCTAGTCAAAGTAGATGATTCAATTGATTTACTTATCCTAGACATCATGATGCCTGAATTGGATGGCATTGGCTTAGTACAACGTCTTCATCAACAAGGGATTGATAAGCCGTTCATTTATTTGACGGCTAAAACGCAGGAACAAGATTTATTGTTTGGCTTAACTTTGGGCGCTGATGATTACATCATGAAACCTTTTAATCCGCGTGAATTAGTTTTACGCGTAAATAATTTGTTAAAGCGAACAACACAACAAACGCATGCTGAAAAGAACTTAACGTTTGGTACTTTAATCCTGGATGCACGACAACATCGCGCTTTTGTAGGGGCTGAAGATCTACAGTTACGCACCAAAGAGTTTGATGTCTTATGGTATTTAGCTGAACGTGAAGACGCGGTGGTTTCAAAATCAGAACTACTTGAAAAGGTATGGGGTTTTGACTATTATGAAGACGCCAGTACGGTTAATGTACACGTACATCGAATTCGTGAAAAATTAGAAAAATATAACTTAACCTATCAAATTAGTACAGTATGGGGCTTAGGTTATCGTTTTGAGCAGGTGAAGGTATGACAATTCGTAAACAATTAATGATTGCATTTTTGATCAGTTTGCTTGTCACAACAATTATCTTTGGTTTTGCTTATAATAGGATGTTTGTGGCAAGTAACGTCTTTTGGATGATGTTATTGGCCACCGTTTTGTCTAGTGGTTTAGCGCTACTGTTGATTATGGTGTTGATGAGCCCAGTTATTAAAAAGATTAACCAGCTTAATCAAGAAACGCGTAATATTGCTGATGGTCAGATGGATCAAAAAGTTACTGTGTTAAAGGCTCCAAAAGAATTACGGGAGTTGAGTATTTCGATTGATACGATGACTAGTGCCATTATTGGTCAACTAGAGCAAATTAAATTGGAACAACAACAAAAGAATGACTTGCTCCAGAATTTAGCGCATGACTTAAAAACACCATTAGCGGGAATTGTTTCACACGCTCAAGGACTGTCGGATGGTCTTATTAATACTGATGACAAGAAACTTGAAGCATATAAAATTTTGAAAAATCAAAGTATGCGGTTGTCAGGACTATTTGATCAGCTAAATGATGTGGTGTCACTAAGCAAACGTCAAGTGCATCTGGAAAATGTGCATCTTGATCGATTATTGGTAGGATTATTGGAAACATATGAGCCGACTCTAAAGCAGCAACACCGCGGTATTCAGGTAGATTTTCCAGAAACATTACCAGTTATGACACAAGATCGGTTAGCTTTGGAGCGTATTTTAACTAATTTGATTGATAACGCGATTAAGTTTTCCGATGTTGATATTAAATTAGCAGTTCAACAAACGGATACTCAAGTTACAATTTCAGTACAAGATTACGGTGCCGGGATTGCACCAGAGCATTTGACGTATGTGTTTGATCGTACCTATCGGGTAGAAAATTCACGTAGTTTGGCAACGGGTGGATCAGGCTTGGGCTTGTTTATTGCTAAGAGTTTAGCAAATAGTATTGGTGCGAAATTACGACTTGATAGTGTGGTTGGACAAGGAACAACTGCAACGATTGTGATTAATTTATAATCCTAATAAGAATTTGTATAAAACAATAAAAACCGAAGAACACCTGGGCTATTATCAGGTTATTCTTCGGTTTTTATTATGGCTGAAAGACAATTGCCTCAGCTACTTTAAGTTATTTCTTAAAACGATCAACCATGCCCTGAAGTTCTGGTAGGGTTACATTTGCCCCAAAGGCTTCGCTACCCGGATCCAACTTGATGGCATTTGTCAAATCACCAATATAAAGTGGGTCAAAGCCCATTGTATTAACGAGGGCCATAGTTGTCTGTACATCTTCGGCATTATCACCAGAGACGGCTAAAGCTTTACGATTTGGCGTACCAGCCGGTGCAGCTTCATCAAATAGGTCATGGTAGCCCATGTGATTAAAGGCTTTCACGACACGGCTTTGGTCAAGAAATGCCTGTACTAACTCACTAGAGGAGTGGTCTGGATTTCGTAAGTCTTCACGAATACCATCAACTTCCCACCAGTAGTTCATCGCATCAAGGACTAGTTTGCCAGCTAGGGCGTCTTTAGCAATTGTTTCGTACTTGCTCAATGGTAAAGCTAGAATCACAACATCAGCTTGTTCACCAGCTTCTTGTGCCGTGACTGCCTTAGCACCTGGCGCAAGAACTTCAATGGTTAAAGCAATTTTGGTAGGGGCACCTGAGCCAGCAATTAAGACATCAAAACCAGCTTTTAATGCTAGTTGGGCTAAGACAATCCCAACTTTACCAGCACCTAGAATGCCGATGGTCTTAATGTTCATTTTGGGCCTCCTTTAATAGCTCACGGACACGAGGAATGACAACCTTACCGTATAGTTCAATGGTTTGAAGGCGTTCTTCGGCGGATTGGGTTCCAGCCCCATAAACTAAGTCGAAACGTTCAATGCCAAGGGTTAGGATTGTGTTTGCGATGCGGCGGGCAACTGTTTCAGGTGATCCAACGTACATTGAACCGTCTTGTACTTCACCAGCAAAGCGTTCATGTGAGAATGGTGCCCAACCACGTTGTTCACCAATTTTATCAAAGCTAGGCTTAATATTGTTCCATGCAATGTTAAATGCCTTGGCATCATCTTCAGCAATGACACCGTGTGAGTGAATACCAATTGGATATTCTGGCATGTTTAACTGGGCAGCAGCGCGGTGGTATAGCTCCATGTATGGCTTGAAGCGTTCAGGGTTACCACCAATGATGGCAATCATAACTTTAAAGCCATAACGAGCAGCACGGATGATTGATTCTGGTGAACCACCAATTCCTTCCCAAGTATCTAGGTGACCAGATTCTGTGCGAGGGTAAATTTGAAGATTGTTAATGGTTTGCGTTTTATTGCCTTGCCAGCTTAATGGTTGCTCTTTAATGATTTCAGAGAACATTGCGGCCTTTTCCTCAAATAACTCATCGTAATCCGTTAAGTCATAACCAAATAATGGGAATGATTCTGTGAATGATCCACGACCGATAATGACTTGTGCACGGCCATTTGACAAAGCGTCCACTGTTGAAAAACGTTGGAATACACGTACTGGGTCATCAGAAGAAAGCACTGTAACAGCAGAACTAAGTTTGATGCGTTCTGTACGCGTAGCAATTCCGGCTAAGACAACCTCAGGTGCTGAAATAGCATATTCTTCACGATGATGTTCACCAACGGCGAAGATATCAATCCCCAATTGGTCAGCTAATTCAGCTTCACGTACGACTTGGCGTAGTGCCTCAGCTTCTGAAAGTGTATGACCATTGGTATCACGAGGGATATCTCCAAAAGTATCTAGTCCAAATTGAATCTTATCTACGTTCATGTTTTTATCCTGCTTTCTTAAACGGAATTTATGTTCCACTTAATTATACGGAATAGAAATTCCGTTTGCAAGGATTAATTTTTAGGGTACAATATGGGGGTGGAGAGATGAATATGACAGTAGAAAAGAAACAACGGCGTGATGCCGAAGAAAATAAGCGTAAAATTTTAGCAACAGCATGTGATTTGTTTGCTGCTAACGGCTCTGATATCTCAATTAGTGAAATTGCTAAAACGGCTCAAATTGGGGTCGGGACGATTTATCGTCACTTCCCCAATAAAACCGATTTGTTCGAAGCTGCTAATCAGGCCTATCAACAACAGTTTGTAGCCGAATCACAAGATTATTTAGATAATACAGATGATGAGGCAGCATTTTTTGGTTTCATTCGGTATGTGTTACAACGGAGCCTAGGTAATCGAGCGTTATTTGATGCCTTTCAAAATAATACGTGCCAATTTATTGAACCAACTGGTGAGATTTTAGAGTTGCAAAATGTTTTGATTATTTTGTTACAACGTGCACAGAAAGCGGCATTGGTGGCAGCAAATTTGGATATTCGGACATTGATGCTCATGTTAAGCGGTGTCATTATGATGAGTACTCAGTTAGATAAGCACGTAGCAGCGGATTTAGCAACTTTTGATAAAGCAACGACTTTCTTTGAACTTGGCATTCGACGCTAATTTAAAAAAGACTTTAACCCGCTTTCATTTGGGTTAAGGTCTTTTTTGATACTGGAAATGACATGTGAATTGCATGGATTTTAAATAGTAATTGACATTAATTCAGCCTTCCTTTATGATTAGCTTCGACGAATCAAACAAGCTGGGGTGCCATAATAGGCTGAGATAATACCCATCGAACCTGAGTCAGGACAATACCTGCGGAGGAAGCTTGAGTCGCATCTTTTTGCGTATTTTTAATTATCGATGTGTCTATGAGCTTACAAAAACTGTTTGTTGTTTTTGTGGGCTTTTTTGCGCTTTTCTGTTTGAATTCGATCATGATATTTTATTGGAGGGCAGCATGCCAACAACACAAACAATAGATTACACTTTATATTTGGTAACAAATCATGGTGAACTAACCGACGCGGCTTTTTTGCAAACCATTGAGGCTGCAATTAAAGGTGGCGTAACGCTTGTTCAATTACGTGAAAAGAATCTTACTGATGAGGAATTTATTGCTTTAGCACATAAAGTTCATGCAATTACACAGGCACATCAGGTGCCGTTAATTATTGATGATAACATTAAAGTTGCACAAGCAGTCCATGCAGAGGGGATTCACGTGGGGGATGCTGATCTACCCGTGCGAGAAGTCCGCAACTTAATGGGGGATGATATTATTATTGGTGCGTCAACTAAGAGTCTGGCAGCTGCTCAAGATGCAGTTGCGCAAGGAGCAGATTACTTAGGGGTTGGGGCCATTTATCCAACAAAAACTAAAGTGATTACCAAGCCGACATCAATGGCGACTTTGGCAGAAATTGTGGCAAATGTTACGATTCCCGTGGTTGCTATTGGGGGGATTAAGCCTAATGTTGTGCCAAATTTTAAAGGTATTCCGGTTGATGGATTTGCGGTAGTTAGTGGCATTATGGCTAGTGATGATGCCCAAATAGCAGCAAAAACCTACAAAGACGTTATTACGAAAACACTTGCCATGGAGGCGAACTAAATGACAATGAAAACACGTAAATGGACATTCTTAGCAGTAATGGTTGCATTGGATGTCGTTTTATCACCTCTATTTCGAGTCGAGGGAATGGCACCCATGTCGAGTGTCGTTAACATTATCGCGGCCTGTATCATGGGGCCTGTTTATACGACCATTATGGCTGTTGCTTGTGCAATTATTCGAATGACGATGATGGGTATCCCACCATTAGCTTTAACAGGCGCTGTATTTGGCGCGGCATTAGCGGGGGTGCTTTATGTGATGACCAGGCGTGCTTGGGGTGCTGCCGTTGGTGAGATTATTGGAACTGGTATTATTGGCTCACTACTCTCAT
>Ga0157368_1001407_pt1 | contig 10080 bp, 6 predicted proteins | sample AttbisABBM3_FD_113146 | JGI IMG/M metagenome (GOLD analysis project Ga0157368, IMG submission 113146) | Fungus gardens microbial communities from leaf cutter ant in Botucatu, State of São Paulo, Brazil - Atta bisphaerica ABBM3 | ecosystem: Host-associated > Fungi > Mycelium > Unclassified ...
CTTGTTGATACTACTCATCATTATCTTCTTATACTGAACCTCTAAAACACTACTAAGTTCAAGTATCACAACCAGTGAGTAGCTTATTTGTGATAAATCAAGTAATATATACTAGTATTAGATTTACATTGTTTAAATTCTAGAGCTAACATTGACTTAGTCATAGTCTATTACTAAGATAAGCTAGCTTGCATAAGGCTGTACAATGCTTTGTGGAGTTATCAGACTTTGTCAGGTAGCCTAAAATCTTTAGATTGTTCTATATAGATTTTCTTATTCAGATTGCTATATAGATAGGTAGTTTATAGATATTCTAATATTTAAGAGCAATAACATGCTATCTTATAGTAGACAACTAGAGAGAATAATTCACCAAAGTTAATTTCTTTAATAACCATCAGACTTAATATTAAACATCCAGAAATTCTTGATATTATAACTTAGGCCTTTAAGTAAAGACAAAAGACAACTTTTGTATTGAGTAATACAAAAGAACTTGATAGAGTTCCAAGTACAAACTAGTTTACCTTATATACTACAGACCATGGTCTGTGCACACACTACAACTAACTTACTCTAAAGTATATATACTTTTTAGAAGGCTAATATGTTGTTGTTATATTATATAATATTATTTGTGTTATATGATGGTGTGACCATGACTGTGACAACCCTGTGACTGGTGTTACATTACATCAGTTATTCTACCTCAGTCCAAAATAAAATAAAGAAAAATAAGAAAAAAATAAAACCAAAAGGAAAATATAATAGAGTCCAGTCTATCATTTACAACTCTAACACTTGATTACTTTCTATCTTTTAGGAAGGTCCACAACTTCATAGACATTTCTATCTTTAAGCAATTTCAGCTTTTTAAGATAGAACTCAAGCTATTTCTTTTGAATATTAGCTAGTAATTTAGTGATATCTCTAATGTTTTTGGAAACTGGGTAAGACTCTGCTGCACATTATGCTAAGAGAAAGTGAATTTGCTCAACTTTCTCTTTTCTTACAAGATATGGGTATGCTAAGTAACTAGTAATAGCTAGCTTAGCTGATTTATTTGTGGAGATAAAGTGTCTATTTTATCCCATTATTATCAACAATGATTGAGGATTAGCCTTCTGACTAAATATAATATGAAATCTCATTTATCTCAATAACGTTATTGGATAAGTTATATAAATAATCAACTTTATTTATTCTTACTATTCTGAATAGTGTATTGTTAGAAAATTGTTAAGTATTCTGATGAGTTCTTTATAATTCCTGACAAGCATTTTCATGTATATCACATACTATATTAGGGTTGGGAGATCTCTCTCTTGGCTGCTATAAAGAATTTTGCAGGATATTAGTAGAATGTTTTTGTTCTTTATAGATATTTCCTTCTCTAAAGGGTATTTGAGTTTGAAACTTAGATCTCCTCGATCCAGGACCTTCTTACAGTGTTTGCAGAGCAGGTTATAAGAGTCATTGAGAGCTGAGAGATTATATCTTAATATTAGAGCCAATATTATTAACTTTTTTAGTTTTGATTGTGAGCTTTTTAGACTTTAGAGTGGATAAGTGTCAGAGTTGCAAACAGTGGAATTTATTTTATTTTCTCATTTTATCTTTATTTTTAATTTATTTTTAATTTTTTTTAATTTTTGACTTAGAGTTAGAGTTTAGTATAACATAAACTATCATATAGCATGACTCAGTGTTATATATCAGTCACTGTCACACAAATAATGTCATGGTTACAAGTCACAAGTCACATGATTACATGTTACTATGGAACATGATGGAAACTTCTAGGAGAATGATATTATTATAATATATTTGATATATATTGACCTTAAGAATGATACATGGCCTTTTAGGGTAGGTTAATAGTACTGTAGCATAGACCAGTAGCTTAGTGTATATAAGGTAGACTACTCTGTACTAGGAACTCTATTGAGTTCTCTTGTGATAATCTAATCCAAGATTCTTTCCTTTGACCAACTCTTTAATCTTAAGATTGTAACAGTAAGGAAGATGGAGACTTATAAGAAAGGGAGGGTAAAGGAGAATGAGTAGGAGGACTGTTTTGATTAGGAGAAATAGATATGTATAGAATAGATACTAGAGTAGGTTCATCTTTTTTAGAAAGGCCAGATATTGATAACTTTGTTTCTAGACTTATTTTGTCTAATAACTTATCATATAATATTATATATGGTACATAAAGCAATAACTATTGTTCTCATACCCAATGAATATTTAATTTAGTGGTATAAGTTTATTGGTGTGAACTTCATTAGGGAGAAATACATATGCTCTATAACCAAAGACACAGAAGTGTGATGTTTTAGGTTTATTATCCAAGAAGATCTTCTGAAGTGTTTTCCATTTGAAATATCTAACAGGTGTGTGATTGTATATATGAGTTGCAGTTGTAATAGCAAACTTCCACCAGGAATCTGGTAGACATGGTTCAAGTTATATTGACTGCATCTTTTCAAGCAAGGTGTGGTTCAATCATTTAGCATATCTATTTTGTTGGTATATATATAAAGTACTAGTCTTATGAATAATCTCTTGTTCTCTTAGAAAGTATTGCAATTCCAATGTTATATTCCTCCCATTATTAGTATGCAACCTCTTCACTAGATGGGAAGTAGTATTTGACTACATTTGGAAAATTGATTTAATTGTTTCTACAGCTTTAGACTTTTTGTGAGAAAAGCAATGTTTCAATAGGAGGAATAGTTATCAAGAAATATAATCATCCACTTGTACTTTAATTAAGACAAGGTAGGAAGCTCAAGGAAATCTGAGTGAATTAATCCTAGAGGCTCACTGAAGTGAATAGAGTTCTTAGAGAAACTATATTGGTATATCTTTCCAAGAGTGCAACTATAGCAGATATGTTTTTGTGTTGAGAAACAGATCTTCTTTGCATCTTCAATGCTACCAAGGACATGATACATGACTTTGTCAGATATGTATCCAGAATAACAATGAAAGATCTCAAAGTCCAAGTATTTTGTTGTAAGACTCATAGAATTGGAGACATTATGCTTAAGAATACAAGTCCTTACAATCTGGATATTGTCTCAAAGGTTAGAAGTAGCTGATAGAATAGCATTACCAGACTTATCACAAAAAGTAGAACCACTTTTATTGCCTTCTACTCTTAATTCAGACTGAAGAATTTGTTTAGTAGAGAAGAAATATATCTACATGTCAGAGACATAATATACTAGCCATAATTTTGATACAGCAACTTTAATAGTTCTTTCCTCAGAATCAAAGATCTAATTTTCAATCAGAACAATGCCAGAAGCAATTATAAATAGTGGTGTTTTTGAGTTTGTAGTCTCAACTCAACTATAATTACCCAAAGTTATATTGACAAAAGTTAGACTTAAATAGAGTAAAGTGGATAGAAACACTAGGATCTAAGAACTATTCATCTTTATAAAAGTTGCTATAGGGTGCTTTTTTATCCTTATACAAGAAACACAATGTTTTTTCACATTTAGAGAGATTTATAACAATAGAAAAGTCAGATAAAACAAATTTGTTTTAACTCAGAGCCATGTATGCATAATTAATTTTCTTTGAGATTATAAAGTTCTTTATTACAGCTATTACATTAGTATAAGCAATTGCATTGTTATATTTAAGAACAGTTTGCAAAAATTGGGTAAACTGAGTCAAGGAATTTAATGAATCATAAATCTGTAAGAAATATTGTAATTATTTCTATAGAATCTCATATAAAGAAAATCAAGCTATTATAATAGATGTCTCCTGGAGACAGCATGGAGAAGGGCAAAGGGTATGACGATATGATCAGCTGTGCTGCAAGTAGTCTCAGTCAGCGCCTCATGTAGTAGGTGTTATAACCTTACCTTATTCTTATTGTTTTCTCATGTCATTTGCCTTATATACTGCACATTGCTTTACTTCTAACTAGTATATATAGCATAGATACTATCCTGTATCCTTACACTTTACCACTTCTATATATCTCCCTTAACTTCTCTCAAGCCTTTGCCTAAGTGCAACCTGAGCTCTAGTTTAAGGTCATAACATAAGCTTAGCAATCTAAGAAGCAAAGTTCTGATTATTAAAAATTTGAAATATGACTGTTCTCTAGTAGTTAGCAAAGATTAATGCTAGGTTAGGTGTTTCTATAAAATTTTATAAATAAGCCCAAAGAATCTTAATGTTAAGATTGAAGATTGTGGACTTAGTTTTTCTTTATTTTCTTTTCTCATTTTATTTTCCTTGATTTATTTTTTCTATTTTTAGAACTCTGGGGTTAGGGTAGAAGTGATTGGTCACACTGTCACATCAGTCACATCTGATGGTGTGGTCACAGCATCAGTTATAGGACTTAAGAGAAGAAAATAGAAGGTTCTGGAACAAGATGATGTCATACAACATGGACAACACATGTTGACCTCATGCTTTACACATGGTCATTTAGGGTAGGGTGCACAGTAACTAGCACAGACCATCTGTAGAAGTATATAAAGTAGACTATTTTGTAAAGAGCTCTCTGTTGAGTTCTCTTGTGTTTACTCTAATACAAGAGTTTATTCTTTTACCTAACTCTAAAGGTTTAAAGTTCATAACACTTAACATTAAGCTGGTCATGCATTAACAAGTTATTTAGTAAAGTAGAATTAAGAATAGCTAAGACTTGGAAGCCTAAAATATTCCTTCTGGTTACCTTATTTATATCAGTAGTCTGAGAAAGTGTAATACATCCCTTTTTTCTCTCAAACTACTATCTTGTATGGTAGCACTTATAAGAGATACATGGAATATAACTCCTTTTACTTCAGCAATTACTTTTAAATCTACACAAATGACTTTTTTACTAGCCTCTGTGGTAATAGATATTGATGATTGTAATGTTGACAACTATGATGATGTTAGGGGACAAACCTTGTCTCATAGCAAATCTAACTCAAGAATGGTTTTAATGTCTTCTAGTGAAGCATTGGAACCATATTGTGTAAAAATGGAACAACTAAACAACCTCTCTGACTTTCTTGTCAGAGAATCCATTGACAGTTCTCAACTGTTGTATGATAACCAGAGGAAAGGGGAAATCCAGGTTAGTAGGGCAACTGACTATGAGAATAGGGTGAGAAAACAATGTGTTGCAGAAAATGCTCCTACTCTTACATTTACACTAGTTCAATGTGTTAATGACAATGTCATCAATATTCAATTACCTTATAATCTGGACTGCCCAATAGAACCTGAACTATGGGATAGAAACTTTCATCCTATTTTGCTTCATGGCTTTATAGAGCATCTTTCTTCTGATTTCAAAAATATTAAGGAATCCTTAAATTGATTAGCTAAGTATATTAGTAAAAAGAGTATTAATATAAATAAGGCCAACAATATTGAAGATCTTAAGGGCATTGGCAAAGTAGTATGGAACCTCATCATGTCAATTTATTCATCAGGATGGAATTCTTTTTATACTGATAATAACAAGAATTCCTTCAGACAGAAGGTTTCTTTTAAATGCACTCTGAAAGCTAAACCCATGAACAATGGCAATAAAGGGGATAAATTCAAGATAGTTCTGGCAAGTATCAAGAGACTTCTATCTCTGATCCCTACTAAATCATTCAAAGAAGTAAAGGAAATCTTCAAATACTTCAAGAATTTGAAGATACCTTCAGTTAATAAGAGTCTACCCAAATTGTACACCCAGGTCTTGAAACAAATTAGCTATACTGAGGAAGTCCTTAAAATTAAGAACATCTTCCTATCTCTGAAAGTGAGTAAAATTGATAATATTCAGAAAATCATCAAGGGGGCAATAAACCCAAACCATGCATTAATATGACTATCAAGAGTCCATTAAGAAAGCAGGTCATTGTTCTGATGAACAGTGACAATATCAAGAAATTCATTAGCAAAAGTAGCAATCATGTATCTAATCTCAACAGGGCACTGAAAAACATGAAATCTGATGTTATGATCAATTTCATTTACTCAGATCCATTGGAAATCATGATTGTCACTAGCAAAGTCACTTCAACATCTGATCTTCAATCTATCAAAAACTATGTCAAATCTGTTAACAACATTGACTCCAATAATATTAAAGTACTATACCTACCTCAATCCAAGTCCTATCTCAAAATTATAGGCATTCTCTATTTCCAAGAAGTCTTGTTGTCTTATATAATGCCAAAGCTTGTCAAAGACATCATTAAACAAAATCAAATTTCTGATAATGTCGTTCTGGTGTTAAAACTATATATTATTAAGATATCCCCAAAATTGGATATGACCATTGTCTGGCTAGACATTTGGGATGTCCAAAGTAGAAGCAAGGCAAAGAGCCTTATTAACAGATGTTTTAATGTAGGAAACAATATTGCTACCATCAGAGGGGCAAATATGAACCCAGACATGCCCCAGTGCAGAAACAGCTAGAAATAGGGGCATATAATGTTATCATGCAGAATTCAAGGAGCAAAGTGTGTCAAATGCAATAGACTACACAAATTGAAATATCATTGTCAGTTCACATAGTATTGCAAAGTGAATGAGAAGACAAATTCTTCCCATTTTAAAACAAAAAAGAGTGAACCCTACTCATACTCATTCAAGTGTATGAATTGTTGAGAAGATCATCAAGCTAACTCAAATCAGTGCCTATTTTGGAAATACCATTTCAATTGTAACTGGCATAACAAAAAGCAAAATGGACTTCATGAAAACAGAAGGACTTCAATTTACTCAGCTGTGAGTAGTGGTAAAGTATGATTTTAAAAGAAATTCACATATTCTTTCAAAACATTCACAAAAACAACTTTCTTATCAATACTATCCTTGAGACTTAATCAACCTTTGATATTATCTTTATCTAAGAACCATCTTGAACATATATTTGATCTATCCTGAGTTTGAATAACCAAGAGGGAGAGAAACTTGTAGAAGTTCCTAATTATCCTAATTGGTCTACATTTTCTAGAAAACCCACTCATAGTGGTGATTTACCAAGAGTTATTACTTATATCAACATTTATCTTTTTTTTTCCAATTTTCTTTTCACAAAGACATTTACAATTATAGGGATATTTTACTTGTCTCCTTTTCCAATAGTAATTCTGTATACTATATGGTGAATATTTATTCAGATTCATCCCAAATGACCTTAAAGTATCTGAAGGATACTGAGGCTAATTTTTGTAACATCTTAGTTATGACTGGCAATTTCAACATTTGAGACAGTTTATGAGACCCTGATTATCCTTTTCATTTGTCTCATAGCAATTTACCATTCAACATTGCAGACTCTTTTAACTTAGGTCTCTCTGAACCCACTAATCATGTTACTACCAGATATTCTGACAACAGTCAAGATTCAAACTCTGTCATTAATCTAATGTTCCTTTAATTTAGATTGGAGAACTTGACAATCACTTGATCTAGCAGGAGTGGCATCTTATGTCAGACCATGTCCCCTTTACTATTACTATCCCAATTGTCAAAGAACATTTTCAAACCAAGAAATGTATGATTGTTAAAAATAGTGATGAAGAGAAATCGTTTATTGAGGAACTCATTAGAGTTATCAATCCAGTCAATACTAGCAATCTTTTGAATAGTGATTCACTCAAGATTGGTGTTCTCGATCTCACTCACTTTATGAAGAGAATATGGGAGAAGTATTCAAAGGTTGTCAATATTACCAAGCATTTCAAGAGCTGGTGGGATGACAATTGTAAACATAACCTTGATATATACAGATCAACCAAGCACATTAAAGACTGGAAGCTGTTCAAGAGGATGGTCAAGAATACCAAACATTCCTTCTTTGACCAAAAAATTCAAGAAATTGCCAATAAAAACAAAGAACCTTGGAAATTCATGAAATGGGTCAACAAGTGTAAACTTCCCACCATCAAAGCCATCAGATATAATGGCAGACCATGCATAGAAATTGAAGATCTTTGGAGTGTGCTTCATTTGTCTTTCAACATGGCTTAAGACCAGTATATTGACTTTGATGTTTTAAATAAAATCTCAAGCAAATGTTCTACTGAATGGGTTTCATTTTCAAGAGAGGAATTCATTAGTTCTATCACCAAATGCAACAGCTCATTGACTCTAGGTTCAAACAAAATATCTTGGAGATATTTCAAGTGTATTATCAAAAAAAAATCATGTCTGGAAAAGATTATTGATATTGCTAATGCATGTCTTGAGCTCAGTTATTGGCCATCTCATTTCAAGATATTCATGTCTATTATCATCCTAAAACTCAACAAGAAGTTGCATGACTCTCCTAAATCTTTTCAACCTATTGTCCTTCTCAACACTTTAGACAAACTCATTGAGAAAGTCATAGGCAATAGACTCCAATTCCAATTGATTTTGAATAATTTCATCCATCTGAGTCAATTAGGTAGTCTAAAACAAAGGTCAATAGCAGATGTGGGAGTTACCCTTATATATTTCATCTACTTGGGGTGGGTCAAACAAAAAATAACAAGCTCTTTAACATTTGATATAGCTCAGTTTTTCCTATTCCTTAATCATTGCTTACTTTCTTTAATTATTCCTTAATCATTGCTTACTTTCTTTAATTCTCAGGAAGGTGGGCTTTGATCTTAAAGTCAAAAGATTCTTTTCCAACTATTTAATTGGCAGAAAGACTAGATATTTCTAGAACAATTTCTCTTCTCCTTTTTTCGATGTTAATGTGGGAGTGGGTCAAGGATTGGCTCTCTCTCCTATTCTATCCACTTTATATTTATCTTCTATTCTTCATATTCTTGAAAAATAGTTAAAAATCTTAAAAATTCCTGTGTCTATCTTATATTTTGTTGATGATGGGCTTCTTATAGCCTAGAGCAAATTTCTTTCAATTTTGAATGACTTTCTCTTTTGTAGCTATAGTATTACTTCTTTTCTTCTGGAAAAGTTCAGACTTTTACTAGAGCATGGAAAAACAGAAGTTTTTCACTTTTCTAGGGTGACTAGCAATTTTGATCTGCCTCTACTTGATCTCTCTGCCTTGGGAGGTCCTATTCTTTAACTCAAAAACATATGAAGATACTTAGGGTTCTATTTCAATAGAAAGCTTTTATTCTATTACCATATCAACTTCTATATAAACAAAGCAATTTCAACTGTCAAATGCTTGAAGTGTCAAGATCGTTGATGGTGGACTTCATTTTTATTTTTTCACTTTATTTTATTTTTATTTTTATTTTTTCATTTATTCTATTTTTAGAACAACTCAGGTTAGGGTTTGTCAGTCACGCTGTCACATCAGTCACAAGTTGATGGCATAGTCACAAGACTGATCATGAGACTTGGGAGAATTTAGTAGAAGATTAGAGAACAGATGACATCATACAACATGGACACCACATGTTGACCTTATGGACTATATATGGTTGTTTAGGGTAGGGTGCATAGTAGTTAGCACGGACCATCTGTAGGACTATATAAGGTAGACTAGTTTGTAGAAGAGTTTTCTATCAAGTTCTCTTGTGTTACTCAATACAAGAGTTGTCTTATCGCTTAACCCTTTGAGCTTTAAGTCATAACATGAAGACCCTCAGTAACTCTACACATGGGTTAGTATCCTATCAGAAACAACTTCTTTATTGTGACCTCTCTATTGCTCTCTATAGGTTTTAGCTTTGGTATTATAATAAAGCGTTGCTGTTATATCCACTCAAAACCCTTAATAATATGCAAAGGAGAGCTACAATTTGGATCTTAGGGGCTTTTCAAACCTTTCTATCATATAGTATTGAAGCAATTTATCACTATCACAAATAAGCTACTCACTGGTTGTGATACTTGAACTTAGTAGTGTTTTAGAGGTTCAGTATAAGAAGATAATGATAAGTAGTATCAACAAGGATAATTGATGTTGTTAAGTCTAAGGTCTAGCCCTTAGACACAGAAGTATATATATAAAAGAGTGATGGTCCGTGCACAAGCTGTTGCCATCACATGATCAAAACTTGTACCTGATGGGAGCTGTCATCTGTCACAGCAGCTGTCAGGCTAATTTTAGAAGATAACTAATTATGTCACTAC
>Ga0157368_1001408_pt1 | contig 10071 bp, 8 predicted proteins | sample AttbisABBM3_FD_113146 | JGI IMG/M metagenome (GOLD analysis project Ga0157368, IMG submission 113146) | Fungus gardens microbial communities from leaf cutter ant in Botucatu, State of São Paulo, Brazil - Atta bisphaerica ABBM3 | ecosystem: Host-associated > Fungi > Mycelium > Unclassified ...
CAAAAGAAAACAAAATTCCTATAAAGTCAGAAAATAAAAGAAAAAGAAAATAAAAATTGTTCATGTCCCAAGTGTCCCATAACACAAATATGTCTACAGCTTCTCTTGTATCTCATTTGCCATCAACTTCCCTACTGGTATCTCTATCTTGTTTTTCATTCTCTAATATATATTGTATTTCTTTATATATTTTTCTACATTCTTTGTTACTTCTGGCCACTAATAGTTTCTTATTACCAATTTCATTGTCTTCCATCTTCCATCTTCCTCTATATCCAGCTACCAATATGTCATGATGTAACTAGATAACTTCTAATCTCAGCTTTTATCCTTTGGTACATATACTTTTTTCTCCTTTAACACTAACTCTTCTTCTATTTTCTACTTATCATCTCTTAATGCTTTTTCTACAAACATCATTTCCAGTTCTTTTACTACTTCTGTCATTTCTTATACCCATTCTTTTATTAATGGTTTTCATTATTGTTCTTTATTCTAATCTTTTAATCTGATCTCTTACTGTCTTTTTCATTTTTGTTCCTAGTACATTTTTTAAAGTAAAGTCAAATCTTGACAAATATAATACCCAACAAGCTTGTCTTCTGTTCAACTTCTGTGTCTTTATAAAATATTCCAAATTCTTATAATCCATCCAGACCTCAAGCTTGAACTTAGCATCTTCTAATAAATATCTCCAGTTTTCTAATTCCCTAATTACTACCAACATTTCCTTGTTATGGATTTCATAATTTCTCTTTGTCTCATTTAGAGATTTTAACAAGTATGCTACTAGCCTCTATTATCTATCATTACACTCCATCAACAATACTCTTCCTATTGTCAAAATCAATGATGGTAGACTTATTCTTTTTCTATTCTAACTTTTTATTTAAAGTCTTTTCCATTTTTTACTCCAATTCTTCTATCTCTTTTCTTTATCTCTTATTTTAGACTTAAGAAAGAAGTGACAAAGATGACATAATAAGATGTGATAATGGCATTACTTCTTTCTCTCATACCACTATCTTGTATAGTAGTGCTTATTGCTTCCCTCATTTGTAAACTTTTAAAGTAACATCTTCCTCACATCTATAAATAGATATCAACATGGACAAAACTAGAGGTCAGTTAGCATCCTCAATCCATAATTCCTTTAGAGAATCATTTATATACTCTAATATAGAGAGTTCTCAATCACTATCTCTCTTGTATGCAATAGTGAAAGAGGGAGAGAATATTTTTATGAATACAGCATCAAGAAATAAACCTATGCTAGTGAAACTGTCAATATATATAGACCTTAAGTTGAGGATAATAATAACCTAATCATTTCTCAAAGAGTTGAACTATTTATAATCTCTTATACCATCAGCCAATCTGTGGATTTACAGTTATGGGATAGCTATTTCTGCCCAATCCCATTTTTGGTATGAATAAGTATATAGAAAAAAATACCAAGAATATCATATGCTTACTACTTAGAATGGCAGCATTCATCAAACAATGTAAGCTTGAAGATAAAACAGAAAAAGATATTTTCCAAATCTCTGAATTTAGTTTTGCTACTTGGGAATTCTTATTAGCTATCTATAAAGCTGGGTAGAATAAGTTGACTGCCAACAAGAATCAAAAATATTTCAAATAATGTGTTTTATCTCAATTCAATAAAATGCCATCTAACTAACCTTAGCTCCATGCAGAAAGAAAAGCAAGCAAATATTTCCAAAATCTCTTCTTCTATTTCTCCCAGACCAAGCAAGAAAGTCTTGGAAAAATCAAAATTTTTCAAGAAAAACTAAATTTTGTCAACTAATTTGCAACCAAAGAAGCTATTCTATATCCAAGCATTCAAGAGTAATGTTAATGATATCATCAAAATAAAGAATATTTTCTTGAAGCTTCCTGCCAGCAAAATTTTGGAAATTCACAAAGTTATGAATAACCCAAGCCAAAAAGCTAAACCAAAGCTCAATATGATCACTAAGAATCTATCAAGAAAACAAGTTATAGTTCCTATGGGATCAAATAATACTAAAAGAGTGATGGCAAAAACAGACACTCGTGTATTCAACATTAACAGACTCTTTAAGGAAGTTAAATCTGAGATTTCTATCAACCTTATTTATTCTAATAACAAGAGACTACTTATAACCACCAACAAAGTAGCTGCAATTTCTAACTTGAATATTATCAAGAAATACATGAAGGATATCAATGATGTTGACTCAAGTGATATCATAAGCTCAAAGCTTTCATAATTTAAATCCTATCTAAAAATCCTCAATATCACCTACTCTGTTGAAAATACCAACCTTCCCATCTTATTTGATATCATTAAAAGTGTTATTAAATCAAATCACATTTTTAATGATATAGTTTTAGCATTGTAACCACATATCATCAAAATCTCTCTAATATTGAACATGGTAGTCATCTGGATTGATATCTGGGATTTTTAGAATGGCTCAAATACAAAATTGCTCATTAATAGATACTTCAACATTGGCAGTTACATCACCACTATTTATGATACCAACATAAACCCTGTTTTCCCTAGTGCAAAAATTGCTAGAAGTGAGGCCATACCATATTTACATGTTGTATACATGGAGCCAAATATCTGAAGTGCAACAGATCACATAAAGTGGAGCATTATAGAGATATAGTTTGGTGTTGCAAAGCCAACTTCAAAATAAACCTATCTAGACTCAAAACTCTGAAAGAGAAACATTGTTCACATTCATTCAAATACATTGACTATAAAGGTAACCACCAAGTAAACAGCTATAACTGTCTGTTCTGGAAATATAAGTTCAACCATAACTGACATAGCAAAAAGTTTCAGAAGATCCAAAAAATCAGGGCTAATTTAATTCACTCAATTGTAGATAGATTGAAACAATGATTTTAAAAAGCCTTAAAATCTTTTTGCAGAATGTTCACAAGAACTATCTCTTCACTGATCTTATTTTAGAAAACAATAAAAATATTGACATTGTATTTATTCAAGAACCCCCTTGGTCTATTATCTGGACTATTCCTAGTTTATCATCTAAAGAGGGTAAAAAAATTGTTGGTGCCTTCAATTACTCTTTATAGATTACTTTTTAAAGACAATCAATTGATAAAAATGAACACTCTAGAGTCATCACATATATCAATACTAGACTTGTTCAATTACATTTTTTACTTAGGAAGGACATTATGAACTATAGAGATATTAATCTCATTTCTTTCTTTAATAACAGCATTATTTATTTCATCATTAACATCTATTCCAACAATCAGCAGAATACCTTAAATATCTAAAGTAAATCTTAGCAATGTTCTTATTATAACAGAAGATTTTAACATTAAGAATAATAACTGGGACCTGTCATATCCTCACCACTCAGTACATGCTGATACTCTCATAGAAATCACTGACTTATTTAATCTCAGACTATTGATGTCCATCACTCAAGTTTTAACTCAATATGCTGATAATTATAATGAATCCAATTCAGTGATTGATTTAATGTTTTTTTGGGTTAACTCAGAAGAAATTGACACTTATTCTATTTTATCTGATTTACAAAGTCCTTCTAACCACACCTCCTTAACAGTTAACATCATTACCAACAAGGAATTTATTCAAGATAAATATTGATCTTACTAACATCCCTGATAGTGAATTGCTGAAAAGAATAGTATAAGAATTCGTAGCTATCTTAGAGAACCTTTGAAATAAGTATTTTAAATGTGTTAAAATTACTAAATATTCTAAAGTATGGTAAAACAAAGAGTGTAGCAGAAAGCTGAACATGTATCACTCATCCAAGTCAAGTTTGGACTGGAAAATATTCAAAGAAACAGTTAAGAGAACAAAAAAATCATTCTTTAATGAGAAAATCTAAAATATTGCATCAAAAAACAAAAGATCTTGAAACCTTATGAACTGGGTCAAGAAATGCAAATTGCCAGCCACAGATGCCATTCAATTCAATTGGTATCTATACATTGAATTAGAAGATCTTTGGCAAGCTCTTTACCAAATCTTTAATTCAGCTTAAGATTAACATATCAATTTATGTTTACTTGACAAAGTCCCATTAAGATCTTTATCTGAGTGGCCACCTTTTTCCAAGGCAGAATTTACTAATACTATAAAAAATACAGCAGCTTGTTCATCTTAGAACCTGATTATATATTATGGAGTTACCTTAAAATTCTGATGACTGATAATAAATGCATCATAAATATCATAAATATCATTAATGCATATATTAATCTCAGCTTCTGGTTCTTGCACACTAAGAGATCAATATCAATTATTATTTACAAACTGAACAAACCAGCATACAACTCTCCAAAGACTTTTTACTCCATCATTCTCCTCAATATACTTGGAAAACTTAAAGAGAAAGTTATCAGTGAAAGACTTCAAATATATTCAATCACTTCCAATTTTGTTTACCTGAACCAATTAGGAGATTTGAAACAACATTTTATTTTAGATATAGGCCTATATTTAACTCATCTAATTCATACTGGATAGGTCAAAGGTTTTTATATGAGCACTTTGGCTTTTGAAATAGCTCAATTTTTTCCATCACTCAATCATTAGCTTCTCTCACTGATTTTGGACAAAGCCAGGTTTGATTTGAGAATCTCTCTTTTCTCTTCCAATTATTTAATTGATAAAAAAATCCAGTATATATGGAACAATTTTTTCTCTTTCTCCTTCAGAACAGATGTAGGTGTGGGTTAAGATTCTTATATTTTTGAAAAAAGAACTCAAAATCTTTTATCTTCTATTTTTGTTTCCACTCTTTCTTTTGTAAATGATAATCTCTTTATTTCTCAGAAAAAAAGTTATGAAAGATCAAATGTAAATTTATTTTGTAGTTATAGTATCTTTTCCTGTCTTTTCAAACAATTTGGCCTTAGGATTGAACATAACAAATCAGAAGTTTTTTATTTCTCTAAGGCTATAAAGAATTTTAATTTCTCTCCTCTAGACCTAGAACTATTAGGAGAATCTATTTTATGACAAAAGGATAAGTAGAGATATTTAGAATTCATCTTTAACAAAAAAACTTTTCTTTTGTCAACATATTCATTTCTATTCCAACAAAGCCTTATCTACCATTAAGAGTATGAAAATGTTGGGAAATTCTACTAGAGGTTTGTTGCTCTTGTATAAACAGCTCCTTTACAGGATATGTATCATACCCATTGTGATTTATAGTTTTCAACTATGATATTACAGAGAAGTTTGAAGCATTTTGCACTTCACCCATGTGGAGAGTTGAGGTTATAGCTAGTCTTATTCCCATACATCTTTATCTTGACAAAGTCAGTGGAAGACATTATCTAAGAATCATGTCTCTATCTAGATAACACACTCTTAATTCACTTTTGGACAGTCAACATTCAAAGAAGACAAAATACTATCATCTATCAATAGGTAACATGACATCTATACAATGTCAGAAAATCAAGAGTTCAATTGTGAACACCAACAATCAACTAAATGAAGTTTTTCCATTCTTCAATAGACTTTATAAAGAAAATTTGCCTGGATTTTGATTAGTAGATAATTTCCCTAGTTGTTTCTCTTCCTATACAGTGAACCATAAAGACAGAAGTCAAGAATGCTTATCATCATATTCTTAACAAAATCTTCAAATACTTCTTCTCAAATCCAAATACCATTCTCATTATTACCAATACCAGCATCAAGAATAATGTTGTAACTTTGATAGTACACATTCATTCTAGTCAAAAAATTTAGCCAAAACAATCCACTATGTAATAAACATTACTTCCACTAAGATGGAATTGTTTTCAATCAGATATGGAATCAATCAAGCTATTTAGGTCTCAAATACCAAAAATACCATTGTTATTACTGATGCCATACATGCTGTAAGACATATCTTTGATTTGTCTACCTACCCATATCAACTGCATTCTACTACTGTATTTCAGGATCTTAGAGCTTTCTTTAACAAAAGCTCTAACAACTCAATTGTCTTCTAAGATTGCTCTAGCAGTGTAAAATGGCTTTCTCACTTGGATGTTAACAAAGAGACTAAACATCTTAATATCAAACCTATTTTCCTTTATAAATCATCATGGGATTTTAGCAAGAAAGAAGAATGTAACTCAATTCTACAAAATTAGCAAATGTTATTTTAAGTATTGGACTACAAAGAGAATAATTTCTTAATCTAATCAATGATAATAACTTACCTACTAAGCCTACTTATATGAAAGGTGGTACTTGGCTCAAACATTTTGGATATTCTAACACTTTATATGCACAAGCAACTAAAGCCATTACAAACTATACCCCTATAATTATCTAAGGTTTTTTTCTAGAGAACTCTTCAATTGTCCATGCAGTGTTTATCTAATTGAATCAAGACATCACATCTTATATAATTGCAGAAGATATAACAAATACTAGAATTACAACAGAGAGTCTTTGAAAAACTTCATTACTTTCCTTAAATTTAATCCAGGAGCATTCTCTGTCAAGATCGAAGAAGGTGGACTTGACTTATTTTATTTTTATTTTTATTTTCCATTTTCTTTTCGATTTTAGTTCTCTATTTTCTATTTTTAGAACAACTAGGGTTAGAGTTGATCGGTCACACTGTCACCTCAATTACCTGATGACATAGTCACAAGACAGATCACGAGACTTGAGAGAATTTAGTAGAAGATCTGAGAACAAATGACGTCATACAACATGGACACCACATGTTGACCTCATGGACTACACATGGTTGTTTAGGGTAGGATGCACAGTGCTTAGCACAGACCATCTGTAGGACTATATAAGGTAAACTAGTTTGTAAAAGAGTTCTCTATCGAGTTCTCTTGTGTTACTCAAATACAAGAGTTGTTCTATTGTCTAACTCTAAGAACTTTAGATCATAACATTCTCCTTCTGTAAAGGAATCACTTAACAGCAATCTTACTGTTATTATTTTACTTAGTGTAAACTAGTATTGTTTACAATATTCTTTTCTTCTATTATTCTTTTTCTTCTCCTTTTTTTTCTTTTGTTATTCAAGTATCCATGTTGTAGATACCATAGTCTACCACTACATCCCATGTAATAAATTATTGATTAAAAAAAAGATGTGATGACAGTCACTGACAAGTCACACAGGTCATGGTCATGATCATAATGTTAGATAATATAGCAAGATATAAGTGTATATAGACCATGTACTAGAAATATATAAAGTAGACAAACCTGTACTAAGAATTTTACTGAGTTCTTTTATGCTAAACAAGATCAGTTCCTTCTTTTGACCAAACTCTTGGGCTTAAGTCATAACACCTATAGTATAATCTGATATATTCACTTTTATTCTTATTTTCTTATCTAAATCAGATATTACCAGAATAGATTCCATAATGAACTATTTCTTTAATGCTTTGAATGACTCTTTTGTCTTATCTCCCATTCTTACTTCTGCTCTTTTCTTGTCAACTTATGTAACAGTCTTATTATTTTTGCAAAGTCCTTTACAAATTTTTTATAATAATTAGCCAGCTCTAAAGACTTCTGTACTTTCTTAATCAATTTAAGAACTGGCCAATACAATACTGCCTTTACTTTCTCTTTCTTTAGCTTTATCCTATCTGGTCTGATCACTAAAAACTCTACTTCCCTAACTATCAGAGTTAAAAACAGTAGATTTTCTTTTCTTTTTCATTTATTTTATTTTTCAGACTTGGGATTAGGGTTTAGTATGATGTTACATGTGACTGTCACAAATGTCACACAATGTGATATTGTGTCACATTTTTATCACAAGCCATGGTTATATAATTACATATTATATAGAATATTGTAGAAGATTTCAAAGCAATGATATTATCCTATATGTCAACAGCATGTAGTATTAATTCAATACAAGGTTTCTCTTTTGACTTATTTCTTGGTCTTAAGTTGTAATATTAGAACTCAATTCCTTTTCTTGAGACTGCCTAATTCAGAGCCTCCTCTACTCTTTTTACTTACTCTCTCATCATTCTTGACTAGGAGCAACACTGCTCTTTGGTCAAAAAGAATAGCTAAACCCTAAGCTTATAGAATATACTAGCTAGATAGGAGAAGTCTAGTTTTTCAGATTGTGTTGAAGCCCACTAATGCTTTTGGGATGTATTACCTTGTATAGACATGTTAGGTAAAACCTTTGTAGTAGAAGCTTCATACTACAGTGTTTTCTTGTAACCTGTTCATGTAGAAGAATAGTAGTAGCCCTTTAGATGTTATCTAAAGTAGAATGACCTTCTTAGGTCAAAATTGTATACAATTCAATTAGGGCAGTAGTTGGTAGTCTAAGTAGTCAGTAGTTAGTATGAGGTAAAACAAGAAGAAGGCTTACTAATACCTATAGAGATAGCATCAAGTTCAGAATACAATTCAGAGAGTGAAGTTAGCATTGGCTCCTTTTCTTTACCACTACACATCTCTTCTTCTCCTACACCACCCTTTTATAATAATATAAGTCAACTTGATCCAATTCAAGCAGAGCAGTTGATTTGGTAGTACTAGAAGCAAATTGCCAATATACAAGCATAGCTCCAGACATTGGCAGGAGAAGTAGGAGCAGTGGTAGGAATCCCTCAACCAAACACTGAATCAAACATAAAAGTGGCCAAGCCACAAACATTCAATGGGAAAGCAGGAAAGATTTTGGGTTTTCTGATAGTATATAGACTTTTTATAAGAATGAAAATGAGGAATGATTCAGTAGAAGAACAAATTCAGTGGATATTGTCATATATGCAGAGAGAATTAGCAGATATATAGAAGGAGAACATCTTAGAGAATTTGGAGGCAGAAATACTGGAATATGGAACAATAGGAGAATTTTTGACAGATTTAAAAAAAAAAGGAATTTAGGAGAGGAGATGACAAAACAATGAAAGTGGCAGAGCTGAAAAAGATAGAGCAAAAAAGTAGGATAATGTAGGAGTTTGTACAGGAGTTTAGAAGGGCAGCTAGAGAGAGTGAATATGAAGAAAGACCATTGGTGGAAGAATTTAAAAGAAGAATGAATAGAGTTATCAGAAGAAAGTTGATAGAAGCAGAAAGACCTTCAAGAAGCATTAAAAAATGGTATGAGAGAGCAGTAAATTTGGATAGATATTAGAGGAAGAGTAGAAGAAAAGAAGAGAGGTTAAGAGGGAGAAGGGAGACAGAAGCTTCAGCTCAAAGAACAAATATACTAGCAAATGTTGGTGGGACATAAAGGCAATAACTATCTTAGCCCAAGTCTGGCCAAGAAGGCAGGAAATTCAGTAGTAGATACTAGCAGGGCCTACATCAATGGAGAGAGTGAAAAGAACAAATATAATCATAGTGAACCTGAATCAATGGGCAGAATTTATATCTAGGCATGATCCATATGCCATGAATGTAGATAGAGGAAGGAATTGCTATGGTTGTAGAGGTTTTGGTTATATTGTAAGGAACTGCAGAAATTAGAAAATAGTGGAATGAGAAAGAAGATTGGAGTATGGAGACAATTTGAACAATATAGCTAATTTAAATGGGGAAGAAAGTCTGGTAGTTCTTGACTAGGCTCTAGTAATTACAATAGGTTTGCAATGCTCACTAGGGTAATGAATAATACATCTTGCTACAATCTAGATAATAGGGATATGTTAAGAGAAGTTATGGTAAAGATTGGCTTGGAAAGAATTGATACACAGGAGGGAGTAACAGTAGAAGCATTATTAGACAGTATGTTGTGGCAACCACTAGTAACAAACACCAATAGCAACACAAGAAGTAAATCTCTTAATAGGATATTGTTGTGAGGATCACAAGAGAACTCAACAAGGAGTCTCTGATATATTGCTATCCTATTTATACTATAGATACATGGCTCATGCTAACAATAAATAACTCTACCCTAATGTTTATGTGTTGTCCATACTTCCACCATATATCAACCTTATGTCTTTTATAAGGATACCATGCTATATATATATTCTAATGTCATCCTTCTGGTCCATTCTTCTAGAGTTTAGGCCTATGACTTCACATCATGTGAC
>Ga0157368_1001409_pt1 | contig 10057 bp, 6 predicted proteins | sample AttbisABBM3_FD_113146 | JGI IMG/M metagenome (GOLD analysis project Ga0157368, IMG submission 113146) | Fungus gardens microbial communities from leaf cutter ant in Botucatu, State of São Paulo, Brazil - Atta bisphaerica ABBM3 | ecosystem: Host-associated > Fungi > Mycelium > Unclassified ...
CTTGTTGAGTTTTCTTGTAAACTTCCCACTTAATATCTACTTAAGAGATTTACTCACTGTGTAGTTATTAATCTTTGTGATTAGTGGTTGCCACAACATAAAGAAACAGACTTCTAATTTTGCTAATTTCTTTCTAACTTCCTTAAGTACTTTTTTCAAAATTTTATTATCCTATTTATACAACATCTTTACTATATATCTTTTCAGTAACTTTTCTCTTCTAAAATTTCTTTCTTTGTTATATAAATTTCTTTCTTTGTTATATCTCAATCTGGCTATATCTGTCACAACTCATAAATAATATCTTTTTTCTTATCTATACTTTCTAATTACTTCCAGTACAAATTACAAGTTTTTATTTTATTTTAGACTTCTTTGTTGAACTCTATGGATCTTTATCTCTAGTATCCAAGAATTACTGGAAACTAGGGTAACACTTTACAGTTTCTATTTCTAGATAACTACCCTAGGTAGTATACTTAGTATATAAGCTAGTAGTTTACACTATAAGTCTTATTCTAAAAATCAATTAAAACTATTACTAACTTCTAATGCTAGCAAAAACAAACCTTTCAACTTCTGGTGGGCTTAGTCACCCATCACATCCTAAGTATATCTTTTGAAATATATAACCTATATAACTTGTAAAAGTACAGTATATAAGCTGAAGCTGAAAGTTATTCTGACTTTTACATTTTATATTCTCAGATAATATATTTTTAGACTTCCAGGAGCCTATTATTGGATCTTGAATAATGAGGTGTAATCTGCACTATATTTAGTTTCTTTCATCTCATTATCTCCATATTCTTCTTCTTAAAGTTTGTTACCACTTTCTTTATATTTTACAAGTCCTATTTCCTCTCTCATATGTCATATTCCACTATAAATCCTTTTTAATGTACTAAGTACTTTACTACATCTCTTATTTTTTGCTTATTTAGTAATATCTTAACTTTCTATTCTTTTATTTTGTTAACTTTACTGGCTTTGGTTTCTCTATCTTCTATCCCTTTACTAGCTCTCCATATCTTACTACTCAACTAATATTTATAACCAGGTGAATTCTCATTAAAGTCAGCAGTATTAGTTTAACTGTATTGGTAGATATTACTTCCTCAATGATATATGGACCAATATATTGGTCTACTAGCTTTCTTACTAGTTGTTTCTTAAACACTAATTCTTTTGTACTCAGCATCACCTTATCTTCCTTCTTTCATACTTCTACCTTTTTTCTTTTTTTATCTGCTTGCTTTTTTATTTTCTCCTACACTCTTTCCAAAACTACTTCTACCTCCTTCTGAATCCTTTTCATCCTCCCTGCAAACTCTATTACCTTTTCTATCTTTTTTCTTCTTCTAATGTTTACTTCTATTTTCAGCTCTCTTCTATAGTTTACCATGAATAGAGATATCTTTATTACTAAGTAAATTTTACTGTTTACTGCAAACTTTGTTAATATCAACCACTCTAGCCAATTTTGCTATCTATGATCTACAAAAAACTGTAAGTATTGTTCTAACTCCTAGTTCATATATTTAGTTTGTCCATCTATTTGTAGATGAAAGATTATTAACAATCTTATCTTAATACCTAATATCCTGTTCAACTTCTTCATTAGTTTTACTGAAAATTACAGTTCTCTGTCAGGTATATACTTTCTAGTAATCTGTACAACTTTTATACATTGTCTTTAAACAGCCTCACTAATTTTTCTACCATGATTCTTACTACAAAATAGATCATCTCAGATAATCTATTGTATACTACTAGTATTGTATTCTTTTCTGCTACCAATAGTAACTTTGTAATAAAGTCAACTATTAGATGAGTTTAGAGTATAGTAGAAATAAAAATAAAAATTCAAGAGGAAAAGATAAAGAAGATGGAAGTTGAGATACAGAAAAGAGACAAGTAGCAGGTAGAAGAAGAATAAGTATTAAAAGAGAAAAAAATATTATGTACTAAAGGATGAGGAGTTGAGGATGAAAATCATTCAATTGTATCATTATGTACTAGTAATAGGACATGGAGAAAGGTAGAAGATATTGGAATTGGTGACAAGAAATTACTAGTGGCCAGAAGTAATAAAGAATGTAGGGAGATATATAGATGACTACAACTTGTACCAAAGAATGAAGAACTATACAGAACTTCTGGTAGAGAAACTAATAGTAAGTAAGATACTAGAGAAGTCTACTTCCAATCTGTTTACTACTATTTCTACTAAACCTCAAATCCACTCTTCTTTTATTAGTTTTTAGTTTTTGTTATTGTTTTCTACTTCTATCTTCTAATCTGTCTTCTTGATTAGTTTGTCTGCCTTTTTTATTTTTGTTTCTGATATATATTTTAAAAGTGAAGTTGAATCTTGAAAAGCATAATGCTCATCTTACTTGTCTATGATCAGCTTTTATGTTTTCATAAAGTACTCTAAATTCTTATGATTTGTCTAGACTTTGAAGTTGTACTTAGTATCTTCTAATAAATATCTCCAAATTTCCAATTCTCTAATTACTGCTAATATCTCCTTATAATAGATTTTATAATTCTTCTTAGTCTCATTGAGAGACTTTGATAAGTATACTACTAGTCTTCACCTTCTATTGCATAGTCTAACACATTCACTTCCATCCTCCCTTTTTGTTTTTTTTTGTCTATTCTCACTTCTGTTTTTTTTTTTACTAGGTCATATAATGGTCTGGCTATAGCCACAAAATCTTTAATAAATCACCAGTAATAGTTGGCAAGTTCTAAAAACTTTTAAATGTCCTTAACTTCTTTGAGAGTCAACTGCTCCAATATTCCTTTCACCTTCTCTTCCTCCATCTTAATCTCATCTAGTTCTATTACTACTTCTATAAATTCTACTTCTCTGACCTTCCACTTGCATTTTTCTGGTTTTATACATAAGTGATTTTTTGCCAGCTTTCTTGAAACTTTCTTTACTATCTTATTATATTCTTCTTCTGTCCCCACTAATATATCATCCATGAAACTTACCACTTCTCCAGTATTGATTAAGTCTCTTAGGATCTTATTCATTATTATCTAAAACATTGCTAGTGAGCTTGTTAGACTAAAGAATGTTACTGTTGATTCAAAAATTATTTTTAATTATCTATTATTTAAGTACTTATATTTCTATACTATATACTTTTTACCATCATTCTTTCCTACAAAGAACACCAGTGCCATTTGAAGTAACTTCAAGGGCCTAATGTATTCCTTTCTTAATTATTTGTTTATAAATTTGTATATCTCTTCTTTCTCTTCTTTAGACAAGAAATGGATCTTCCCTTTCTTTGATACAAACACTTCCTTCAGCTTGATTGCATAGTCTCACATCTTTTTTGTTAGTATCCTCTCACTTGCTTTCTTTCCAAAGATATGAATCCATTTATGGAATCTTAGAGGTATTAACTTCTTAGCCTCCTTCTCATCTTATATCTCCTATTTCTCTACCATTTTCTTTACTTCCATTATACTTTTCCTTTTTGGTTTTCTGGCCTTCTCTTTCTCCTCTTACCTCTTTTCCCTTCTACTTCTTTTTCTTTTGTTTTTGTTACCTCAATTTTTTCTACTTCAGTCTCCACTGCTTTCTATACTTCTCAGAATATCTTATCATTTTTACCTCTCCTATTTTCCAATCAATTTCATAGTTGTGACAAGCAAGCTATAATATCCTGCTCTATCAGCTCTTTCTTGTTAAATATACTGTTTACATTTCTCACACATATTGATCTTTCTATCTTCTTAAGCTTGAATTCTTGCTTTCTTGTAAACTCTTAGCTCATTACCAACTCTGTTGCACCACTATCTAATAAAGCTTTCATTATAATCCCTTCTTGTATATTTATTCTTTCTAGTCCAATCTTTGCTATAAATTCTCTCAAAAGATCCTCATTAGAAATATTATTAGATAATATTTTAAATTGTTCATGTTACAATTGCCCCCATATTCCATTTTCCTTTTTTGCTTTATGAACCTCTAATTCTTACAATGTTTTGCCATATATCTAAATTCTCTATAGTTGTAGCAGTTTCTTTTACTGTCTATCTCTATTGCATAAGAGTTAGACCTAGGTGAAAACTATTGCTACTGCTCTAGATTTATAACTATTACATGTGTTCTCTCAACTTCTTCTATTGGAGTAGGCTTTATCAGTGCCTACTAAACTTTCTACTTTCTTGATTAAATCTAGTATGAGATCAGATGCATCCTATATCTCTCTTAGCTAGTTGCCAATCTAGCCTATCTTAATGCTTGAATTTCTGTCTCTTTCTTTTTTCTTAACCTCTTTTCTCTCTCTAGTGTTTGTCTAAATTAATTGCTTACTTATATCACTGTTCAATATCTCTTAGAGGTTGTTCTATCTTCATTAGCTTTTATTCTATTTAAATTTCTAAACAAATTTGTTTATAGTCTAAAAATCTTGTTTTGCTTGTTTGAACTTTACTATCTTTGTTAACTTGTCATTTTCTTTTCTAAACTTCTTTTTTAATTTTGCTAAAAACTCTACTGCTAAGGTAAACTCTAATTTTTCTAATTCCAGATCCTCTAGTATATTTTTTTCCCAAACATTTGCTAATCCTTCTTGTATATATATTAAGATCTGTTGCACCTATTCTTTTATATTTTCTTATCTAATATATAATTCACATATTATTACAAAATCTGCTATCTTGTTTATATCTCTATTAAATAAGAGTAGTTTGGCCACTTCTGGTTGAAACCTATGTTTTGTTAGAGTTGAAGACAATAAATTTAACTTATTTTTTTATTTTGGACTTAAGGTTAAGAGTTAGCATAACATCATACATGACTATTACAAACTCTTACAAACTATCATAGTCATAGCCATATAATCATGTATCACACAAAAAGACATAGAAGGTTCTAGTATAATATTGAAAAACACTTTTTTATAAAAAGATATTTGTCATTAAGTTTTCAAGTACTTAAGACCTATTTAAGAGCTTTAATAAGAAGACTTAATACTTTTAGATAACATCTCAGGCTCTCTCAAATAGATTTCCATTTAGAAAATAGTATAGTAGCCATTAATTAAACTAAATCCCAAAAAGACAAGATTTTTAGGAATAAGAATTTGGACAATAGAATAAGGCAGGGATATGACAGATCAAAAACTGGAGGAGTCTAGAATAGACTTGTGAGTAGAAGCAACTAGTAGGAATGACTAAAAAAGAGTTGAATTAGTACTTGCAAGCAGATAAAGATCATTGGGTTGATTTTAGATTGCAAATACAGAGAGAACTATATGCTTATAAGATCTTAGTAGTTTTCCTTATAGTTTTGGTTTTCATTTTGTATTTTTATTCTCTATATTTTTAGACTGATATATAAGACATAAGTGAAGGAGAGCAAGAGAGAGAATTCCATTTAAATTCTCTACTTATGAGTAGTTTAATTGCTATTTTATCAAGTAAACATTGTTAGTACCTTCTATTACTTTTAGATAAATTTCAGAGAGTTTTAGCAGCCTGGAAAAGATTGGCAAGATGAGTATCAGTTAGTATCTTCAGTTGTAAGGTTTAACTTGAGGAGTGCCTTCAAAGTATATTATCTGAAATAGATAGTATTATTAGAAGTTCTTAAAGAGCTTTATAATCTATTCAGTAAATTTTCCAAAGGAGCTTGTTACATAGTATAAAGTTTACTTTTTAGAAGTATGTTAGCAAGGAAAAGTATCTGTGAGTAGATTTTATTTGTATACTCCTTTTAATATTCTTTCTAACTATATCCTTCTTATATTAATAAGAGCTTTTATAATATTCTTTGTATTCTTTAGTATATAGTTAAAAGCTAATGTTGTATAGTTCTTATTGCATTCTAGTATAATCTTTTTTCTTTCTGTCATCTAAAGTCTATTATAAGGTGACTTTTAGCTTAAAAAAATCATTTTATTTCTGCTCATTCAATACCTTAGCATTTTATCACAATAACTTTAAATTTTCACTATTTTTTTATTCTTAAGTAGAAATTTCTGTAAAAATAAGAACTAGAGGCTGATAGATCTCTGTAGCTAATTAAGTTAGTAAAGTAGTATCTTTCAATAATTTAGAAAGATTGCTCTCAAGAAAAGGTGGTCATGAGTGAATAAACTATAATTTTGATCTGTTTTTCTATTCTAGATAACCTTCTTAATACAAAACTTTAATTCCAGACTCTCTAAGTGATAGAGAGCCAAAATTTTTTATTGACAACCAAAACCAATTCTTTAGTCTAGTATTTTCCAGATATTTCAACATTTTACAAATACTGGCTAGAATTAAAAAGTTTACTCTTAAACAAAACTTCAATATATCATTGTTTTTACTACCTCCAAATCCTTTGATATCTCAGTTATTGACCTCTCTCTATCCTCAAAAACATGATAGACAGACCAAAATATCTTCTAAACCTAACATGCTTATGTCTTTAAGCCTAAGTGCTCTAAAATAAGATAGGTAGTTAAGAACCTTTTAAAGTTTCCTAAGAATTATAGAACAATTATTCAAGATGACAGATATCTCTAATTTGGTAGATAAACCAAATTAGCTGGTATCCTATATTGAACTAGATATTTGTACTAAATAGTCTAGCTTCAAGAAGTTTGAAATTGGCAACTAAATGTAGTTTTTAGAAAAATTAAAGCTTAAGTTTCTTAAACTCATGAGCAAGGAACAAGGTACTATGGATCAGCTAAGGAAGCTGACTTGTGAATATTAAGAAATTTTTATGTTGGAAGAATATTGTCTTTTGGCTTTCAAGAAACATTTTATATATGTTGCTTACAAGTATTTGAAATCACCTGCTACTACTGAAAACAAAGAGTTGGTAGAAACTTTTGTAAGAAATCTGAATACTATATTTTAGGATATTTTGAGCTTAAAGCTGAGTCTACTGAGTGAAGTAAAAATAGACAATTTTGGAAGAAGTAGAGTAAAAAACTCTTATGATTTTGAGCATGTTATTTAGAAAGCTATAGAGCTTATCACTGAAAAGACTATTGCCTGAACTCTAAAGCAAACTCTTGTAGTAATAATCAGAAAAATAAGAGTAGATCCAGATTCAAGAATACTGGTCATATTCTCCAAAAAGAAAGTAGTCTGGAAAGTAAAATTATCTTTCAATATAGAGAATCTACAGCAGAAAATAAACATGTTAAAAACCAATATACAAAAAAAAACAGGAAAAGGATTGAGAAAGACATAAATGGGTAGTACAAAGTATTTAAGACAATATGAAGTCACTTTTGTAGAGTTAGGAAGCATCCTCAAGAGAGTATTTAGTAAGTGCATCCAGGTTTTAGCCTGGTGCTAATGTAGAGATACTCTTGCAAGTGTCTTGAAAGTACTTTTACTGTTTCAAAACTAACTATCTGTTTTTGTTTTACCCTGCTAAAACTAAAACAAAACCTATTGATAAAAGAAATATGTGAGGAAGCACATGTTAACATCAATAGTAGTTATGATGTAAGGTGATCTAAAACTTGATAACTGTAAATACTTAGATTAATAACTAAACACTGGTTATATGGCTTCTCTCCCAGCCAAAGTTGTAATGCAGAAGTAGCTAGTGAGAATAGATAGGGAAAAGTCATACTTATGAGAGCTGTTTTAGTTCTTGGAGGAAGTTGAGAGTTTAGAAGTTATGTTACAAAATATAAATATGAATATGAATAAACTACAGCCAAAAGAGAAGAATAAGGGCATAGAGTTCTATCTTTATTGAATAGCTACTAAATACATACAAACTAGAGCAGAAAAGATGGTCAAGAAAAAGTTGAATTTTTAGAAAAACCAATAAAGAATATCATATCTCAAAAGATGGTTTGTATTATAGTGTGCTTAGATACTAACATTCTTTTCTTTTTATTTATTTTTCTTGATTTAATATTTCTTTTTCTTTTTCTTGTATGAGAAAGAGGTACATAACTGTGGTCACATGACATATCATATGATGTAAGATCATAAACCTAGATTTTGGGAGAAGGAGCTAGAAGGATGATGTTAAGGAGTATGTCAATAGCATGTTTATCTCATGGATGATATATAGACTTTAGGGCAATATTATTTATCATTAGCATAGACCATGTATGTATAGTATAAATAGGGTAGCAATCTATTGGGAACTTCTTGTTGAGTTCTCTTATGATCCCCACAAGATATTTTTTATTGAGTTTACCTTAGTAACACTATTAGTCTTGTGACTAGTGGTTACTATAACAGTTTGTTTTTAGAGGTTATCAGTCTTGGAAGACAAAAAAGAGAATTCAGAGAAGAAAAAAACCCTACTTCTAATAGCAAAAAGAAGTATTAGCTGCTTATAAGAAAGTTAATAAGAAGACCAATATAAATTCTTATATAGAAGAGTGTTTAAGATGGCTGTGGTTATCAACCAACTGCTTATACTAGTTAAGTACTTTAAACAATTTCAAAAAAAAAGAATACTTTATTAGATAAAAGCTTTAATAAAATAAGAAGTTAACTCAGATGAAATCTTTAAAAAAATGTTAAAAGAAGAGATATAAGTGACATCCAAGAAGCTATAGTATAGTATAGTTGCTACTAAGTTGCAAATAGTACTAAAAAGATACTGACTAACAAACAAGAAAGAGAAGACTTGGATAAGAGTATTTAAGAGAGTGCTTGTACTTAGCTAGCTTCTAATTTAAAAGAGAAGATTGTCTCAGTAAATGCTCTAAATGAACTAGAAAGAATATAGAAGATTATAAATATGAAAAATGGAAAAACTGTGGAATTTTAAACTATTAATGATCTAGTAGTTCAGTTTCTGAATAAGTTGGCTTCCAAGAAAAAGAAGTATCAGATCTTTGTAATAGAAGAGTATGAATAAGAGAAAGAGGTCCTAGATATAGCCTATCTCAGAGTTATCCCAGTACTTGTAAACAGAATATATAAAGAAGAGGTATTGCTAGACAATAGATCTCAGATAATATCTATAAGCAGAGATATAGCTGCTATTAAAATTACTTAGGATCCAAGTCTCAGTATACAAATATAGAGTATAATTAGAAGTCTTTCATGAATGTGTAAATTAGTAAAGAATATGCTATTTATATTTAAAGAAGTCTGTTGCAGATATATATAATAGAAAAAAATACTATATCAAATTTTACTTAAAAGACTCTTTGACACCATTACTGAGAGTTAGGTGATAAGAAAGAAAATTAGATTATTAACATTATCTGCTCAAATACAGTAATAAAGATAGTACTTTCTATTTATAAGAGAGAAACTTTGCCTAGAAGAATAGACATAATTTCAAATTTTCATTAAATCTCAAGAAGTTAGCAGAATAGTTTAGAGTAGATACAAAAAGAAAGCTGTTCACTTGAGAAGTGAAGTATTACCAGTATAGATAGATGAGCTCTCAAAAAATGAAATTTGGCTGTTGTACTTATAACAGTCAGTAGGAACACTAAAAAAAAAGATGGTAACACTTTAGAATAGAGTTTATAACAGCTAGGAAGTTTTATACATAGATCACAGCTAGTAATGGTAGTGGTCAAAAGTAAAAACAAATACTTATGAGAAGAAAGTGTAGCTTGTTTTGCTAAGAAGTATAAGCCAGTAGTTTTAAAAATGAAGCTTGCTTTCAAGACTTTTTCTAACAGATTCAGAATTATTGGGAATATTCAGAGAAATACTCTAGAAAAAATACCAGAGCTATTAGAGTAGTTGTCTAAGTTTATACCAAAGGAATAATACTCAAGAGAAAAGAAAATATAAATAATAACTACAGTTCTGAATTTCTATAGCCAGAGAAAAAAGCTTATGCACTAGTTAATAGCACAACAGAATAAAATTTTTGTCTAAGATGATTTAGAAAAAGAGAAGTTTAAAGAGAAATTCTTTCTAGCTATAGAGATACATATAGTAGTATATGTACCATAGGTCAAACATTTGTTTAGAATATCACCTGCTATATATGAGAAAGTATGTGTTATGGTGCAAGACTCAAAGGGTTAAGTCAAGAAACAACTCTTGTATTGAGTAACACAAGAGAACTCGATAGAGTTCCTAA
>Ga0157368_1001410_pt1 | contig 10053 bp, 3 predicted proteins | sample AttbisABBM3_FD_113146 | JGI IMG/M metagenome (GOLD analysis project Ga0157368, IMG submission 113146) | Fungus gardens microbial communities from leaf cutter ant in Botucatu, State of São Paulo, Brazil - Atta bisphaerica ABBM3 | ecosystem: Host-associated > Fungi > Mycelium > Unclassified ...
GAAGCTTAGCACATTATTTTGGATATCAGCTGCGTTGAACGCAATGGTTCATGGCCGTACATCATACCTTAAATCTCATATCCCTAGGTGCAATCGTAGTCATAACCTCGAATTGGCGCAGCAACTGCGACAAATCACCACACTATTTCATATACCTTTGTAAAATGTCCGTTCAGTGCAAAGTCAATGCTTCATGCCAGCAGGTGCACAAGGCGGACCTTTTCTCAAGAAGGATGAGGACCTAGGACAGGTTAGGGCAGGAATCAAGTTTTCCCAAGTTGAAATTCAAATCAGATTTGATAGGCTGTAAATCTTGCAGTGGCATTCTTCTCATTCCTTTCTATAAGTTTCCAACTGATGAGATAGACAGATGATTTGACTTGAGCATACGGAGATAGGCAGATGATGGTTAACTAATATCATTTCTGACATGTCATGCAGCAAAGATGAGGCTCTCTACAGGTCTTCATGGAGGATGTAACAAAAACAACTAACTTGTCCTCTTCAAGTATGAGGAGATTAGACAATGGACTTAGTTTAAATGTATGGAAGGTACTATATTGTATCTTCTTTGGGTACCCTATTGTTCATGTCTTCCAGTGTACTAGTCCCATTACTAGTGTAAGTAAAACCAAAGTGAATGCTCCTAGCCATCTAGGCTACCCTTTTACTACTTTTCTTATATCAAGAATCCCAATTAAATCTTAGTGAGACTCAATCAATGACAACTGTGTATTCTCTATGAAATAGGATCTATTGCATGCCACTTCTTAATCTACTTTCACAGAAATTTGGATTTTAGCCATCTATAGTTGTTTGCAAGTGAGTATATTTCTTTATCTTTTCAAACTAGTCATTTATAGTTGTCTACAGTCGAATTTTAATGAGTGACTTCTAATTTATCAGAGTGATTCTTAATGTTACCAAGACTTCTTATCTATTACTTGTACTCTAATTTCAACAGTTGATTAATCAAAAACTGACAAGTATAATTTGTGTTATATATATTAGATGTGATTCATATCTCAAGATCTGAGACCCAGAGTGAATTGCTTGAGGATAGATAAATAAGAATACTTATTCAGATATACAAAATATAGAAGTCAGAACAACCTTTGGCTTTAGCTTATATGCTATATCTCTACTAGTTGTACTAGTTGCATACTTTGGAAGAGTTACTTGGTGAGCTTTGGAGGACAATCTACTGGAAGGCAGTAATGTGTACTGTTGCCAACATTGGATGAGAGTACTAGTTTTAGTTGATTTTTAGGATAAGTATAACTACCAGTTTGTTACAATCACAAGACCTTAGAGTAGGTTAAGTAAAAGAACCTTATATTAGATTAATACAAGAGAACTCAATAGAGAGTTCAATACAAAATCATCTATCTTATATACTAATAGCTTATGGTCTATGCTCTACTACTTTAGCCTATCATAAATAACCATATGTATAATATATTATATGATATCATTGTTCCAGAACCTTCTACTTTCTTCTATTGTATTATATGAGCATGTGACAATGTGACTGTGACATTTTGTGATGATTGTGACATTACACTAACCCTAACTCTAAGTTTAAAATTAAAAATAAATTAAAAAGAAAATAAAAGTGAGAAAGAAAATAAAATAAAATCAAGTTCACTCTTTGCAATTCTGACATAGTTTATATACTAAGTACTCTACCTAAGGTAGTTATCTAGAAGATGGAGACTGTAAGTGAATTATTCTAATGTTAGATGATTCTCAAACATAAGTATAGAAATCATCTAGTAAAGATATCTAAAAGTAATCAATATAAAATGGAAGAGATTAATCTGTACTGGATAAGAGAACTAGTATTATCCATGGTTAGGATTAATATGGCTAGATCAGAATATGATAAGATACTATGACCCAGATCATGTTAAAATAGATTTCTAATATTTATTGAAGATTTTAAGAAAGGCAGTCTTAAAATATAGTATTTATTTAATCAAAATTATAGAACTGAGTATAAATACCACTAAGTTATAGCAATATTGGTAAGGATTACAAGCAAACTTGACAAGAAGTTCTATTAGATTGAAACTACTACTTATATATTTGGTACTTAATTTATATGTAGTACTTTTACTTTTACTTCAAAGTCTATGATGTGACTGTAGATATTTACCTTTTCATGTGTTCCTGTGATGTCATATTAGTATAACTTTTATGTAACCTGCTATAAGTACTTGATAAAATAAATAACTAAATAAATAAAAAGCAGAAATATTAAACAATTCATGATAATATTACTATAATTAGATTTTAACTTTGCTCTTACCTATACTATTTCTTCTAACCTTGTCAGGCGCAGTTCACACTGGGGTAAAAGTCCACGGAATGGACTTGGAGATGAGTGATCTTGGCTTCAGCTTATATGCTGCACTGTTTGTCTGCCATATAGTCACAACTTCAGATGTTGGGAAGAAGTCTGAGATGGAAGTGAGTGCTAATTGGTATGTCACTATTGAATATCAGAGATTAAGTTCAATAAGAGATTATCTTTGTTGATTATCAGACTAGTGAATTACAGTATAACTACTAGTCTTATATACAAAAGGTAAGTATAGGAGATGCTTGGGGCTTCAGTAGTAATACCCCTATTACCCCGAGTAGAGATTTCAGTGTTGAGACACTGACAGGAGTAACTCCATCATAGAAGACTGAGTTGAATAGGAGTATCTCTGCCATAGAAGATAGAATACCCAGATGGTTGCAGTACTGCCATAGAAGATAGAATACCCAGATGGTTGCAGTACTGCCATAAGACATGTTGTGAGAAAGGTAGCTGCCATGGAAGGCAGGCTTGTATGTTTTGGAGGTGTCTTCACCACAGGGATGTAGTTTCCAGACAAGTAGACTTGTATATGACAAACCTGAATATGACTATATAAAAGACATGTTTTACTTATAAAACCTTTAGCTTTACTACTTTTATTATAATAATTACAGTTAGGATAACTAAAGCATATTCTCATAAGAATCATGTAAGAAGACCAATACCAGATTCTATTCCATTCTCAAACTCCATTTCTACTCAACTCTGCTCTATTGAGTCTTTTTACTTTTTCTGCATTGTTATAATTCTAAGCTTGGCTTAGGTTGCAACTTAGACAAAAATTTGAGTAAGAGAGAAGAGAAATAATAAATTAGTAAAGTATAAGGATGCAGAACTGTATCTAGTTCTGTATCTATGACTATATATACCTATTGATTATAATAAATAGGAAAAGTATTCTTGAGAAAACAATAAGAAGTCAGTAAGAAGATAATAACACATATCTAATTTCTTTTACTCTTCTAATAGCTAAGCCTGCCACAGTCTTCATTCTTAACCTTCTGTTTATGCTTAGTAGTTTCTGTTTATTATAGTATTATCATTCTAATTTTATATAAGTGCTAATCTAATATCTCAGAATTTGCCATAGTTATATATAGAGTAGTAGATATCTTTAGAAACCTTATCATATATTTGAAATACTTTCTACATTTTTCCTCAAGATGCTCTACCAAATCACAAAAAAAGTCAACAAGAAGCTTCTACTATATTCACATTTTATATACAAGTATTATAAGGAGACTAGCTCTTTCACACTCTCAGTACCTCTTTCTAAAGCTCAGAAAACTCTATTTTCTATTGCCAAACTCTACCAAAATCTATGACAAAACTCTGTGCTTAAACTCCATTTCTTATGTTAGATTATATGCTTATTATTCCTTCTTTTCCCTAACTCCAAAGCATACTATTGTTAGAATATAAGTGTTGGTTTCTTACAGATAAGTATTCTAGACAGTTCTATTATTTGATGTTTTTAGCCATGTTGATGCAACTATTTTATTTTCATGGTTAGACTGTTATAATACTACATGCCAATTTGGTCTTATCCAATATTTCCCTATGCAATGCTCTTATACTAGTTCACACTTCCCAATCTCATCTAGTATAGATAAATACTCTCACTATGGAATGAAGACTATAAGCAGTTACTCTGGATTTGTAAGTGTATCAGATATTAGAAGAGAGTTTCATGGAGTTATGAGGAAGTCTAGTAACAATGTTCAAAAAGTAGTCAACATGGAATGAAGAGAGATTAATCTACACCAGATAAGGAGTAGATCAGAAGATGGCATTATATGTGAGTTGAGACAGATATAGCCAGATTGGGATATGATAGTTGAATAAGTGAGAAAGAGTTATACAAGTGAAAAAAGTAGATTGTACAAGAAATTTAGGAGAATTGACTACTTATAAAGTAGAAGTAAATATATACTTCAAATGTCATTTGAAGGGGGCAAATATAAATAGAGAGATAGAGAAGATCAAGACAATAAAGTAATCACCACTTCATGAATAGTACAAGAGGAATAGGAAAAAATATAGAAAAACCAAATAATAAGTCAAGAAATAGGAAAAGAAGACAGTTGTCACATATCATTCCACATCTGCATTCTTTCCATTCTCTTCTGGTACAGATCATACTCCATTTCAATCACCCATCAACCTAAGAACCAAGCCCTTTACTTCTCATCAATCTTATAAAGTTCCAAACAACAACCTTACAATGTCTGACAATTTAGAGTATGTACAGTAGCAGTATTATTATAAAATACTTTTTATATTTAAGAACAATAGCCACCATATATAGTTCTCTAGTTTGATAATTAACTTGGAATTGTATCACACTTGTCTCTTTTCCTTTCCTTCTAAGCTTTTCTTATTCAAAAATACAACTATATGATGAATAGGCCAGGTGTAACATTATTCATTGAAGCCAAGATCATTATATATATAGCACTACTTCCAGCTTCTTCTTGCTTTATAAATTGCTAAGCCTTGTCTTCCATTCTATTTTCCATGCTATATTTGTGAATATCCTTGGCAAGTGTAAATTGCCCCTAACAACAGTAGAAGAAGAAAGAAAGGTACAGCAATCAATTGAAGAGAAGGAGATACAAGTAGAAGGACCAGGAAAGTTGGAAATGGTTTTTAAGAGGTTCTATATGTGTTTTGGAAGAAAAGTTAAAGGATACCAACAATAAAATCCTAGATTCTTACCATAGATTTCAGAGAAGGATTTGTATTGAAAAAGAAGAGAATATACTTATTATCAAGTTTGTATCAAAGAATAATGGAAAGAAGTGGATACTGTAAGAAAATTAGTCTTACTTCAGAAGTTATAAGTACTCAAGAGCTCCAGTTGATATTTGAGTAAGGTATTCTACTATTACACCACTACTATATATACTATAGTAGGATAGTTCATGCATATAGTCTGTGGACTTGTGACATTCCTCCCTAACCCTAGTTTCTAAAAATAGAATAGACTAAGAGGAACAGAAAAATAAAATAGAGTCTAATTTTTGTATTTCTAATAACTAATATATTGTTGCTATACTATATAACATTATCTATTCCAGATATTTCTATATTCTTCTATGTGTCACATGATTGTGTGACAGTGATAGTGACATATATGACTACTCTGTGACAAGTATCACTTCTTATCATGCTTTATAATATATATAACTATTATATATGACATCATCTCAAATCTTTTGTCTAAGTCCTAAAATTAAAAAATTAAAAATTAAAATAAAGAAAATTAAAATTAAAATTAAAGGAAAATGAAATGAAAACAAGTCCATCATTCACAATTCTGACACTAATTAGTATTGATAAAACTACACAATATTGATAATAACTGTAGATAGTTATTTATTACCATTTCAATAAGTTTTCTAAGAATATTGAGAAGCATAATGGAACAAAACAGTTTGGGGATGTTGTAAGTGACTTTTTTGCTTTAGAAATCATTATCAAAGTCAACTTTTTGGACCAGTATCTAAGACTGATATAAGTATTGATAATATTGTATTGATAATATTAATAATATTCTTTAAACAACTGTTTCTTGAGATAATATTTTAGATATCTCTATGAGATGTAATCTGGATGATGAGTTGAATTATTATTGCATTTAACAATGGCTTCTCTGAATTTGCTCATAGAAAAAGAGGCTGATAGAATGACTATAATAGAGGCATGTAGTTTGCACTTCAAGCTCTAGAGAAAATCTAAGTATATTGGCTGAGATATTGTATAGTACTTAATTTATCTCCAGGAAAAAACATAAGAGAATATAATAAGATCTTCTGAAGATAGCAACTATTCTAAATACTAATGAATATATTCCAATCTGGTAGAATAAGGCTGACTTAAGCAAGGAATGATGATGCCCAGATAGTCAGGAATACTAATGAAAACATTTGGAATATTATCTGGAAATAGTAAACTTATCTGATAGTAATAGGATAATGAATACTTGAGAGTTGGTATTGGTTAGAATAACAAGCTGAGAGAGTTTGGTAATAGACAAAGGAGTTTTGTACAGAGTTTGCTATCTTCTTATATTTACTCCTTCTTCTAGATTGCTACAACTCAAAACAAGAGAGACTAGCTGAAATTTGATGCTCTGAAAGTCCATTGCACAGATAAACTATAAGACTTCAGATTTAGGTAATGAAACTATATTACTCTTTCCAGTACAAGAATCTCCAAAGAATTCTTCTGAAAGTTGGATTCCAGGCTGAAATCCTTCTACTTTCTTTCTACTTGATTAGATATTAGTATTTTCTATAATACTAGTGACTGTCTAAGATTTTTCTCAACTTCTCATTTCTCTTCTCTGTTGATAATAATAGAGTCCAGCTGAAAGCATGAATATTGTTCATATATTGAGTCTTTAGAAGTAATACTGAGCTTGACTACATGAAATACTATGTATAATATCTATAGTACAGGAGATACCTTTAGGTGATACAACATAAGTCTTACTTGCTTTTCCATCACATAAGGTCCAAGGTAGCAATGTGAGAGTTTAGAAGATGGAGATGTAGTATAAATGTACAACAAGTTTAGGAACACTTTATTACTGAGCTTAAACACTGGATTAGAGATATACTATTGGTTATAGTATCTCATCATATTACCACAGGATTTCTAAATAGTAGAATTTGCTTCTTCTAGTGCAGATTTCATCTTATCTATAAATTCTGAGATACTCTTCAGTTTTGACTCCAATTAATGTGGCAGGTGTTCAGTAGAAAGAAGAAATAGAGGTTGTTATATAAAAGAGTGTACATAGTTATTATGCTAGAACTTTGTTAAGGGTAGAAGATTACACCAATGACTCTGCTATTCATTAACAAAATTGATCAAGCTCTTGATTCACCTATTCTGGTTATCTGCCAGACTGTAAATGCTATACAATAGAGAAACTAATCTCAACTCTAGGAAGATAGTAGAGTTTCTTGGTGAAATAATACAATGAACTGTAGGTCTCTGTCTAAGACTATATAGGTAGGAAGTCCATGTAGTTTCCATACATGATATAAGAAGAGCCTAGCTATCATGACTATTATGTGAGTCAGAATAAAGTAAGCCCACTTTAACACAAAGTCTACCACAGTTATTACTATGTCAAAGCCTACTAATATAATGGAATGTTTGAGACTATCAACAACTCCAAAACATTAGCTCTAATATTTTCCAATGCTCTGCATGACCAGTGATATTGAAGTTATAATAAAGAGAGATGGTATATCTGTAAAGTTCCAGGTTATCAGAGGTATAAATCTTGCTATAGAATGGAAGCAATCAATTTATCTCTGACCACTCTAAAGAATATATAAGCCTAGAAGATAACTATTGGAGTTCTCTTGCAGTCCTAGACATTGGTTTCTCTTGTTGACCAAATCAAATTTTCTATCATATCTCTGTTAAAAGCCTTTGTTGTTTACTTTCCAATATCAAACCTTATATTGTTTGAACTTCCAAAAACTCCAGTCTAGTTGATGAAATAGTATATCTGATTTACCTATAGACTTATCTAGATAGTGATTCAATACAAAATTGAACCTTGTTAAGTATAATAACTATTGAACTTGTTGTTAGTCAAGTTTCTTGGCCATTATAAAATATTTCAAGTTCCAACAATCAGTCTAGATCTCCATGGAGTTTGTTGCTTCTTCTAATAAATACTATCATATTTCAAGTATTTGCATTGTTACCAGCATTTTCTTATTGTGTATCTTATATGTTATAAAACAAGTATGTGGACAGACTTGGGCTAGGGTTAGGTTTAGAGCAGATATAGATAGTAGTATTATTATTAGTTTACAATGGAGAAAGGGCACGTGATCTGGAAGTCATGTGAGATGATGTCATGGGCCTAGAGTGATCTAGAAGAGTCTAGACAATGATATCAGGGAGTATGTTCACCACATTGCTACTATATGTAGTATACATGGATGTTAGGGCAGGATGCACAGTCTTGCACAGTCACTGCAGAGTAGACATGAGATAGACATGAGGCCTTGAGTGTCAAGAACGAAGAAAGTAGACTTAACATTTTTTTAATTTTCTTTTCTCATTTATTTTCTTTTATTCTATTTTTAAAACTAGGGTTAGGGTAGAGTGACAAGATCATACTGTCACACAGTAGGTCACATCAGATGATATGGTCACAAGTCACAGAATGTATGGAAGAAGGTAGAAAGTTCTGGAAGGATGGTGTTATATAATGTGTAATACACATGGTTGTTTAGGGTAGGCTAGAAATAGCTCACACAGACCATTAGGTATCTGTATATAAGGTAGACAATCCTGTACAGAGCTCTCCATCGAGTTCTCTTGTATTAACCCAATACAAAGTTCACTCTCTTAACTAACTTCTAAGGTTTTGAGTTTGTAACATTAGAACTCGATTTCCTTTCCTTGGGACCACTCAACACCAAGCCCTCCTACCAACTCATTCTATCATCATTCTTAACAGTGAGCAATACAGCTTTCTTGTCAAGAAGAACAGCCGGACCCTAGGCTTAAGGGACATACTGTTGTAATAACCACTTATCACAAGGATAAATGATCATACAAGCAATAAATCTCTTAAGACGGATATCAAGTGGGAATTTTACAAGAAAACTCAACAATAAGCCTCTTCTTAATTAGAGCCCTATTTATACAAATGTCTCATGGTCTGTGCTACTAATAATTAGACCTGCCCTATTATCCATGCTTCAACCTCATGTTTGCCTCACTTCTTACTCAAGGCCACCATGTATACTCCATGTACCCTGATGTCATCTTCTAGATCCTTCCACCATGTTCTAGGCCTATGATGTCACATCATGTGACCTGTCATGTGACTTCCTTGTTATGTGCCTCTTCATCGCCCAAAAGAAAAGAAAAAGAAAACAAAATTCCTATAAAGTCAGAAAATAAAAGAAAAAGGAAAATAAAGATTATTCATGTCCAAAGCATCCCATAACACATACCAACTAGGAGGGGGAACCCTAGTCGTTTTATTGTATCAAAGCCCACTGGTACAGTAAGACATACTACCTTGTATGGATATTACTAGATAGTTTCTGCATGGAAGCCTCATGCTGCAGTGCTCCTTTGTAGCCTGTCCATGCAGAGGAACAGTGGGATTTCCTACAAGTCCTATCTAGAGTAGGCATTCCCTTCTTAGGGATATTAGTCAAGCATTTATTAGGGCAGTAGTTAGTAGAGAAGTAGATAAATAGTTAGTAGATAGTGTAGGTGGGACAAAAAAAGGGCCCACTATCATTTACAGAGATTTCAGAGTCAGAGTACAAGTCAGAGACCGAGTCTAGTATAGGATCGGTTTTTTCAGCTCACTAGTCACCACTATCTACCCCACCGCCTCTCACATCACTATTACTATTACTATCACCACCACCACCATATACCATGAGTCAACCCAGCTATCCCACTATTATATGGCAACTTCAGAAGCAGATAACAGTGTTAACAGTACAAGTGGGAGGAGTAGTAAAAAGAGGAGAGTGTCAAGATCGTTGACGGTGGACTTTATTTTATTTTCTCTTTTCATCTCTATTTTACTTTTCATTTCTTTTTCATTTTCATTTTTCTATTGTTAGAACAACTTGGGTTAGGGTTTATCAGTCACGCTGTCACATCAGTCACAAATTGATGGC
>Ga0157368_1001413_pt1 | contig 10038 bp, 6 predicted proteins | sample AttbisABBM3_FD_113146 | JGI IMG/M metagenome (GOLD analysis project Ga0157368, IMG submission 113146) | Fungus gardens microbial communities from leaf cutter ant in Botucatu, State of São Paulo, Brazil - Atta bisphaerica ABBM3 | ecosystem: Host-associated > Fungi > Mycelium > Unclassified ...
GATTTTAGAGGCATTCAAAACGTCATCCTCAGAAGGAATTGAAGCTATTGCGGGAATTATTCCCATTAAATTTCACCTGCAAAAACTCGCTGAAAGATCCCTTATCCATTCCTTCAAACTTCCAGCTAATCACATCATTAGAGACTTAATGGATGATTTGCCTCATTAGAGCAAAAAACCTAACCCTCATGCAGTTGGTTCTCTTACAAATCAACAAAAGAACATCGCTAAAGGACACCTCATCGATTTGTGCAATAAGTCTTATGGCATCTTCCCATCTTTTTCTCCTCTTCACCAGGAATCTACTCCTAGTTTTCATTTATCAGACATTTTTTCTGATCGTTTTTCCTTTAACTTAGTTAATAAAAAAGAAAAAGACAAACTCTGTGCATAAGAACTCGACGATATGGTTCTTCAAATCTCTTCTTCCCCAAACACTGCCCTTATCATAACAGATACTAGTATCAAGAACGATATTGCTACATCTATTTCGCACATTCATCAAGCCAACTACCCCCTCATAAAGACTGTTCACCATGCAGCGTTTGTAACAAGCTCAGAAGCGGAACTATTTGCTATTAGATGCGGCATTAACCAAGCTTGCAATAAGGAAGTTGTTTCCAAAATCATTGTCATTACTGATTCCATCCATGCCGCAAAGAACATTTTCAACAGCTCCTTGCATCCATACCAATCTTATTCCATGGCCATTCTTAGTGAATTGCATTGGTTTTTCAACAAAAGTCAAGATAATTCCATTGAATTCTGGAAATGTCCCAGTTGCCTTAAATGGAGGCTCCACAAAGATGTTGACAAAGACTTTAAGTTTTTCAATCTGACCCCCTCCTTCCCTTGCAAAATATTTTGAGACTATTGCAGGAAATTGGATTGTGATGACATTATCAAGCAATGGAAAATGACTTTCCAAGCATCAGATGGAAAAGGAAAACAATTCCTTGACTAACTTGACAACGAATTTAACATTATCGAACTGGCTTATACCAAAGGTAGACCTTGGCTTCAAGTCTTCGGTCACTCCAACTCATTATGCGCTCGTGCAACAAGAGCTATTACCAATCACACCCCTATTGGAGAATACTGTCTAAGATTTTTCCCCAACAAGGACTTCAAATCTCCATGCAATAATTATTCTATCGAATCGAGAAGGCACATTCTTCACAAATGTAGAAGATTTAATGGGTACTGGAACCCAAGAAGAGATTCTTTGAATCATTTTGTCATGTTCTTAATTACTAATCCTAAAGCTTTCACTTTTACAGACTAGTCTTGTAGTTCGGCGAGTAGAACTCGGCCTTTTAGTTTCTTTTCTCACTTGTTCATTAGTTCCTTTTTCAATTTTCTCCTTTCTTGTCCTTTTTCCTTTCTCTCTTCCTTTTCTCTCTCTCTTTATTTCCATGTTAGTCTGCTCCTCATATATGTAGCTACAAAGTAGCTACCATGGTCTGCCACCACGTGCTGTATAATAAATTGATGATTTAAAAATTAAAAAAAAATTAAAAAAAAGCATATGACTGCAGTCATATGATATATCACATAATATAACATCATAAGTCTAGAACATAGTATAAGAAACTAGAACAATAATATCAGAATGCATGTCTATAGTATATTATATTTATAGTATTGACAGATTTTCTACTTCTACTTATGTTCTTTTCTTGTCAACTTATACAATAGTCTCACTATCTTTGCAAAATCTTTCACAAACCTTCTGTAATAATCAGTGTAGTAATTAGCCAATTCCAAGAACTTCTATACTCATTGCTTCTTTCTTTCTTACCACTATCTTATATAGTAGCATCTGAAAGAATTTTTAGTAAATACATTTTTCTCTTTAACATAAACACTCAATTCAACCAACAAGAAACTTGCAAGAATATGACAATAGATATGAAGGTTGATACTCCTAGAAATCAGTCCATTTCCTCAAGTTCCAATAGTTTTAGGACTTTATTAGTACACTTTAATTGTTACAACTCAAAGTTCTTAGGGTTAGACAATAAGACAAAAACTTGTATTAGAGTTTTAATATAAGAGAACTTGATAGAGAACTCTGTATTGGACTGTCTACCTTACATACTAAATCCCCATAGTTCATACTACTACTACTTTAGCCTATCCTAAATGACTATGTATTACACATGCTATATAACATTATTCTTTTAGAACCTTCTACTTCCTTCTATTGCTACTTTGTGACCTGTGACCATTACTGTGACCATTTCATGTGACTTGTGATAGTAATATCACACCAAAACCCTAACTCCAGTTCTCAGGATAGAAAATAAAAGAAAAGAAAAGAAAAGAGAAATAAAATCAAAAGGAAAGTTAAAAGAAGCTTGGGTCCAAACTTCATAAGTCTGACATTGATGTATTTTTCACTGTATATGCAGAACATGTTCAAGCTCTTGCTAATAACCTGACTTGAACTGATTAAGTCAAAATAAGTAAGCCTAAAGGATCTGCTCTATCTTATGTAATCTCAAAGGCAGAGAAGACTAATATTGCTAAGAAGGCCATAAGACTAGAAACCTCACTGGTATCTTATAATTCAAACTCTATTAACACATATGAACTACAAGTGTTCAAATTTTCTGCTATTTTATACACTGTCAATCAATCTGTGAACCTGCAACTATAGGATGGTAGCTTCTATCCCATTTCCATTTTTGGAATGAATAAGTATCTGGAAGATGATACCAAGAATATTGTATGTTCACTCTATAGAATAGCAGTATCTATTAAGCAAAGAAAACTCAAAGATAAAACTACTAAAAATATTCTACAAATTGTGGAGTTCAGTTTTGCTGCTTGGGACTTCATTTCATCCATCTATGAATTAGGATGGAACAAACTGACTGCTCACAAAAACAGTAAATTCTTTAGACAATATGTTGCAGCATAATCCAAATCAAAAGTATCCAACAACAAGTCTAACAACAAAGAAACTTCTAACCTTGGTAAACAAGCTATATCTCCAAGATCTCTCTCTTTATTCCTCTAAAACCAAGCAAGAAAGTCTTAAAAAAGTCAAAAATTTTCAAGAAAAACATAAACTCTTCTCTTGCAACTTCTCAAAGTAATTGATTATATACTCAAGTCTTCAAGAGTGATATTAAGAATATTGTGAAAATTAAGGAAAATTTTCCAAACCTTTCAGCAAAAAAGATTGTGAAAGTACACAAGGTTCTCAACAAGCCAAAAAAAGAAAAGCCCAAGCTCAACATGACTACAAAAGGACTATCAAGAAAGCAGGTTATTATTCTAATGAGTTCAGTCAATTCAGAAAGATTTATGGTCTTATCCAATAAACATGTTTCTAATATCAACAGAGCTCTTAAAGAGATCAAGTCAGATATTATGGCTGATTTTATTCAAGCTGACAACAAGAGATTAATAATTACTACTAACAAAGTTGTAGCTACTTCAGATCTCAATACAATTGAGAATTACATCAAGAACAGTGACATCATTAACTTGGACAAAGTCATGTCTCCAAGACTTCCACAGTCCAAATCTTATCTCAAGATCTTAGACATTTTCTACTTTATTGAAGACACAAATATACCCATTATCTTAGATGTAGTCAAAAATGTTCTACAATTCATTCACATTTTCACAATATCATCCTTACCTCTTGACCATGCATCATCAAAGCTTCCCCTAAATCAGGTATGACAGTAATTTGGATTGACATATAGAATACACAAAGTGGCTTCAAGGCTAAAGATCTCATCAGTAGGTGCTTTAACATTAGTAATCATATTGTGACAATTTAGAGCACAAACATGAACCCTGGTATACCACAGTGTAAGAACTGTTGGAAATGGGGTTATACAAGTTTTGCATGCCATGCACATAATTCCAGATATATCAAATGCAATGGCTCTCACAAAGTATAACATTATCAAGACATGGTGTGGTGTTGCAAGGCTAATTTCCAGACTAATATATTTAGACTCAAAACCAAGAAAGATAATCACTGACTACATTTGTTTAAGTACATCAACTACAAAGGAGACCATTAAGCTAACATGTCAGAGTTCAAGACAGTAAACTCTAACTATTTTATTTTTTATTTTTTCTTTTCTCATTTGTTATTTCCTTTTCTTTTATTTTTATTTTGGAAACTTAGGATTAGGGTTAATGTGATATCACAGTCACACACCAGTCACATGACATGGTCACAGTCACAGTCACATGTCACATGGAAAAGCATAGAAGGTTCTGGAAAGATGATGTCATACAACATGTTTAATACATGTTGATCTTAAGGCAAACACATAGCTGTTTAGGATAGGCTAGAAGTAATTAGCACAGACCATGGAGTTTTAGTATATAAGGTAGACAATCCTATACAGAGTTCTCTATCAAGTTCTCTTATGTAAACCCTATACAAGGTTCTTTTTCTTAACCTACTCTAAAGGTCTTGAGATCATAACATAACAGTAATATGTGCTCTTTCTGGAAACATTGTTTTAACAAGGAATGGTATGGAAAGAAGTATCAAGAGCTTTGTGAAAACAGAAGCAAATCAATCTGCTTAGCTGTGAGCAAGGGAAGTTTATGATTATTGTAAACTTATAAATCTTTTTACAGAATGTTCAAAAGAACAGGCTATTAACTGATATAATTTTAGAAAACCAAAAAGAGTTTGATATTATTTTCATTCAGAAACTGTCATGGTCTTCTATACAAACCATTCCAAGCTCAACATCTAAGGGAGAAGATATCATTGTTAGTGCTCTGAATCATCTTTTATGAATCATATTCTCAAGATATTCAACTTATGATGACAAACATCCAAGAGTCATTATATATATCAATGTCCAACTTATTCAGTTATGTTTTTCACTCAGGAAGGACATCATGAATTATAGGGATATTAATCTCATCTCATTCTTTAATAATGGCATTATTTTCTTCATTATTAATATTTACTCAGATGAATAGCAGACTGTCTTAAAATATCTTAAGGATATTGAGGTAAACATTCACAATGTCCTTATTATGACAAGGGACTTTAATATTAGAGATAATGATTAGGAACTAACTTATCCCTATCATTTAGTATACAGTGATATTCTCATAGAAGTTGCAGATTCCTTTGATCTCAAACTTTCATCTCCTATCATACAAGTTCCTACTCATGATTCTGACAACTCCAATTTAGTTATTGACCTTATGTTTCTTTGAGCCAACTCATTGGAAATCAATAATTATTTCATTTTACCAGATTTACAAAGTTCTTCAGATTATGCTCCTTTATCTGTCAACATCTCTATCATTGAGAAGTTTGTCAATGAATTCAAGAATATTATAGGTAACATCAATACTTCAGAAATACTCAACAGAAAATCTCTAGAAGAAGCAGTTCAAGAAAATATATCTATTTTGGATTCTCTATAGTATAAGCATTCAAAAAATATCAATATTACTAAATTTTCTAAAGCATGGTGAAATAAGGAGTGCAACATCAAGCTGAATGTGTACTGCTCTTTCAAGTCAATAGCTAATTGGAAAGATTTCAAAGATTTTATCAAGAGAACTAAAAGAATCTTTTTCCATAATAAAATCCAAGAAATCATGTCAAAGAACAAAAGATCTTGGAACCTCATGAATTAGATCAAGGAATACAAATTACCTGCCATTGAAGCCTTGAAATTCAATAGTTGACCCTGTATTGAACTCAAGGATCTTTGGCAAGTACTTTATCAAATATTCAACTCTGCTTAGGATTGTCAAGTTAATATATGTTTACTCAACAAAATTCCTATGAAATCTATATTAGAGTAGCCTCTGTTCTCTAAGAAGGAATTTAGTGATGCTATCAAAAAATGCAGCAATTCATCTATACTAGGGCCTAATCATATATTCTGGCAACATCTTAAAGTGTTAGTAGAAGACAATAAATATTTATCCAATATTGTCAATATCATTGATGCATGTATCAACCTCAGTTATTGGCTGTTATATTTCAAGATGTTCTCTTTGATTATCACTCCCAAACCCAACAAAATAGCTTATAATAATCCAAAGATGTTTTGTATCCTCTAACTTTGTCCATTCTAACCAACTTTGAGGATTGAAGTAACAATCCACTACTGATACAGGTCTATCTCTTACCTATCTCATTCATACTGGTTGGGTCAAAGGTCTTGACACAAGTATGTTAGCCTTTGACATTGTTCAGTTTTTTCCATTGCTTAACCACCATCTTCTTCTATGGATTCTGAACAAAGCTGGTTTTGATTCAAGAATCTTGTCTTTCTTTGCCAACTATCTAATCAATGGAAAAACTCAGTATGTCTGGAACTCTTTCATTTCTCTCTTTTTCAGGACATATGTAGATGTAGGCCAAGGGTCCTCTTTCTCTTCTATTTTATCTATACTTTATATTGCTCCTATCTTTCATATTTTTGAGAAAAGGTCTAAAGATCTTTTACCAAATATCTCTGTTTCAGTTCTTTCTTTTGTAGATGACAGTCTCTTTATTTCCCAGGAAAAAAGCTATAAAAAATTAAATGCACATCTCTTCTATAGTTATAATATTATTTCTAATATTTTAAATCAATTTAGACTTACAATTGAACATAGCCAATCAGAGGTTTTCAACTCTTCTAGGTCTACAAGAAACTTCAATCTCCCTTCTTTGGATCTTAGTTCACTAGGAGGTCTTATTTTATGGCCAAACATCTTAGATTCATTTTTAATAGAAAACTCTCCTTTCAACAACATATTTTCTTTTACTCCAACAAAGCCCTTTTCATCATTAAGAGTATGAAGATGCTGGATAACTCTACTAGGGGTCTGTTGCCTTATTATAAATGACTCTTATATAGAATATGTATTTTACCTATTATACTCTACAGCTTTTCCTTGTGGTACTTCAAAAGTGTCTCTTTATTCCACCTTCTCAAGAATTGAAAGAAGAATACAATGGAAAGCAGCTATGTGGATTACTAAAGCTTTCTATACACTACCCTCATAGAGGATTGAGGCTATTGATGACCTCATTTCCATATATCTTTACATTGAAAAAATTAGTAGAACACAACAATCGAGAATAGTATTCTTATTGAAAAATTATGCCCTTAATTCTCTCCTAGACAATTATATTTCAAAGAAAACAAAACTCCATTAATTATTCTTGGAAAACTTGACTTCCAAACAGCAACAAAAACTCAAAAGTTTTATTGTAGACTCCAACAATCATCTTAATAGTCTTTTTTCCTCTTTTAACAATCTTCATAAAGAACTTTTGGCTAGCTTTCATTTAATAGACAACTATCATGATTGTTTCTCATTTCACACAGTGAACTACAAAGAAAAGATATTAAGGATGCCCACATATGCAATCATGACAAAATCTTTAAAAACTTCCTCTCAGATCCAAAAACAGTTATTATTATCTCTGATGCTAACATCAAGAAGAATATTGCTACCTTGGTATCACATGTCTGCTCTGGTTGTAACATTCTAGCCAAAACCATTTATCATGCTATTAATGTTACTTCTATAGAGGCAGAATTGTTTGCAATCAGATATAGTATCAACCAAGCTGTTCAAGTTGAAAATGCCACAAACATCATCATTATCACTGATACTATACACACTATAAGATGGATATTCAACTCATCCTCTTATCCTTATCAACTGCAATCCATTGCAATAGTACAAGATCTCAGAGACTTTTTCAATAAAAGCTCTAATAATTCTATTACTTTCTAGGATTGCCTGAGTAGTGAAAAGTGGATTCATCATTTGGCTGTCAACAAAGAGACCAAACAGCTTTATTGCAAACCTTCCTTCTCATGTAAATTATCATGGGATTTCAGTAAGAAAAGAAAGTATAACTCTATTATACAAAATTGGCAAATGACTTTTCAAGCATCAGACTATAAAGGGAACCACTTTCTTGATCTTTTCAATGATGATTACCTTCCTATCAAGCCCACTTACATAAAAGGTAGTACTTGGCTCAAACTTATTAGTCGCTCTAACTCTTTGTGTGTAAGAGCAACTAAAGCTATTACAAACTACACCTCTATAGGTGAGTATTGTCTAAGATTCTTTCCTAAAGAGAACTCTAATTGTTCATGCAGATCATATCCAATCAAATTGAAGCATCATATTCTTCATAAGTGTAGGAGGTATAAAAATTATTGGAATCCTAGCAGAGAGTCTTTGATGTTATGAACTTAAGGCCTTAGAGTTGGTCAGAAAAAAGAACCTTGTATAGGATTTATACAAAAGAACTTAATAGAGAACTTGGTACAAGATCATCTACTTTATATACATAAGACTATTGATCTATGCTCCACTACTTAAGCCCATCCTAAATGACCATATATCTGCCTTAAGATCAACATATATATAATATATAATATAATGTTATTTCTTCCAGAATCTTCTACTCTTTTCCATATGATTGTGTAACTAGTGTGTAATACTGGGTCTCATCATGTGATATTTTGTAACAATAACATATTATGTCATACTAAATCCTAACCCTAGATCCTGGAATAGAAATTTAAAATAAAATAAAATAAAGTCCACTTCACAACTCTGACATTACCTTTCCCTTCAAGGTTTCTTCTCCAGAGAAACTGACTTCTATTTTTGCCATTTTCTTTTCAACTTTCTCAAGTATTCATCCTCAAAATTTCCATCATCCTACCTATATAATATCTTTGCTATATATTTTCCTAGTAACTCACCTCTCTTAATGTCTCTTTCTTCTGCCCTATCTAATCTTTCTTATTATCTAACTTTTTCATTTATCCTCCCCTTAAATTCCACTACTACTTCTTTTGCATTCTCTAAGTCTTTCTCTTTTTTTCAACTATTATTTTCTGCCATGAACCTCTTCCATCATACCAAGTTCTTTACAATCCCTCTTATTTTTCTCTTATTCAATATTTTTCCTACTTTCCATTCCTCAACTCCTTTTACTTTAATTGGTTTCACTTTTTCTACCTTCTGCTCCCTACTTGCTCTTTATATTATACTATTCAACTGACATTTACAACTAAGTGAATTCTCATTAGAGTTAGCAATCATAGTTTGACTGCATTAGTAAAGACTACTTTATCGATGGTATATGAACCAACATATTGGTCCACTAATCTCTTTGCTAGCCATTCTTTGAACATTAAATCTTTCATACTCAATATTACTTTATCCTCTATTTTTCATACTTCTGCTTCTTTCCTCCCCCTATCTGCTTGTTGCTTTCTTGTGTCTTTTTCAACACCACTTCTGCTTCCTCCTGAATTTTCTTCATCCTTTCCACAAACTCCATTGTTTTTTTCATTTTTCCTTTCCTCCTAATATTTATTCCAATTTTCAATTCTTTACCATAATTTGCCATAAATAGAGACACTTTTGTTGCTGAATGTGTCTTGTTACTAACTGTAAACTCTGCTAATGCCAACCATTCTGGCCAATCCTTTTGTCTGTGATTAATGAAGAATCTTAAGTATTGTTCTAATTCTTGGTTCATTCTTTTTGTCTAATCATCTATCTGAGAATGGAATGTCATTGACAACTTTGTCTCAATTTCCAACATTTTGTGCAACTCCTTAGTCAACTCTACTGCAAACTGTGGTCCTTTATCTAATATTACACTTTATGGCAAACTATCCAACTTCTATATGTTATCTTTAAACAACCTCACTAATTCTTCTGCTAATATTCTCCCTGTTATTGCCATAGAATGGGTTATCTTGGACAACCTATTACAGACTACTAGGATCACATATTTTACAGCTACTAACAGTAACTTTGTGATAAAGTCTATTATCAATTGTGTCTATAGTTTCTCTGATACCTCACTTGACTTTAACTTCCCTACTAGTGTGTTATAGGACACTTGGGACATGAACAATTTTTATTTTTATTTTCTTTTTCTTTTATTTTCTGACTTTATAGGAATTTTGTTTTTCTTTTTCTTTTCTTTTCTTTTGGACGATAAAGAGGCACATGACATCGCAGTCACATGATGTGACGTCATAA
>Ga0157368_1001414_pt1 | contig 10036 bp, 8 predicted proteins | sample AttbisABBM3_FD_113146 | JGI IMG/M metagenome (GOLD analysis project Ga0157368, IMG submission 113146) | Fungus gardens microbial communities from leaf cutter ant in Botucatu, State of São Paulo, Brazil - Atta bisphaerica ABBM3 | ecosystem: Host-associated > Fungi > Mycelium > Unclassified ...
ACTCCATATCTTAAAACCAAATAAGATAAACTGTGTTCTCATATGTTCAAATATCTAAACTATAAAGACAATCATCAGGCCAATTCTAACTCATGCTCATTCTGGAGGCATTTCTTCAATAAGAAATGATATACTAAGGAGTATCAAGAACTCTGGAAATCCAGAAACAAATCAATTTTGTTAGCTATGAGTGGCAATTGTTATATCCCAAACTCCGAAACATGTCCGAGACATGTTTAACTTCAATACGACATCAAATCCCTGCAGATATTTGGTCTTATTTGTGTCCAAAACTCCGTCAGTAGTTTGGTACTTTATAATGGACTTAATTCCACCAAAAGTCTGCAGTTATTTCGCTTTATTTGAGTCAAAATCTGTGGTCATATTCATCTATATCCATTGCCTAATTATCTCCTTCAAACTCCGCAAATTTACTCGGATTTTACATGGAGTTTTCCCCTCTCCAAATCTGAACTCTTATATAGTGTTTCACTAATGAAACACTCGCTTGGAGATCTGTTTTAGTTACTCCTTTTATTATTTTATGTATTTAAGGCTGATGAACCCTTTGTAGTAGCTAGCCTGATAATCAACTAAAAATTGACACTAAATCTCCAGTGTCAATGGTGATGCGCTTTACCCCTCTTCTTACAACTTCTTACAAGACCAATCTCTGAAATTGTGATCATGTGGCTTGTAGGAGGTACAACACATAAGTTGAGGCCAAGGTTATTCTGGCAAGTCCACATCACCGAGCTCATTGCAGGAGTTTCTACACTCTGTGCATGTCTGAGCCAACTCCACAGACTTTCATCTTCAAGTGCAAACCACGCCTAACAGCAATCAAGCATGATTTTAAAAAGTTTCAAGCTTTTTCCACAAAATGTTCAAAAGAATAAGACCCTCATAGACAGTATTCTAGAATCTTACATAGATTTTGACATCCTTTTCATTCAAAATCCTTATAGTTATTCATTTGCACTATACCAAGTTCCTCAAACAAATAGCATAGTAGGCATTCTAAATCATTCTAACTGAATTACCTTCTTTAGATATGTAAATGACAACAATAATTACCCTCATGTCATTTCATACATCAATATGTGTCCATTAATATGTGTCTCTCCTATTTGTGCTTCTCTCTATGGAAAAATATATTTAATCACAAAGATATTAATTGCTTTTTCATTTTCAATAATGGTAATATTTTCTTTATGCTCAATGTATATTCAGATGACCACCAAACCACTTTAAAGTATCTTAAGAATACTGAGGTAAATCTTTGAAATATTCTTATCATGACTAGTGACTTTAATATTAGAGATAATATCTAAAATCTTTCTTATCTCTTTCATTTGTCTCATAGTAACTCTCTATTTGAGATTGCAGACTCTTTGAACCTTAAACTTTCTAATTTTATCCATCAGATCTCTACTTAATGGTCAGATAATACCAATAATGCAAATTTGGTTATAGATCTATTCTTTCTCTATTCTAACTCCAGAGAAATCAATAATCACAGCATTAATCCTAATATCCAATATCCATCTGATCATGCTTCTCTTACTATTGATATAGTTATAACAGAAGAATTCATTTAAGACAAATGATGCACTATTATTAAGAATAGTAAGGAAGAAATAAAATTCATTTCTAATCTCATCCATACTATTAGAAACATCAACACTTCAATTATCCCTGACAACAATTCTCTTGAACTCATTGTTCAAGAGTATATATGTACTTTGGAATCAATATGGTACAAACATTTGAAAGTTATCAATATTACCAAACAATCCAAAGCTTGGTGGAATAAAGAGTGTTAAATAAAACTCAGAATTTATAGGTTATCTAAGAAAATTGAAGATTGGAAGGCATTCAAAGGAACTGTTAAAAGAACAAAACAAGTGTTTTTCAATGACAAGATTCATGAAATTGCATCAAGAAATTTAGGACTATAGGACCTGATGAATTAGGTTAATAAATACAAACTACTAGTTATTAAAGCTTTGTAATATAATAGCCAACCATACATCAAGATCAACAATCTATGGTAAGCCCTTTATTAAACATTCAATTTGACCTAAAATCATCAAATTAATACAAATGTTTTGAACAAACTTCTATTAAAACCATCATTGATGTAGCCTTCTTTCTCAAATAAGAAATATACAAATGCTATTGACAAGTGTAATAATTTGTCTGCTCTGGGCCTTAACAGAGTTTTGTAGAAGTATTTCAAAGTAGTTATTAAAGACACTGAATGTTTAAAAAATATTGTCAATATTGCTAATGCATACATTGACTTAGGAAATTGGCTATTGTATTTCAAATCCTCATTGTTGATTATCATTCCAAAGCTGAATAAGATATCTTATGGTTCTCCCAAATCATTTTGTCCTATCATTCTTTTGAATATCTTAGGAAAGCTGATTGAGAAAGTCATTGGTGAAAGACTTCAATTTCATTCAATATCTAACAACTTTATCTATTCTAATCAACTTAGAGGTCTCAAACAATACTCAACTACAGATATGGGTATTTTTCTCACTCATCTTATTCAGTCAGAATAGATTAAGAATATTCAAACAAGCACTCTGACATTTGATACCACCCAGTTTTTCCCATCTCTCAATCATCAACTACTTTCTTTCATATTAGAAAAAGCTGGTTTTGATTCTAAAGTTTTGTATTTCTTCTCTGATTATTTAGTTGGTAGGAAAACACAATTTTTATGAAACAATTTTGTTTCACCTTTCTTCAGTATCAACATAGGTATAAATCAAGGATTTATCTTATTTCTGATTTTATTTGCTCTTTACATTTCTTCTATTTTTTATATTTTTGAAAAAAGAGTAAAAAACCTAAAAAACCTTATTTCATTTCTTTTATTTATAGATAATGGACTTTTTATTTCTCAAGAAAAATCTCTTAAAAAAATAAATTCATATCTCTTTTGTAGTTATAATATTATTTTCTTCTTACTGAAACAGCTTGGTCTCACTATTGAACATAGAAAAACTGAACTTTTCTAGATTATATAGCTTCTTTAACCCTCTTTCTTTGGACCTTAGCTGTGTTGGGGGTTCTATCCTTTGACTTAAAAATTCATAAAGATATCTCAGGTTCATTTTTAATAGAAAGTTTTCATTTTGTCAATATTTCAAATTCTATTCTAACAAAGCTCTGTCATTTGTCAAGTATATGAAGATGTTTGGAAATTCTACTTATAGACTTCTCTCTTATTAAAAACATCTTTTCTATAGAACATATATTCTCCTTATAGTCCTTTATGGCTTTCCTCTATGGCATTACAACAAAGCACTTCTTTTATATCTGCTTAACAAGCTTAGAAAATTGTAATACCAAGCCAATTTATAGATCTTAGATGTCAGATATGTGAAGCCTAGATGCTAGCTTTTTTATTTAAACTCTTTTTTCTTTTTCTTTTTTCTTTTATTTTCTTTATTCAATCTAGGGTTAAGGTTAGAGTGACATCATGATCACACTGTCACACACCAGTCACATCATATGACATGGTCACAAGTCACAAGGTCACAGAGAAGAGTGTAGAAGGTTCTGGAAAGATAACATCATACAATGTATATTACACATGGTCATTTAGGGTAGGCTAGAGAAGTAGTAGCATGGACCATCATAGTTTAGTACATAAGATAAACAATCCTGTATAGAGTTCTCTATCAAGTTTTCTTGTATTAACTCTAATACAAAGTTCTTCCCATTAACCCACTCTAAGGTTTTTGAGTTGTAATATTAGGTATCTTCTGTACCTCTTCTACTATAGAGATCAAAGCCATCATTGGCTTGATTTCCATCTATTTACACCTTTAAAAACTAAGTAGAAGACTTCAATTAAAGACTTCTACACTCTTTTTCAATCACACAATCAAGTTCCTTCTCAAAAAAAGACATGCTGTTGATTTCTATTCTCATTGTCTTTCTTTGGAAGATATGATTTCAAAACAATACTCAAAAATCAAGAGTTCTATTACTGATACCAACAATTGTCTCAACAGAATTTTTCCATCTTTTAACTCTTTAAATAGCAAAATTTCCCCTGAGTCAAGATTAATTAACACTTTTTCTAGTCATTCTTCATTTCATGAAGCTGATTGCCACAATAAAGAAAACAAAGCTGTCTATTGCCACAAACTCAATGATCTTATGCTCAATGCTTCATCTGATCTATACACTATTATTGTTGTTTCTGATGCTAGTATTAGAAACAACATTACTATGTCAATTACACACATTCATTCATTCTTCAGTCCTATCAAAAAGACTCTTCATCACACTATTGGTATCACTATGACAGAGGCAGAATTGTTTGTGATCAGATGTGAGATTAATCAGGTTGTTCAATTTTCTGATTCCTCTCATATCATTGTCATCACTGACACTATACATGTGGCATAAAGAATTTTCAATTCTACTATCCACTCTTATCAACTCCAATCAATCACTATCTCAAAAGATCTTAGATTTTTTTTAAATAAGTATTTGTCTAATTCCATTGAATTCTGGGATTGTCCTAGTAATGAAAAATGGCCTCTTTACATGTTGGTGGATAAAGAAACAAAGACATTCAATCTTATTCCACTCTTTCCTTGCAAAACTTCAGGAGACTTCAACAAGAAGAAAGAAAGCTAACTGATGATCTAATAGATATTGAACTCTCATATACTAAAGGGAGGCCATGGATCAAACAATTCAGTTATTCCAATTCACTATGTGCTAGAGCTACAAGAGCCATCACAAATCACGCTCTGATAGAAGAATACTGACTAAGATTTTTCCCAAGAGAAGAATTCAGTTGTCTGTGCAGATTATATCCAATTGAATCAAGACACCATATCCTTCATGAATGTAGGAGGTTCAACAAGTACTGGAACCCAATGAGGGATACCATCAGCCAGTTTGTCTCTTTTATTGAATTTAACTGAAATGCCTTTTCCTTTGGAGAAAGCATTACATAACAAAGTGATTCTTTTGCTCAGCTAGTAGCTATTTATTTTGTCTCTTTCTGTCTCTCTTTCATTCTTTTTCATTCTCTTTTGTTCCTTGTTGTTTTAGTCCTATGTAATGTAGTTACAAAGTAGCTACCACAGACTGCTCTCGCGCCCCATGTAATAAATTGTTGATATTAAAAAAAAACTTTAATACCTATGCTTGACTTCTTGACAACTTCTTGACTTTTCTTATGTTTTACTTCTCTTCAGTTCTCTTCCTCAAATTTTGACTACTATGATATGTAACACAGGCTGAAGTCAAGGCCACACAGGTGAAGTTCCTATGCTTCATCTAACCTTATCTATAATTTTCCCACAGATCATCTTCTCTTCTGTATTCTGACACTACTGAGTGTATACGTGTATACTATACTACCCCAGTATTGGTTGCCACAACACATCTGTATTTGTTCATGTTCTGCATCCAAGCTGCTTATGATCCAATGCGCCTTGGATTGCAGATGCTTTTGAGTGACACTATTCTCAGAATCCTGGTGCTTATGAAATAAATACAGACAAATAATCCTCGTTTTGTGCCTACCTTAACCCTCAGTTTTAGTATGACAGCTTCTGAGATCTTCACAATCCCTAATGAACTCAATGCAGTGACAAATGAGCTTGATGGACAGATAGAAACACTAGCCCATGGAAATGAAGGCATTCAAAATACTGCATTGTTCGCTGCGAAGTACATTTTCGACTTATGTATGTCTTGACGTCCTAGTAGCTGCGTCATCCTGATTCACATCATTAGCATTAGGAACGGAGCCTATTTCAAAGGCTCCTATTGATGAACTTTTGTCATCTTTGGATCCACCCCGAAAGCCCCAGACGAGATCACAGTCAAGATCTGACAGACCCTTGCTTCGAGCTTCTGCTTCCAAAACCTTCGAGGTTACTCCTATATCTTCTTTGATTGTTGAGAATATGGATGCAGAGCAAATATGGATGCAACTAGACCTGCGTGCACAAGCGATTTGCGATCTGTCGGATTGCGTATTGGGAATCAACGAAAGTGAAGAGGAAACGTTTCGCGGGGAAACTGAAGACGATGAAGAAGGTGATCGTTTACTCAAAGTCATTGAAGCAATGGAAAATGGAGAAGAAATTGATCTTGATGCATTAGGAGAGGAGTCTGAGGAGGAAGATGTAGAAGATACGGTTGACAGCGAAAGGGAGGGCGAGAGCGATGATTCAATTAGCGAGACCGAGGATGTTATCCATTTACAACCCTCAGATGAAGACCTCTCCGATTTGAAGTCCATAAAATCAGGTACACGCTCAAAGAAGAAAGGCTCTGCTCATGGGCTCAACGATGATTTCTTTGACCTGGACACATTCCACGCTGAAACATATCAGGCAGAGGCGAAATCTTCATCTCCTGGTCAATTAACATCAATTGACGTTGATATAACTGAAGGCACGGATGATGAAGATGAAGATGTAGACATTTTCGCTTCTTTTGGTGATGAAGCAGAAACACAAGATGCAGCTGGTATGTATCAACTGATTGATTGACGAAGAGTGTTCTGACCGTCCTTAACAGATGTCTTTTACCGCGATTTTTTTGAAGCCCCAAAAAACGCGAGCTCACGGTTGCACCTTCCGGTCAAGGACAAATTTGACAGTGAAGGCCGAGTCCGTTTTCACGATGAGGTTCGAGTCAAGAAGATTAAAGCCAAAGGCAAGAACTTACCCCTTAGCTTTTTGTATGGAAACGGACTGGATGACCCAGATGACGTGGGATCTGGGTCCGAGAACGGATCGATGGATGATAGAGAGGGCCTTATAGATGAAGATAACAGTGAAGAAGATACGATGGGAGACGAGACTGTGTCACAGGACCCGAACTCGGAAGAAGATAACATGACAATTGTTGAAAGGTTGAAGGATGATTTATTTGCGGACACTGATGACAACCACACAAATGCTGGTGTGTTTCCTTGCTTTAACGATTGATCTCTCTCAAGTGGATACCGTCCAGATATGACTATGCATCAGAGGCGGCAAGCTGCACTTCGGGAACAAATCGCTCAGCTGGAGGCGGAAAACGTGGCTCAGAAAGAATGGACCCTAATGGGAGAAGCCAATAGTCGTTCACGACCACAAAATTCACTGCTCGAGGAAGATTTGGAGTTTGAACGGGTGATGAAACCTATTCCCGTGATATCTGAAGAAATAGTCCAAAACTTGGAGCAGAGGATTAAGGCACGGATCTTAGAAAACCGATTTGATGACGTTATTCGCATTCGTTCCCTGGAGGACAGGCCTTTCCTGCCGTCTCGTATCATAGAACTTCAAGATACGAAATCTGCACAATCACTAGCACAGATTTACGAGAAAGATTATCTTGCAGGTGAAGGCGGCCCAGACGATCGAGACGGAAGATTGAAGAGAGAGCATGAGGAGATTGGGCAACAGTGGGAGAATATTTGTAGTAAACTTGACGCCCTGTGCAATGCCCACTTCGTTCCAAAACAAGTATGTCCATACTTATTTTTACTTCAATGGGACTCAAACTCGTATGCAGCCCAAGGCTATGATTTCGACTATTTCAAACATCGCTGTCGCATCGCTGGAATCGGCACTACCAACTGCGAAGGCAACAACGAATATGCTTGCTCCAGAAGAAATATTCAACCCTACACCGTCAGACACACGGTCACGTTCCGAACTTACACCAAGTGAAAAGCAAGCTTTATACTCGAGAAAACGTAAAGCAAAGAAGAGGCAACGTGAGGCGTTGGAAGGGGACACTGGCAAGAGAATGAAACTGTCAAGAGGAATCAGTGGGGCGAAGAAAGAGAAGCAGGCCGCTCTTCAAAATATTGTTAAGACAGGAAAAGGCGTTACGGTTGTTGGCAAAGACTTGGCGTCGACAAAGAAGAACCGGAAAGTTTGAAGGCCACGTTGATAATTCCACACCGCCCAGCCCGTCCAGCCTTCTTATATTTACTATCACCTTGAATGGGGCTGATGACTGGATGTTACATCGCCCTTGTATTTACTCGCGATGGTTTGCGTAGGCAATCACCTGTACCCATCACGTGGGCTACTTATATAATGTCTCTTGCCAGCTCTTCCCTCACTACCATGCCGCTTCTCAGGAAGAAAGACCCGCATTCAATCCCTCCTGTATCTGCTCCAGTACCTGGAGTAAATCGGTCCTACTTGCCTAGCAACTACTCAGGTTCCTATCGCTCCTCTTCGTCCGCAACCTATGTTGCCAGCCGGGATAGCGATCCATACAATGAATCGCCCATGAACCGATCAAGTCATGTTGCCAAGTACTCCACTACAGAAGGGGAAGATCAGTATGCGACAGATAGATACCCCCACAGCAGGGGAGTCCCTGATGCCTATGCCCGTGGTGAAGCCAGTTTAGAGCAAGATCGCAACGCCCTGCTTTCTGGCTACAAACCTCAGAAACCAACGGGAGGTTCTGGGAGATTCTTCAACAGTCACGATACCGAGTATTCTAAGGCAGGAGAAGAGGCAGAAGAAGATATTGAAGGGATCAAGCAACAGACCCAATTTATGAAACAGGAGAGCGTAAAGACAACGAGGAATGCCATACGTATGGCGCGCGAAGCTGAAGAGACTGCGATGAATACACTCGGAAGGTTGGGTGACCAGTCAGGTATGTTTGAATTCTGCCTGATAACGGCATTTCTAAATGACTCCATGTAATTAGAAAAGCTTGCCAATACCGAACGTCACATGGACGTCGCGAAGGGGCACTCCGCCCGTGCTGAAGACAAAACTGATGAGCTTAAAAAGCTGAATCGTTCTATATTCAGGCCCGCTATTGTTTGGAACAAAGATGAAAAGAGGCGAGCTCAGGAAGCCAAGATTCATGCTCGTTTCGAAGAAGAGAGAAATGAGAGGGAAAGGGCAATGATGGATATTAGAGACAGTCAGAATCGCGTTGGGAAAGCGGTCACTCATGGTCACAATGACGAGGAAGAGGTTATCGGTGGAGGGCGTCGAATGGTCACTATTACACAACAAAAGGATCGTACGGAGCAACGAAAACGGTTCCAATTTGAAGAGACACCATCTGATAATGAGTTGGAAGATGAACTTGACGATAACTTAGATGAGATTAGTGACATCACGAAAAGACTTAAGGAATTAGGTACCGCAATGGGTCAAGAACTTGATCAGCAGAATTCCCGGATTGATAGAATCAGTCAAAAGACAGACCGTCTGGACAGTCACATCTTCAGGAATACAGAGAAGGTGAGTCCACTGTAAACGTTCCAAAGTTACGACTGACGTATCTCTGTAGTTGCGGCGGATCAGATAGACTACCTTGTTTCAACTATGTGACATGGATAGAACTCAAGCTGATACCAGTTATTGGAATGTCATTATTTGGTCAGACGGAAATCATGTGATTCGTGTGGTTATTGTTTATTCCTATTTTCTATACCGTAATAAGCAAAACTAGTCTAAGACACAGTGAGCATTCCAAGTAGTTATGCCCTCTCAGCAGGGTGGTATCTACATTTGTAAGATAAAATCAAATTATAGGTAAAATGTGGAGATGTCTGGTTGAGGAGAATGATAGAGTGGGTCAGGTTAGTGATGTTGGCTGTAAAAATGGGCAAAGGCCAATGGTAGCAAATAATCTAAAAGAGAAATATTAGCATAATTATAAAGAGGATAAAAGATATGGTGAAGGAATGGTAGTTGTAACTTGATGTGGTGTGCTGGTTCAGAGAGCATTCTTAGTCCTCCTTAGAATCCTCTATATCATGTTCAGTAGGTAGGGGTCTTTGATAGTAGGTGACTTCTACTAGGTAGACCTATTCCATTCTTGGTGAATGTATCTGATCTCTTAAGGAATTTGCTTAGAACAGCTATGCCTTGTTTGGTCTCAAGGATATCTAGTATATATAGAGCTTAAGATATTGTAGAGGATTTGGTGGTAGTTCTTGTATTGGAAACATGTGTTGTTGTGGCAACCACTAACCAAAATAGTCAACAGCACACTAAGTTAT
>Ga0157368_1001416_pt1 | contig 10026 bp, 11 predicted proteins | sample AttbisABBM3_FD_113146 | JGI IMG/M metagenome (GOLD analysis project Ga0157368, IMG submission 113146) | Fungus gardens microbial communities from leaf cutter ant in Botucatu, State of São Paulo, Brazil - Atta bisphaerica ABBM3 | ecosystem: Host-associated > Fungi > Mycelium > Unclassified ...
ACATGGTCATTTAGGGTAGGCTAGAAATAACTTGCACAGACCATTAGGTATTAGTATATAAGGTAGACAATCCTGTACAAAGTTCTCTATTGAGTTCTCTTATATTAACCTAATACAAGGTTCTTTTCATTGATCTACTCTAAGGTCTTTGATTTGTAACATACATAAGGAATTGAAGCTATTACTGATCTAATTTCTATTCACCTACATCTTTAGAAAATCAGTGATAGACATTAAATTAGAACCTCATCTTTACTGTCAAATCATATAATTAACATGTTATTAGAAAAGAGATATGCTAAGAACTCCCTCTTCCATTATCTTTCTTTAGAGAACATAATCACCAAGTAGTGGCAAAAAATCAAGAGTTTCATAGTTATCACTAATAACTGTCTTAATGGAATCTTTTTATCTTTTGATCCTCTTAATTGTGAGTTTTCTTCTAGTTTCAGATTAATTGACAATTTTTCTAGTAGTTTTTCTTTTTATTGAGCAATATACAAAGACAAGAAAAGCAAAGAGATCCACCTTTGCAAATGCCTTAATGGATTCCACTTCTGTTACTATAGTTTCAGATGCAAGTATGAGAAACAATATTGTTATATCTATTTCACATGTTCATTCTTATAGCAATAGTATTAAGAAAACTATTTATCATGCCATTAATATTTTATCAACCAAAACAGAATTATTTGCTATCAGATGCAGAATAAACCAAGCTATTCAAATTTCTGAAGTGTTTCACATTATTGTCATCACTAATGCTATTTATTTAGTAGAGAGAATATTTGATTCTATAATTTACTCTTATTAGTTGCAATCAATAGCTATAGCTCAAGATCTTAGAGTATTTTTAAATAAACACACTCAAAATTCAATCTATTTCTAGGATTGTCCAAGTAACACCAAATAGTTCTATTATACATCAGTTGACAAGAAGACAAAAAAATTCAATCTTATTTCTATTCTCTTCTGTAAAGTGTCATAAGATTTCAACAAGAAAAAAGAATGCAATGACATCATTAGAACTTGGCAAATAACATTTTAGGCATATAACCTCAAAGAGAACCACTTCTTAGAATTTCTAGATGATAAATATTATACAGTTGAACCTATCTATACCAAAGAGAATCCTTAGATTAAACAGTTTGGTTATTTGAACTCTTTATATGTGAGAGCTACTGGAGCAATTACAAATCATGCTTCTATAGAAGAATACTATCTGAGGTTTTTACCAGGAGAGAACTTCAGTTGCTTATATATATCATACTTAATTGAAACTCAATAACATATTCTTTATAAATGTAGAAGATATAATAAATATTGGAATTCTTGTAGGACTTTGTTAAGTCATCTCTTATCTTTTCTTGAATTTGATCCAGATACATTCTTATTTCATGAAGATATTACTCAGTAGGATGGTTTATTCTGCTTTTCTTTAGTTAATTATTTTTCTTTTTCTTTCTTTTTCTTTTTGTTAGTCCTTATGTATATAGTTATTTTGTAGCTATCATTGTCTGCTACTATGCTGCATGTAATAAATTATTGATTTAAAAAAAACAATAGACTTGGTTTTATTTTCTTTCTTTTTTATTTTATTTTTCTATCTTTCTTTTAATTTTTTTAAATTTGAACTTAGATGGAGGAGTGTGATGTAATATCACATGTAACTGTCACATGATTACATAACATAGAAAAGGTTATTAAAGATTCTAGAGTAGATAATATTGTATAGCATAGCTATAGTATGTTAGTCTCATAAAAAGTATATGGACTTTAAGATAAATTAGTTATAGTATGTGTACAGACAACAGTCTGCAATATAAAAGATAGACTAGTTTGTAATAGGAACTCTATTGAGTTCTTTTATGTTACTCAATACAAGAGTTTATTTTTTATTTGTTCTTTTGAACTTAAGATAATGTACTATAACTATAGAATATAATAGAACATCTTAGAATAATTAGTAGCTTATAGTGATCATATGTTGGCCTTATGGATAACTTAAACTATAGGATAGGTTGTATTTATAGTTGTCAGACATGGTTTATACTGGGGATCAAAGTCCACAAGATAGGCTCAGAGATGTGCAGACTTGTAGAATGACCTTGGCTTTAGCTTATGTACTGTGCTGTCTGTCTACCACATAGTCACAACTTCAGATGAGCAGAATAAGTCTGAGATGGGAGTGAGTACTGATGGATGTGTCACCATTGAATACTGGGGATTGAGTTCAATAAGAGTTATCTTTGTTAATTATTAGACTAGTGAATTACAATGTAACTACTAGTCTTATATACAAGTACTGACTATAGGAGATGCTTGGGGTTTCAGTGGTATCACCTCTATTGCTCTGAGCAGCAGTTTCAGTGGTGGAACACTGACAGGAGTATAATACTGCTATGGAAGACTGAGTCAGATAGGAGTATTCTCATCATAGAAGATAAAATATCTGGATTGTTGTATCACTGCTGTAAGGGCATGTTACAAGGAAGGTGGCCACCATGGAAGGCAGGCTTGTAGATTAGATATTGATAAGGCAGTAGTACTGCAGATATGTATTTTCCAGATGGGTGGACTTGGCATATGACAATAGTAGCATAGACCATGTTATATTGACCAGATTATATTTATATAAATAGTATAGGAATATAGTGAGGACTTCTTGTCAAGTTTTCTTGTGATCTCTATGACAACAATGTCTATAACATCCCATAATCTGTTTATATGATTAGACAGGGCATAGGATCAAATCATTTATTATTTTATAAAATTCTATGAAATTCCAGAGGTCAAAATGACTAGAACCCATACTAATCATAAGATCTTCTCTATTAAAGATTTTATTATCAATCTGCTGAGAGCATCTGGTTCTGAATATTCTCTTAAAGGAAGGAAATTTCTTTGTCTAGTGTTTCTCACACATGCTGTAGCATAATCCTAATGCCTCTGGACTGAGTCACTTAGACATGTTGCTAGTTCATTTGCCACTGATCAAGAATTCATTCTATCTTTATCTCTTTAATAAGATTAATGAATACTATGTCACTTAGAACTTTCCTCAATAATATGAGCCATTTTTGAGTTAGTCAAGTATCACATGAGAAAATAAGATTCACCAAAATTTCCATTAGATCAAAGTTTCTGGGGAGTTTTATTGGATTTTTATTGAAAATGAGCCAGACTGTTTTGCAACACTATGCATGCTCAAGAGAAGGATCATTAACTGCAAAGCAAACTTCCCAGATTTTGATGGTCCATGCTATCACACTACTAGATAATACAACCTCCATAGCACCCTTCTTACCGAGTTGCCATCCATCACTCGATTATGTCTTCTCTCATCCTCTGCCCTATCAGTTTCAACCCCTTGGTATTCATCCTTCGACAAATCTACCGTGTTGATATCAACAAGATCGCTAGTCCAGAACCGTCTAGATCGGGAAGCTTCAAACCCTGGTCTTCGAATGAACAACCAGAGGGTATACATGAAAATCATGACTGGGATCTCAATATAGTACGAGATGAAGTCGACAGAATTGTATTTCGGGTAGAACGAGGACCATCCTTGGACTGCAAGACAACACAACAATCAGACAATTCAAAGGATTTTTATGACCAGGGGAGACTTGCTCAGGATCAGGCAAAAAACGGTTATGATCTACGCCAATGTTTCAGGAATCAGTCGTGACTAAGGATAAAACGGACGTACCACAAACCCAGGGCCCCAGGGCCACGTCCAGGCTGCACGAAACTTCATACCATCTAAAGAACGACCTTGCCTGACCCAGGCCTTGCGGAAACGCCAGCTTGCAAGGCCAATTGAAAGCCAAGCAATTTGGTTGGATACACCAACTAGGTTTTGTAACCAACTCCACAGTACCCCGTTACCAATGTAGCTGCTACCAAAGCAGAGAAGGCCAATGCTACTCGTTGCAAGTAGCGAAGGCAAAGGGATTCCAACTTTCGTTGTCCAGGAGAACAGGCGAGGCGCCTGGTCCACGGCGGAGAGACCTACGGAGTGTACATTCGCGAGACGAGCTATCTGAATAGGGATGTCGTATCATACCATGTAAAACTCGAGTACCTGCAAATAGCGCATGGTTGGCAGCAGAGAGCACGGAAGTGAAGACAACCGTATTCATGAACGATGCAGCGCCAGCTACAGCTTGTCACGAGACTGGCCCATGCTGATGAAGCGCATTTCTCACCTGAAACAACTTCTTGAAAAACAATGGTAAAAGGCGACGTTACCGTACTTTGACTGGAGAGATTAGGATATGTGTAGGGCACTATCATGGTAGTATTAGCGATAATTCGTGCAACCAAACCACAAATCTTCGTCCTCACCGTTAAGACCAATCAAGAGCACAGTAGCGACATAGAAGATGAGAATTCTGAGTTGTGTCAATACGTGGTAGGTTCACATGCCGCTCGCACTCGCCTCCAAAATACAAACTTAACGACTCTAGGCATGTTTGTAGAAGGATTCTTTGCCTCGCCAGCCGTGATACCCAAACTCTCCGTTCCGCCATCTATCGAGATAATGGATGGAACGATGATAAGCAGGATCATCACAACTCACAGGCGAAGCTAGCCGTCACGAATACCCGAGCAAACCCACCAAATCCTCCAACGAAGGGTGCACCAGGAAGCCTCCAGTTCTCACCACCGATATAACGGTGTTCGGGATTGACACCTACATTCGCAAGGACACCAAGTATAATGAACACGATAACTGCTATGACTTTCAGCGAAGCAAGCCAATATTCTGAAAATGTCCGTGTGTTAGCGCGCTCCATTATTGACAAAAGTGCTTACCAAGTTCTCCATATGCTCTCACATGTACAGCATTAATACCCACCAGAAAGAACCAAAAAATCAGTCCGATCGCCCAAGGATGCCAATCCGTCCAATACGACATGACCAACTGTGCTGCGATCAAGTCTCCTGCTACCGACACCGCGTCATTAAACCAATAATTCCATGCTAACGCAAAACCATAAGAAGGCGAAAGAAATCTCGTGCAATACGTCCCGAATGAGCCAGAAATGGGGTATTGTGTTGCCATTTCACCAAGAAGTAGCAGCGTAACATATACGATGAACCCGATGATGGTATAGCATACGAGCATGCTGGCCGGTCCACCATGTGCGAGAGAACTGCCTGTTCCTAGAAACAGGCCAGTGCCTATCGTGCCTGCAATGGCTATCATTTGTACTTGTCGTGCAGATAGCCCCCTTTGTAGTCTTCCATTATCCTCGTTGACTGGTGGTACAGTTGGCTGGCTTTCTGCAGAGACGAGTGCTTGGGCACCCGAGACGGTGCCGTACTTGCCGGATGACCTAGAGCCTGTTTTATAAACGCTCATGACACTGATCTGGCTAGCTCGCAAGAAGCCAGACCACGTACTCGGAGGAAGAAGAGGCTGGGATGAACTTGTATCAGCCGACATCAGCCGACATCACGCCCGCATGATTAAGAGTGGAAGTTAAGTGATGAAACAATTCCAGTCTGAATCTCATCTTATCAATCCATCCAAAGGGTATTTATTTATTTATACGTGGGCAGTAAAGTACGAGCACAACCTAGCTGGAATTTCATAAGCGGTATTCAGAATTAGCTAGAACCCCGCGCTGTGATACAGCGAAAAACTACGTCCATAAAATGTTCTCAGAATTATACCTAATGTCCCAACGCGACATTATAGCAATTGTTTCCACCCTGCATCGCGGCACTTTTTGACCAGCCGCTTAACCTCTTGCGAGCGAGCCCGTGTTGTGACAAGCAAAGTGTCAGGCATATCAACAATCACAAGGTCATCCACTCCAAGACATGCAATGAGTCTACCTGACCCAGGAACAACAATACCACCAGCAACTTGCTCAGTCAATACTAAGAAGCCAAGTCAACAACCTATCCGCTCGTGAAAATAGAACTGCATACCAAGCTGGTTGTCTCCAAGCACACGTGGCTGATTAGCCTCCGCAGGGAGTAAATCCGCCAGAGAGGAGAAGTCGCCAACATCATCCCAACCTAGAAATAGAAATAATAATCCAAACATCATCGATCAGATTCTTACGATTCATATACACTGAGACACATACCAAACGTGGCAGGGACAACTGCGACACGGCCTTGTGCGGCTGCAGGCTCAGCAACAGCATTGTCAATAGGAATTTTTTCAAGTCTGTGCCAGATTTCACCCAAAACCCGACCACGAGCTGCTTCACTTTCATCCCATACCTCCGCAATTTTGACGAGCCCATCATAGAGGTCCGGCTTGTACTCCTTGAGTAGGGTAAGCAACAAGGTGGCCTTGGTGACGAACATTCCAGCGTTCCATCTATAGATACCGGTTGCAATGTATGATGCCGCAGTCCTGGCATCGGGTTTTTCCTTGAAACTTGAGACCAAACGAGCATTAGGAGCCTCCTTGTGCCCGAGTTTCTCGCCCAATCGAATGTAACCGAATCCTGTTGACGGATGTGAAGGAGCTATGCCAATCGTCACGAGGTAATCCTTCTTTGCCACTTCAACAGCTTCGGCGACTGCGGACAGGAACGCATCGTCTCCGGAAATCATATGGTCAGCAGCAAATGATCCTATGATGGCATTTGGATCGCGTTTCGCGAGAACGGCAGCGGCAAGGCCAATGGCGGCCATTGAATCTTTCGGGCCAGGCTCACAGAAGAGGTTATCCAGCTGCAATTCTGGCAGTTGTTCTCGAATTGAAACTACATGAGCTGGTCCAGCTACGACTGCCGTCCGTGCAGGTGAAGTGAGGGGTATCAATCGATCCCAGGTCGCCTGGATTAAGGAACGACCTTGTAAGGTAACATCAAGCAGGAATTTAGGATGTTCTTCTCGAGAAAGCGGCCAGAGACGGGTCCCTGCACCTCCAGCAGGAATCACAACATAGAATCCGGGAATGTCTCGTGTCCCTAGAGAGACGGTGGCCAAAACATTATCTCCTAAGGGCGAGGGCCGGTAAAGAGGCTCTGGTGGCTGCACAGACACTGCGGGAATATTATGCGAGAGAAATGGAGATATTTTAGCGCGAAGCTGAGGACTTGGGGGTGCAGGCGTCGCAAAACCGGAAGTACCGTTGCGTGACGCGTAGTAGTTGTGCTATCCGGATTATGAGACACACTGTAAGGAGAAATGGATGGACGGACCTGTAGGCCATCCCGAATCTGACGCTCCAGGTTAGCATTTGCCTGGCGGAGTTCAGCTGTCTCGCGTCGAAGTTCAGCCATATCCTCTTGCTAAAAAACTGTGGGTTCAAATGACTCATGTTGGTCTAACATGGACTGACGGATTTCTGGAGGGTTTGAAGAATTTGTTGGAACATGTACTCGGTGGAGCCGACAACATTGGCCTTGGTATTAACCTTGGTCCCAGGCTGGCAAACAGTCGAACTAGTGATGAAGGTTTGGGGATGCATAGGAATAGGAGTGTGGGAAGTGTAGTATAACGATTTTAAATAAGTCAATAAAACAACAAATTAATGTTAGGACTTTCCTCTTCGGGTACATACACGTCATGCATCTCGCGATAAAAATATTTCATCCCTTCCTCTAATCGTCGTCACTTTCGAACTCAATCGCCTGAATTCTACGAGCCTTGTTGTTCGGGTTTGCCAATGATGAACTCAGTGGACGTGCTGCCGCTTTTGGTTTGGTACTCGTTTCATTAACAACCTGACCGGAATAGCACGTGAGTCATTCATGAAACCACTAACTCACCCTCGCGAGATGCAAACAATATTTTCTTTGACATTTCCTTGATCCCTCCATCGTGTCCCTCATACTTCATGCTCCTTCCTCTAGCCTTCATTTTGCTTGGATCACTCCTTCCACGTGTTTCTTCTTTCTCGGCATCTTCTATTGTTCTCTGACCTCCCTCTTAGATTCGTAATGTCAGCAATCTCCAGATACTAACCACATGATTTGAACTTACTCGGGTCAAAATTGGATTCTCTGGAATGTCCTGTCGAGGGCTTTGTACTAGTGACAGATGTGGACGTGAAAGCTGAAGGATGCAATCGACATTTTCGGGACTGTGCTTGCAGGGCAACCTTCATCATGTGTCAATCACAGAACACGACACACAGCGAGGGGCTGATGCTTACTTCTAGAAATACATTTGTGGCATGTGCAGCTGCCTCCGCAGGTTCAATCTCTACCAAAGCCATCGATACAGGTTTTGCACTTGTTGGCCCAAATGTTAACTAAAATAAATCATACCCCAGTACACGACATCAAAAGTAACTTGTCAATTACACCAGAGGCTAGGCTGTCATTTTTCACACTTGCCTGTATCTTCGCACCTTTCTCGGTACTGAAGTCGGTTAGGTACAATTCCCCACCGATGACTGAATCAACTAAATGGTCGACGAATGTCTTCAAGGATTCTTCTGAAGGTTCCTACGATGCAAGCATAAATATCTCAGCACTCTCATTCTAAGCTTTAGTTGACATGGCCTCGGAGACATCGATTATGCCCAACCCGGCAAAGGTAGCGCATGTCACGCCTTCGACACGAACCAAATCAATAACCAGTGCTCATAAGTATACCAGAATACTCACATCAGCGTGTTGACAATTGGATGCCAAGTTGAGCTGGAAAGAAATAGGCGACTTACAACAACGCTCACGTCTTTTTCCCCCCAAACACCACGCCACCACCGTCCTGTGTCCCCCACCATCCCCACATGCACCGTCCATTCATCGTGCGTCGTGCTCGACATGACGATAAATTGGTATATACCTTGATAGATCAGTTGAATCATTTCATCTAGTGGACCGAAAAGGTCTATGATTGTCATTGTGAACGTCCCTCTTGGTCTGTTTGAGAATTCGGCACCCGAGATTTGTAGGTCACGATTAAGAAACTGTGTCTAGTGTTGGTCGATGTTGGACAGAGTTGTTGTTTCTCGACAAGTCGGCTCCGGTATCCGAATACGGGTTTTCTGGCCTTGTTGGGGCTGCTAGTAAGATGATAGGATGGAGTGAAAGGGAGATTGTGTGGGAAGTTTGAGGAGTCTGAGGAGCTTGAGGAGCTTGATAACGATAGCCAGAAAAGATGAGCTTCCAAACGCTTTGGGGGAAAAACCAATTTCTATTGAACGTCGGACAGAGAAAGGTCCAAGCTAGTGTCATTTCAAATAACGAAATTCTTATTACTCACGAGAATGGCGGAGTGTCGTTGGCGTGTCTAGGAAAGATCTCACGCGCGTCTACAATTATAATTCCCGCACCCTACATCAAGATCCAACAGAAATGGTACTTATGAGTTTTGACATGAGTTTTATTCTAGTATAAATCGTAATCAGTGACACAGCCAATCATGATTGCCTGAACCCTAACAAAAACATCAAGAAGTACGACTTGGTGTCAATACATTGTCTCCTGTCTTAGCTTCGAGGGACTAAATAAAATTAGTCATCGACTAACCGACTAGTTGGTTTTACTGGTTTAAAGTCAGCCAAAAAGCTGCACCCCACATACGCAATTTCCTGTTAGGGCACTAACTGAGCATTTGATGAACGTTCCGTACTTTGCGAGGTTCTTCAATACAATCCAGACTTTCTTGGGCTCTTCAATTTTGAAGTCTTGTGGCATCATCAGGTCCAAAGATTGACTGACTAGATCTTTTTGAAGCATTATGGCTGCTAATTAACATATATACCAAAGGGAGACAGCAAAACAAAAGTGTACAAGAAGGGATTAGTTTGGACCGTACACAATTTCACAGGCGACGAGATATTACGATTCGGCATGTTGAATCAATAGGTGGCAGAAGACGGTGCAGTGATGTAGAATGAAGACTGATCCAGGGCCGACGTCAAGTGCAAGGAATGGTGGCAGTTGCGACATGAGGGAGTTCGAAATGTCAAATCCGGTGTAGAATCGAAATTGCAGGGACTAGTATGAAGAGATGCGCGATACTGCTCGAAGATTCGCTCGACAAAGGAAGAGCAGCGGCGGGGGGAGGGGGGGGGGGGGTGGAAGGATTTTATTG
>Ga0157368_1001417_pt1 | contig 10025 bp, 14 predicted proteins | sample AttbisABBM3_FD_113146 | JGI IMG/M metagenome (GOLD analysis project Ga0157368, IMG submission 113146) | Fungus gardens microbial communities from leaf cutter ant in Botucatu, State of São Paulo, Brazil - Atta bisphaerica ABBM3 | ecosystem: Host-associated > Fungi > Mycelium > Unclassified ...
AATATCTCTGTGATTAACAATGTCTTTGCAGAGCAAGAAACGAAGTGACAAAAGATAAATGTTTACATAGAAAATAACTCTAAGTGAGTCCAACCTATCTGATGGAAACCTAGCGAATGCGATCCAGTTGGGATGATGACTGGTTCCCATAAGAGATTCCCCTTCACTATTAAAAAAACTGGGAACTTTGCAAATTTCAGACCAGGGAGGTTCTTGAATTAGTATAATGTCAAACTGAATTTGGGTCTTAAGGAGAGTATTGACAATTAAAGAGTTTTTACGAATATTTTACAAAAGAATTTTGAGATTCTTCACAATCATTGTTGTAATGCGTTGTTCACTTCAGAACGAATTGACTTGGACCTGTTTTCATGGATCTTAGTATACTTTTTCTATTGTCATTTCCTGTTGAATCTATGTCTCCAAAATGGACATAAGTTAAAATCCACTTGATGATCTCTGTGGCAATTTAAGTACTTGAAGGAATAGGGACATAGTTCCCCTTTCTTTGTTTCCAACCTTAGAGGATTGATTTTGTCATTGGCCTTGCAGCACCACCCGAAGTCATGATGATTTTTGGACTTGTGGGAACTATTACATTTGATGTACTTGGATCTCTGAATTCTACATGAAAACATCACATGACCTCATTTCCAACAATTTTTACATTATGGAACACCTAGGTTCATATTAGCTCCTCAAATGGTCATGATATACTATCCAATATTGAAACATCTGTTAATTAATATTTTGGCATTACTGCTACTCTGAATGTCCCAGATATTTATCCATACAATAGATATGTCTGACTTGGATGACACCTTGATTACTCTTGGCCTTAACGCTAAAGATATATTGTCAAATATTTGATTCTGCTTGAGAATCGATTTGATATCACTTGAAGTGAGACGCTCCTGGGAATTCACATGCAGGTAGAATGAAATACCGATAATTTTCAGGTACGATTTCAATTTCAGGAGTCGTAGTTCTTTAACCTGAAGAGCATTGATGTCAGTGGAGTTTTTGATGTATTGATCAATAATAAGTAAGTCAGACTGTTGACAAACTTTACTAGTAATAATGGTTATGTCTAGTGGATTGGCTTGAATGTAATCGATAAGGACCTCTAATTTCACATTACAAAGTTGTCTGTTGATATTAGCCACATGAAGAGATGAGTTTTTCATGAAGGCATCAATGTTGTCTTTGCTCATAGAGATGATTACCTGTTTCCTCAAGAAACCTTTGGTTGTCATTTGAATCCTCAGCTTCAGCTTTGGGTTTCCTTTAACAATGTTGTTGACTTGGTCAATTTTCTTAGCATTGAGAGCTGGAAATACTTCCTTGATCTTAAGAACATCAAATGTAGTGGCTGATAATTTAGAAGCCTGAGTGTAAAACTTGGTAAGATTGGAACCTTCTAATCTTGTTCTGGAAGTATTTAGAGATGACATTGACTTCCTTTGCAGATTTAGCTGGAAGGAGAGGTGGCAGAGAAACCTTATCAACAGAGATGGAAACTGATTTGGGAAGGTCTTTGTTGTTTTTCTGGACATTAGTCAGGGCAATTCTAGGAGAAAATTTTGACACTATTGTTTCTTTGAGAGATTTGGATTTGTTATCAATAAGAAAAGAATCCCAACTAGCTTGATAAACTGTGGAAATAAAATTCCAAACAGAGTCACCTATGCCATCAAAGTCCTTTAAATCGTTAGCATTTTTGGGATTAACCTTCTTGTTTGAGATGTATTTCACCATGAAATTGAGCAAATCCTTAATGCTTTTAGTGTCTGAGGCGATATGTTCGATGGAACCATGTAAAGAGATCAGATGAAAGTTACCACTCCACAAGTCTGGTTCAGTGAGAGCGTTGGGGTCATAGGGTAATTGGATGTTGATGACATTGTCATCTTCATCGCTAGGGGCTGCGACACAAGGTTGCGGTTCATTTGGAATAGCGTGTCCAGCACGTTCAAGTTGAATGGGGGAGGCCTCGTTGTTTCCATTCTGGAGTCTCGTGTTGTTTAAGGTCTCAGCCACCTTTCTGAGACGAAGTAATTTCTCCTGCTCCGTCTCATAAGACAAAGCAGGAGAGTCAGTAGGGGGGTCAGGGTCAACATCCATACCGTTGTTTGCCATTCGCTCATGGTAGATGATGGAAGAGCAAGTGGAAGACATCAACGTGTCCCTAGAAAGATTGATTTCAATAGAGGAAGTTCTTCCTCTTACCTCGACGTTGTTTCCAGGAGAGGTTCCTGTAGATTTGTCCATCCCCATGTTGTTAGTTGGAAACACAGTTGGTAAAGTAAATTGTTGTGAGTTAGATGTGATTGTAGAGCTGAAAGTAGGGGGAAAATTGAATTTATTCGCTATATTTCCAATAGGCGCTACCATGCAAGATGGTGGTAAGAGGAAAAGAAGCGATGGCGGACTGCCCTCGCGCCCCGCATAATAAATTGTTGAATTAAAAAAAAAAGGAGCTGACATGTGAAAATGATAGCCGGGGTTTTACTCTCCTTTCCGATATATCTTTCCTCCCCGCTTGCAACAGCACCTCTCACAATGTCAACAGCGACGGCAACTATTACACAAAACGGAAACTCTAATATCTCCATAAAAACCTTTGTCATTCCTCCAAGTCCTCAGAAACCACCTGTTTCCAAACTTTCACCTTCGCCATCCATGTCCACCAATTCAACTGCTACTATACGACTGTTGTACAATCGTGCAACTCGCGCATTTCTTCGCAGAGACATATTGTTAACATACTCACTACTTGAAGCAGCATTTGCCATCCTTCAACCCCCAACGACATCAACCCCAGACGCATTGACGGATGATCGCCGGAAGTGGGATATCCTACGAATCACTCTAGAGTCTACTGTATATGCTTCAAACTTCTCCCAAACAGAAACTGCTACGTTCCCGGAATCCCTGCGTGCGAGTCTATCAGAAGCGCCGCCCACCCTCACTTCAAAATTCTACAAGCGCTCCTTGTCGCTTTTCACACCGACAGATTCCATCGCCTCAGGACTAAATGCTGCACACATCCCAACACAGGTTTTGGCGACCCTCGTGCTTGCTAGCCTGAAATTGGAGTGTCCAGACTTTGCGCGAGTCATGATAGATGATTGGTTAGGTCGGAGAGAGCCCGCTCTCCGAAGCGTAGATGATGGAACGGAATATGAAGATGGCTACGCAAAGATTATGGACCTTTATTGCTTGCATGTACTGCCAAAATTGAGTCAGTGGGACTATGTATTCGAGTTTCTTGAGTATGAGAGTGAACTCTCAGCCAAGACTCGTGAGGTAAGAAAACATGTTTGACTTCTCTGCGTGTTACTGAGCCATCGCATTAAAAGAGACTGAAATTGAATCTCAAACTGCTTCATACCCAGTCCTCAGTATACCATGGTCCATCGAGTGCGTCTTCAGTACCCAATGGATCCGAATCATCGACGCCTCGCCCTCATTCACCCGCTCCTTCCTCTGCCTCTTCGTCCTCCCTTTCAACAACATCTACACACACAGTTGTGCCCTCATGTCGAGTTAACGGTACATCGTGTAATCATTCCTGCTCTTCCTCTAGCTCGTCTCGCAGCGATGTCACTGCTCGTGCTAAGGTACAACCTCAAAGCTGTAGACCCTCCAGTCAAGCTCAAAATGGACATGCTCGTTCCCCTCGTTTGCGGAATTCTCGAGCAGCATCAGCATCTAGCACCTCAGGAACACAGCCTTCTACCCTTGTGCGTGCTGCGCCCGTAGCTCAGTCAGCGGCTGGCACTCGTTTAAGTACATACTCTCTGGTTAAAGCTGCAGTCTTGCCGTATTTCACAACGAGTCGGTTGACCACGCTGTTTTTGGTGTTTGTAATGATCCCAGTTGTCAGCCTTTTGATCAGAAGACGGAGAAGAGCAAGATTTTCAGGCACTGGTGGAGCACAGGCTGGAAGTGGAGCTACAGCTACCAATGTGGAGCTGGTGCGGTGGGGGATTGAGTCTGGGTTGTTGCGACGAGCGTGGGGCGAGGTGATAAGGGTAGTAGCCGATACTGTTAAAATGGCTGGCAGTGGGCTTGTATGAACGAGGGATTTTATCTAGTCTGTTTTGTTTTGGATTAATACTCTTGTGAACTTGAATCAGTAGAGTTGATATCCTAAGCCAAAAACGACAGATTAGTACTCCTACATGTGAGGACTAGCTTCTGTCTTTCCCCACTCCATCTCCAACATCTCATTTCTTCGATCCCTGTCATTGTTTCTCTCCTTCTACAACAAAGGAGATATAATTATATGAGAACCTAGTAGAATCATTTCTATAAGCGAACTTCAAGTTCTACAGAAGCTGCGGAGTTTTTTTTTGCCAGGAGGCCATGTCATCTGGCACGACAAACAAGGATCATCATCCTCAAAGTTCTCATGAAGAACCTCAGATTCAATCAGCAAGTCATGTTGACGACAGGAGACAGTAAGAAGCCCCTTGTCTTGACAGAAGTTTCTCTGTGTCAGGAGGATCAGTACATTGATCATTTGAACACACAAATGAATTCTCTTTACTTTACAGAAGGAACGAAGTATCATCTGAGATAAATGTAATTCCCCACCAAAGCCCGATAATCCTCTCATACTCCAAACATACCCATCCTGAGCACCAGCCAGAGCGATGCCTCCGAGAATGAATCAAGTACTCAAAAGTGATGATTCCCAGACTTGGAAGAGATTCAGTGCTAAAGCTAGCACCCTGGTTCGATCTAGAGGACGGGAACGCGGGCAAGAAGACGGGAAAGCTCAACCAAGCCCGAACTTTTGTGTCCACAGATTGTTCAAGGAAAAAAATGTCAATTGGTAAATTTATATATACGCTGACATAACATTCCCACATTGGACCAGCAAAATCACGAGGTTGTAACCTGAATTTTATAAGTAGCCGGTCATTTTGACAATCAATTGCCTGGTATAAAATGTCGTTCTCCAAACCCTCAACCCTCGCACGGTTGAATGACGACATTCTGGGATGCTTTGGATATATCCAACCTTCAGAAACACTGGATCATCTTGTCCGGTTTCTTGGAACATGGAGTGGCGGCGAGTGAGCATGTGCTTAAATGAGATCGAGAATGAGCTGATGGACGATTATGCAGCAAAGTATTCATGGTTAGAGGAATTTGGTAAATGTCTGGATATGGGCTAATAATCTTATTTCTCCAGCTTGTACAATACATCATCAAGTTGGTCATCCCCTTTCTTCGGCTGAGAGCTCGTTTGCAGCATCGTGCTGGTTTGCGTTCGGGGCCGATGAGCAGTTCGGCAGATCGGTGTACAAAGCTTGACAGATTACTAGGAGATTCACGTACTCTCTGGCGATTCTGGGGTTCATTTCAGTTTATGCTCTAACTTGATACAGGCTCTAATCTCCTTTGAAAATAGGATTGCTGCCCATCTTCCAGTGGCTTATTTCTTTGGAGCGGAATCCGCAACCCACTCGTAACCTTCATGTTATTGAACGCTTACAGGGGTGGGCAATGCTCTGCTATTATCCCTTGGAGCACTTATCCTACTTAGGATCCCATGGGATCATTCCGGCTAGGATTCGAAATCCTCTTTCTATTTTTTCGGGCAAGAAAACCATCGGCCTCAACCCTGGTGTTTTGGGTCGTTGGTCTTGCCGGTTTTGGGCTCTGTATGTCATTCTCCAGTTTGCGCACCTTTGTGAAGACCGGCACCTCCTTCAATCAAGACAGAAGGCCTTGCGTAAGGCAAAGGGCACAGGATTGACTCCTTCTGAGAAGCAGGAACTAGGACAGCGTTGGGATGCCTGGTGGTCTGAGGTTGTTGTAAATGTTGGGTATTTGCCACTGACCATACACTGGTATGTTCCTGTTGTTGTCTCTGGTGACGCTAACTCTGAGTATTTCTCCAAGGTCACTTGAAAATGGTCTATTCAAGGACGATGTATATTTTGATCTTAACACATATTTGGTGATCTGACGGCATTTCAGATTTGGATTGCTGGCTTCGGATTAGTTGCTGGAGTTGCATCGTTCAGAAGCGGGTGGCGTGCAACCGCCCTTCGTTCGTCGTCGCCTACGCCATGCACGCCGACTTCCGAGCAAACGGGCAGCTCATTGCTTTGTGATTCCATTGGATACGACGCCTCAGCTTAGGATATTGGCGTCTGGCCGTTGGAATGTAACCATCTAGTCAGGGTGTAGTTACCAAATGCTGCACTTTGTAGAGCCCAATTTCCGATCTAAGCCCATGATTTGTAATGTGAAGCGGCTGAATGTTGAGAACTGAATTGATTTGCAGCGAAGTAAAACATCATCGAGGGAAGAGTATTCCCCCTGGGTTTTAGCAAAGATAGCACTGGGGCAGGGTAACTATTTGTGCTGGTGATCCTGATGTGTTATTGAATAATATCACTCATGATTTGAAAATTTTGAGTGGCAAAAAAAATAGTTTAATCTCTCTCTAACATTATCAATATACCAGCAAATCATCAATTTCTGATCAAGATATGTATGAAAAAAGTTCTCGACCATACACAGGTATTATTTAAGATATTGTTGATTTTAGTGAAATATGGAATCTTTTACAATGGGTACGGCTCACCCTATTTGCTATGAACTATGTAACTATGTTTCATTGTCAGCAACTACAAGTTAGGATAACTATGGAGCTCAGAGATCCTGAGTATAAGATATACAAAGAGAACTCAACAGAGTTTCTGTTAGATTTGGGCTGTGTTGTAGCAACATCTTGACTGTGATGGTAGTAGTAGTTGAGTTCTGCTAGACTGTGTCATGGTGTGCTTGGACACTAATATTTTTCTTTTTATTTATTTTTCTTGATTTAATATTTCTTTTCTTTTGATTTTCTTTTTCCTTTTCCTTTTTCTTGGACAATGAAGAGGCATATGACCATGGTCACATGATGCATCACATGATGTGATGTCATAGGTCTGGAATAGAGTAGAAGGAACTAGAGCAATGACATCAGAAAACATGTTTGCCTTGTGGTAATAATATAGTAGACTCATGGACAATATGTGTATATTAGAGCAGGACTATTTATCATTAGTACAGACAATATATATATAGTATAAATAGGATAGTAATTCATCAAGGACTCCTTGTTAAGTTCTCTTATGATTCTCATAAGATACTATCTTTCTAAGTTTACTTAAGTGATACTATTAGTTATCTTGACTAGTGGTTGTCACAACAGTAACTCTTACTAAGGACTCTGTGTCACACAGACTCCTATTCCTTTTCTTTACTCTATTATTATTCTTGACTGAAGAGCAGCTTAGCCCTTTAGTCAAGAAAACATATAGCTAGGCCCTAGGCTTATGAAGTAAACTAGTCAGACAGAGAAAGCTTGGCTAACCAGTTGCACTGTAGCCCACAAGTGTATATTAACCATATTATCTTTTGTAGACATGATAAATAGATATTTTGTATAGAAAACTTGTGCTACTGGTTCCTTTGTGATCAGTTCATACAAAGTAGCAATATTATCCAGTAAGAAAGTGTCTAGATTAAGAATTTTATTTTTAGTGGTATTAGCCAGAATTTATTAGAGCAGTAGTTAGTAGGATAGTAGACAGATAGTCAGTAGACAGTATAAGATCAGGTAGAAAGAATACTAGCTAGCACTTACAGAGAAATTTTGAAAAATTTTTCAGAAGAATATCAATTTCAGTTGTCAAACATCATGACAATTAACAGTATTGTGGACATTAGTCAGGTGAACATGGAAAGATTGATTAGAGATATAGAGGAAAAAGAAGCAACTAGGTTGTTGAAGTAAATAATGGAAAATAATGTGACAATATTGAATTTGCAAAAACAAATATTAGAGTTGCAGATAGCAAAAGATCAGAAAAAAAGAAGACAGCAAGAGAAAGAACAAAGAATATGAGAATATGAGAAAAGATAGAAAGAGAAAAAGCAAAGAAGAAATAAAGAAGAGGATAGATAATGAATGAAGAAAAGTGGAAGAAATGAGAATGAAAGAAGAGCAGAGAGAAAGTGGAAATGACAGAAGGTATGGAAAAAAAGAAGAGAGGAGAACAAACAAAGAGTAGTGAAAGAGAGGAAATATTTTGTTTATAGAGAATTTGAGCATATTACCTATCACTATAGAAATATGGGGGAAGAGAGATTAGTATTGATGCTCTCAAATAGATTTGAAGTTTTAAGGAACAGAGTGATGCAAAAAGTATTAGATATATAAAGCTTGGACTCTAGTTTTTTTATTTTATTTTATTTTCTATTTTATTTTCTTTTTATTTTTCTATTTTGGAAATCTAGGATTAGGGTTAAAAGTGACATTATAATCATACTGTCACACATCAGTCACATCAGATAGCACAGTCACAGTAATAGTCACAAGTCACAAGATTATAAAGAAGAGTATAGAAGAATCTAGAAAGATGATATTATATAACATATACAACATATATTGACCTGATGAAGAACTTATGATCATTTAAAGTAGGCTAAAGTAGTAGTAGCATAAACCATTAAGTTTTGGTATATAGGGTAGACAATTCTGTATAGAGTTTTCTATTAAGTTCTCTTGTGTTAAACCCTAATACAAGGTTTTAATCTTACTGTCCCACTTTTAGGACTTTGAGCCATAACAAAAAGGAGAAGGAAAGAAAGAAAAAGATGGAAAGATGATTTTGAGAGAAGAAAAATTGAAAAAAGAGAAATCAGTAAAAGTACAATAGATAGAAGTAGAAGAAAAAAAGATTATTGAGAGAAGTAATAGTAAAGATAGAATTAAAACAGAAAGAAGAAAAAGAAGAAATAGTTGTAAAAGCATTATTAAACAGTAGAGCAATGAGATTAGTGATAAGTAAAGAATTTACAAGGAAGTACAAGTTTAGAAGAATAAAGTTAGAAAAACCAATTTATATGAAGAATATAGATAAAATGTTAAACTATATGAAATCAATCATAAATACAATGGAGATAGATTTGGTTTTTAAAGAACATAAGAAGAGAATCTCAATAGATGTAATAAGAGATCAGAGTTGGGGTGTAATATTAGAGATATTTGTTACAAACTCAAGCCCTTAGAGTTGAACAAGAGAAAAAATCTTGTATTAGGATTAACACAAGAGAACTCAATAGAGAACTCTGTACAAGATTGTTTATCTTATATACTAATACCTAATGATCTATGCAAGCTATTTATAACCTACCCTAAATGACCATGTATATGTCTTAAGGTCAACATGTGTATCACATATTATATGACATCATCTCTTCTAGAATGTTCTATATCCTTCTATGTGTCATGTGACTTGTCACTGTCACTATATCATCTGATGTGACTGATGTGTGACCAAGTGATATCATTACTAATCCTAACCCTAAGTTCTAAAAATAGAAAAATAAAATGAAAATGAAAATATGAAAAAGCTAAGTCTACTTTCTACGATCTTGATAATATTGTAGCTAGCATGCTACAATCTAGAAATTGATTGGAGAACAGAGAAGGTATAAATGATAAAATGTCTAGATAAGTATAAAAAGAAGTAGAGAATAAGATAGACAAAGCCAGAATAGCAAAAGTAGAAAGAAAAAGAGGAAAAAGGAAAAGAAACAGAAAGAAAGAAAGAAAGAGTTTAAAAAGCTAATAGTTAAAGAAGAAATAGAGATAGCAAGAGTGATAGAAGAAAAAAAAAAGAAGAGAAAGATTTGATAAAACTTAGAACAGTAGAAGAAATAGTTTTAAAGTAGTTCTATAAATATTTGAAGATGTTTGAGAAGAAAAAGTTAGAGAGGATACCAACAAGAAAGACATGGGATCATGCTATAGATCTCAGGGAAGAATTTGTGTCAAAAAAGGGAAAAAAAATATCTGTTATCAAGAATAAAGAAAGAGAAGGTATAAGAGTTTGTGAAAGATTAGTTGAGAAAGGAGTATATTAAGCCATTAAAATCATCACAGATGTCACTGGTATTCTTTGTGCCAAAGAAAGATGGGAAGAAGAGTTTTGAGCAATCAGCAG
>Ga0157368_1001418_pt1 | contig 10023 bp, 6 predicted proteins | sample AttbisABBM3_FD_113146 | JGI IMG/M metagenome (GOLD analysis project Ga0157368, IMG submission 113146) | Fungus gardens microbial communities from leaf cutter ant in Botucatu, State of São Paulo, Brazil - Atta bisphaerica ABBM3 | ecosystem: Host-associated > Fungi > Mycelium > Unclassified ...
AGCTAATAAAACTTTATAGTTATTAATAGTCTAATATCTCAGTGGTATATCATTACTTCTAAACATCCTATATATGTACAGATAGCTCTCATTTAGAGCTTTCCAGTACAACTTGGTTTGTAAGAATCAGTCTAGTGATTGTAGAAATACAAGTTGAATTTGTAACACCATGAGAGAGGATAGATGTGGCCAAATTGGTATGTGACATGCTTATTGACTTATCTGCTACTCTCTTTTTCTAAAATTACAGCAAGTAGTTAGTACAACATATAAGTTAAAGCCAAGGTTAATGTAATGTTCTGCTCATCACTTTCTAGATAAGTATATCTTATTCACTTCTACACAGCATACACAGACTTCTGCTCCGAAGTGTAAACTGCATCTAACAAATAGGTGTTATATAAGTAGAATAGTAGTACAATTGTATTTTAGTCTCAGTTTAGTTACTTGTTCCAACTATTGGACTTTGAGGATTCATAATAGTACTTTGCAAGTTTCAGAATCACATCCAGTATGTTGAAAGGTTACAAAACAATGTGCTCATTGAGCTCTGCCTGTACTACTACCATCTGCTCCTCCTGGACCTCAAGTTATCATAGCTTGAATTTGTGACTCACTTCTACTATATGAGTCAATGAACTAGCAGGAGAGATTTGGCCTTGACACATATATTCGAATCAGTACGTTTCGAATGACGTTGATCTGAGGACATTTTTCAGTCAAGTTTCTCAGATTAGGCAATGAAAGAGAAGAACAAGGAAGCAATCTTTATTCGCATACGCATGCGGTGGTATGACGTAATTGACTCTAATTCTAGAATCTGAACTCCATCGAATGATGGTGCTGGAGCAAGACCGAATGGATAAACTTCTGAAATTGGCCCTGCGGAAAGGGAGCATCTTAATTCTGTCATAGTGTGCCCTGAAGAGTGAAATCACGGGTGTTCCCCAGCACGGTATATGGACACAGTCTCATAATCGTCCCTCGTAATAGAGAAGAATAGCGTCTCTGTAATAGCGCAGAGACACTTGCGTCCTGTGCCTTTAGAAGGCGGGTAAAAGCATGTCTGACGTGATGTGCGACATTTCCATGAGGGTGATGTAACTTGTGTTGCTCGATTCTAGAATACAGTAATGATGAATGACGCTGATAAGATCATACATTTAAGTACCCGCCGGATTCCCATGGACAAAACCTCTATATATTGAGCACCTCTGGCCCTTCCCCCTCGTGACCAAAATACAACACCTAGAACAGCAACGATGCCACAGGGAACTATGAGAGCACTTTGGTATAATGGAGTGAGATTTTTGACGAATTTTCCATCAATTCTTCCAACTTACTCGTCATCTGCACTCATAGCCCAAGCAGTTTGAAATTAGGGAGGTTCCCATTCCCCAATGCGGGGACGGTCAGGTCCTACTCAAAGGTATGTAAGTCAAGATCTTCTCATTAGCGTTCTATTCACCGTCTCATACAGTGACTCTGTGTGGTATGTCCTACAATGCCGTCCATACCAGATAACACGATAGATGAATCCATTAGGCATATGTGGTACAGATGCACACATCGATGAGGTTTTTCTTCTCATTGTGGCTCAAAAACTTGAGTGATTGACCCCAGTGACCAGGGCGAGTTCATGGCCAAGTTCCCAGCAAGTTACCATGTGGATTTCTTCTCAAGTGATAGATTAATATCAAATTGTGTATTAGCTTATTCCAGGACATGAAGCTGTTGGTGTCATTACGGAGATGGGCAAAAATGTTCAAGGATTCGAAATCGGCGACCGTTGTGTTGCGGACGTGGGAATCACGGTACGTCATCTGCAAACTACCAAACTCTGTGCTCAATTTTCGATCAATAGTGTGACACGTGTTTCTTCTGCCGGCGTGGCCAATCTTTGCTCTGCGAGAACTTCAAAATACACGGTGTGCTTGAAGATGGAGGATTTGCCGAATACATTCTCTAGTGAGCAGTCTGATCATCCTATAATGTGACACGTTCTCACAATGTGAAATTCAGTCAACATCACAAACTATATAAGATCAAGAACCTTACTGACGAGGAGGCAACTCTGCTGGAACCGGCAGCATGTGCAATTCATGGCCTAGATAAACTCAACTCGCCTTTCGGCATCGAAGTTCTGCTCTTAGGTGCTGGACCAACAGGTCTCATCCTTGCCCAACTCCTCAAGCAGAATGGCGCGTCTCGGGTGGTTATTGCCGCTAACAAGGGTATCAAGATGGACATTGCCAAACAGATCGGTGCAGCTGATGAATACGTTGAGCTCGATCGTCAGTACCCTGGTCCGCAGTGGCAGAAGCTCCAGGACGACAATACATACGGCTTTGACGTCGTGGTTGAAGCTACTGGCGTTGAGAAACTCGCCAACGATAGTATTAACTACGTCCGCCGAGGAGGGACCCTCATGATCTATGGTGTGTACGAAAATAAGGCTCTCGTGCACTGGCCACCTTCCAAGGTACGTGGCCGGCTTCAGCATTTACATCGATCATGATTTCTTTGCGATAGATCTTCGGTGATGAAATCAAGGTAAATCATGGTTTCATGCTTCATCCATTCTTAAAATTCACCTCTTCCTTCTTCAAAAAGATCATCGGTTCGTTTTCTCAGACTTATTGCTTCCCTCGTGCCGTGGCATATCTTGATGGGGGCAAAATTAACGTGAAGGGAATGGTGACTGATGTATTCAAGCTTGAGGATTATCACCTCGCGCTAGAGAAAATGAACAGCAGGAGTGCCCTCAAAATTGCGATTAAGCCTTAAATAAATAAGGACTTATGCGATAGTATAAGCCATAGTTATCTGTCTATTCTTAGTAGGTAAACAGATGTCATTTTATCGTTTCACTTATTTTTACTATGATACATATCTCTCTCTTCTATAGATCACCTGGGCCTTGCTCTCCCTTGTGCGATCCTACCAAGGATAACCCTAAGGTGGATTAGAGACTATTCTTACCCTTTGCTTCTATCCTGGGCTCAAGAGTAAGTAGTTTCTCTGCCTTTGCTAATCTTCTCCTGATTGCCCCATTCAATATCTTCTCATATTTCTCGTTAATAGTCTTCTCTCATATCTACTTTCTCTTGCTGTTTTCTTAAAAACTTATACATATTTGTCACACATTCTACTCCCTTGTCTTAACTGACTCACCTTTGTTGATTCTTTGTTCTTCTCTCCAAATTCTAGTTGTTTCTTATTCAAACATTCCTCTATCATCTCAAATTCCTGGTTCCTGTCATAGACTAGCTTCTGAGACATTCAAAATATCTGCTTCCTGACTTTGGATAATACTCCAATCAGTTCTAGGTGTACTTCTGCATCCACACCTGCTCATGCCTGGATCAATCCACCATGTTTCACTGCCTAGTAATTTGTTACCTAGACTTCAGGTTGTCCTATCCCTTAGAGATAGTCTTTATAATGTTTTCTTAGTTATCCTTTACACTATCATTCCCTTAGCCACAGTTCCAACTACAGAACTTAGTATTTAAGACCAAGTAGATACTCTGTAGTTTCTCTAGTCTGGTAATCAAACTCTAGTAACCCACTTCCTTTCCTAGCTTCCCCTTATTGCTATGACTCAGGCCTAAGTGTTAAGGCAAAAGCATACTCATGTATTGAGTGACTGTCATATGCTAAGTTCAACTATTCTGTAGACTGTCCTCTACAGCAGTGATGTTCTTCTTTGATTCCAGTGAAAGCTTATCTTTTATGATGGCTATATTTCCTGCAACATGCTCCCACAATGGTAATGCAATAATCCTGAACCCCTCAAGTACTTGGTCTTCTACAATGGAGATACTCCTATTAAACTTAGCCTTCTATAGTGGAGTTTCTCTATTAACCTCTTTTAGTGTTTTATTACTGGAACCTCCACCCAGTGCTATACTCTGAAACCCTTGAGTATCTCCTACCAATCTTTTGGTATATAAGACTAGTAGTTTCATTGTAATTTGCTAGTCTAATAATTGAATATCCAAGTAAACTTGATCTCTAGTGTTTAATAACAGTATACTATATCAATACTTATCTTCTCTGAACTTTGTTTCATTTTCTGAAGTTGTGACCATATAGCAGACAGATGGCATAGCACATAAGCTGAAGCCAAGATTATTCTGGAAAGTCTACATTACTGAGCTTATCATATGGAGTTTCTACACTCTATATATTTCTAAGCCAATCTCACAGGCTTTTGTCTTCTAATGTGAACTGCATCTGATGATGATATAAGAAAACTCAATATGTCAAAATTGAAAACAATAGACTTAGTTTCTATTTTATTTTATTTTACTTTTATTTTCTCTAATTTTTTGAAGAGTAGAAGATGAAGAAGACAAATATGATACTGTCACAGGTCACATGACATGGTCACAGAAGTCACATGCTCATGTGATATAAGGGAACAATGTAGAAGATTCTGGAAAGATGATGTCATAACAACATGTGGAACACATGTTGGCCTTAAGACAAACACATAGTCTTTAGGGTAGACTAGGAAAGTAGTAGCATGGACCATTGTAGTTTAGTATATAAGGTAGATGTTTCTGTATAGAGTTCTCTATTGAGTTCTCTTGTATTACTCAATACAAGAGTATGTCTTTTACTCAACACAGAGTCTAAGTCATAACACAATAGAGTTCTTACTATAGGATAGTCTACTTTATATATCTCTAGAAGTTGGTCTGTATATATCTAATCTATCTTAAAGCTATGACTAAGTTTTTCTAGTAGTTTCTATAATGTTCAATCAAGTTACATGACTGTGTAACTATAAATGTGACATATGTGACAATTTATAAAAGAAAAGAGAAATCATAAAAGACTAGAAAAATAGAAAACAATCAAGTTTACTTAGAAGATTTCTGACATTGAAGATATAAAATTCTATATAACCTTATAGACATTGTTCAGTCACTCTAACATCTATTATCTAAGTAGTTAAGAATTCTAACTTGATTAGAATCACATTCTTATTATTATAAGAGCTAGTACTGTAATTAAGTTATTAAGATAATATATCTAATTTACTTATAGATTTTTCAAAACAATGATATAATAAGAAATTGAATCACACTAAATATAACAACTATAGAGCATTCTACTCAAATCTCAACTAGATTCTGTGTTTTCTCTTAGAAATAAAGCTATTCTTTAAAAGTTTGACTTAGAATGCTTCAAAAACAGCAAGAAGTTTCTTGTTATAAATATCATAGTGAAGCTTAGTAAGATTGAAAGTCTAGAAATGAAAAGCTACTAAATGAACTTTATTGTCTTTGATCATAATCAACAAGATTGTAGTAAGAATATAGCTAGAAATATCTATTTCTACAATAAGTTGAGCATTGGATATCCAGTAAGTAAAACTAAAAGCAGATGTAAAAGCTTTCATTAGAGTGTTAAAGACTTCACAGTAGGAAATTTCAAGTATTCTTCCAAGTAAGGTAGGTGAGTGAAATGATAAAATCTGAATAATTATAGATACATCTATAACAATAGTTGGTAAATCCAAGAAAAATCTGTTATCAACTCTGGATGATTTTGATTTCATTGTTAACCATGATGAGTCTAGAAGTGGAGAGAATATAGTAAAGAGAATATACTTGGGATATTTCACTGACTTGGAATGAAATTTGTATTTTTAGCTTTTATATAAAGTTCAGCTTTCTAGAAGCAGTAAAGTACTTTCTTAATATGTTGAGTATAGTTAGTTATATTATAAAGTGCTAGAAGACAACAAAAGTGTTACTAAGACTAAAATATATAACAAACCATTTAAATAATCCATAGTAAGTATAAAAGGCAATCTTTCACTTATTATCTTGAATAATACAAACAAGATAGTAAGTATGGTAGAGGTCTATTCTAGTATAGATATGAGTCTTACAAGAGAAGTTTAGGAGGTTAGAAATCAAAGAGAGTAAATATCTATCATTTTTAATGATATGTTTCACAAATTTCATTCAGCTTGTATTTCTACAACTAGTGAACTGATTTTCACAAACTAAGTTTCACTGAAAAGCCCTAAATAATGGCTATCTGCACATATATGAAATGTACAAAAGTGACAACAGATTACTGAAATATCAGACCATTAGTAACTATAAGTTTCATTGGCTATTATCTCAAGAACAACTAAATGTATTCCTATGATTGAACTTGTATTGAAAAGCACTCATCAAATTTAGCCTGACATCTGCTATGACAGATGACAGATCTACCAGGTATGAGTTTGAATCATGTGATGGAAATAGCTTACACATAGACCATTACTATTTTATATAAATACTTTTGTATCTGAGAATTAGATAATTTCTCAGACTTAACAACATCATTTATCATCAGTTATCATCAATCATTATCATTGTCATCATTATTAAACTTCTAAATTACTTCTAAACCTTTGAGAGTGCACCTAAGATTCAGATATTACAAATAAGTAAGTAGTTCATTTTGTGATAAACACTAATAATGACATCTTCACTAGTCTTGTGAACCAACTCTGAGATTTATGCTTTCTAATACTCAACTTCATCTCTATACCTATAGATATACATACTCTTTCTGCAACAAGACCCTTCTCTTCAGATAACACTAATATATCTCAGAAATCCCTTTATTGCTCCTAACCCCATATTCCTCTGCTACTAGACTTTAGTGGTAATTAGCAAATAGAATAGACTTATCTAAGCTCTTACTCTTTATATATTTGCTTGTCTGTGAATCAGTTTTTTAAAAACCAAGACAAGATCCTTTAGGCTTTCTTGTTCTTTTGGAGTAGTTGAGCCTCTAAATAGTCTAAAAACCTTTTTTTACAAGGAGTCCATCACTAGCATTTTTCCTATCTCTATCTAGTCTAAATTTAAGTAGCTCTTCTAAGAACATTTCTTCCTCATAAATACTACTGCTGAAGCTGTCAACTGGCTTGAGAGAATAACATACTACTAGAGAAGCTATACAGTCAAAGATAATCTAGATGAGTTCCAAACTTTAATCTCTAAAACAAGCTATATTAATCTATATACCATAGTTATCAAGTTCTACTGGAAACTTCAAACAGCAATCCAGAACTAAATTATAGTCTTACTAGTAGGAAGACTAGAGAATATAGACCTCATTATATAGTTTAATGTTGCATAGAGAATAGATCAGGCTTGACAAATAAATAAGATATTCTGATCAATGTAATATAACACTCTTACACCCATCTTCAACTCCTGAGCACTACTATAGATATCATAGTATGCTTGAACTCCTATATTTTATTTGGATTTTCTTTTCTTTTTCTTTTATTTCTTGGACAATGAAGAGGCATATGATCATAGTTACATGACATGTTATAGGCCTAAAATATAAGAGAAAGGACTAGAAGAATATGTCAGACACAGTTCATATCTCATTATCCAAGATCTGAAAGACATCTCAAAAGTTCAAAACTAGTAAGCTATGTATTATCCAAGAATACAGAAGATGGATTGGAATGACCTTTAGCTTTAGCTTATATGCTGTGTTTTTATGAGTTATATGAGTCATATATTTTGAATTAGGACTTAAGGACTTAGCAGATAGAAAATCATCAGAAGGTAGCAAAACATGTTATTGCTAGCACTAAAAGAGGGGTGCTGATTTTAGTTGATTTTTAGGATAACTACTACAGTATAAACTACTAGATTATATACTAGTTAGTATACCTAAATTAGCTATCTGAAATATAACTGCTAAGTAAGTTACTCTGATTTTTAGTGATCCTCAGATATCAAGAAATAGAGTTCTATAAAGTTAACTTGAATTAGCAAGAACATCTAAGATAAAATAAACAGGTGTGATTTATACTAGAAGAGGTTGGAGAGTGTAGATGAGGGGTAGAAGATTATTCATGGGTTGGTATGGATGTGGCTAAAACACAAGATGTGATAGCAAGATATATATCTATAATATGTTTATCTTATAGTATATATATAGTATATTTATAAACAATACATAGACTTCAGAGTAGGGTTATTTACTACTAGTATAAACTATATACTTGTAGTATATATAGTGTGGGAATACATCAGAAACTCCTTGTTGAGCTCTCTTATGATCTCCATAAGATTCTTTACTATAAGACTACTAAGTAAGCCATTGATTGTTTTGGTTAGTAGTTGCCACAACAATAGGACTCTTCTATCATTCCCATTTCTAAGTAGTAGCCCTTCCTCTTATTATTATCCTTATACCAGCTACTGCTAGTCCTTTCTCCAGATATTTCCATAAACATAGATATTATCTAGAAACTCCATATTAACTATTAAGCAATGGGAAGAACTGATAAAAGATTTACATATATTAAAGAATATAGGAATCACACAACAGTCAGAGCTTAAAAACTAGAATAGTATTGATAGTATCATAGACAAGAATTTTGTATAAAACAGCTAGCAATTTGTGTGCTCTAACTGCTAGTAAATAGATTTGCTATACTTAAGATAAAATAATACAATTACAAGAACAGTAAACCATCAGATGTATTTGTTGGTTTATCCCTTGTCAGTTCCATAGCCCTTACTGAATAACCCTGGTGGAAAAAGAAGTTACTTCTATGTTCTATAATTAATGCTTTGAATACCTGTGAAACCTCTTTGTATCTCTCCATCACTTTTGAAACTACTGATACTTTCAAAATATCTTCTGTGTAAGCATTAGTAGACTTCAGAACTGTGGAAATCTTTATTAATCAAAGCTTTGTGGAGAAACATTGTATAAACATCTGCAAGCTTTCTAGGCCTATACTAGCCTCTAATATCAATGGCACTTTTAACAAAGATAAACAGATATTTAAGATGGTAGATATAGTTTTATGTTACCAGTTATATTTGAACAGATCTTACTTATAGTCTCAAGTCTGGGTAAGCAAGATCTTATTCTTAGTTTCATATAACTGAAGAATTATAATCTCAAGGTAAGCTAGCAAAAGAGAGAGATGGTTATAATGTGATGTCCTGTATGCTATACTAGCCACTAAAATATTTGGAAAGCTAAAACAATACTGAGAAAAAGCCCTTAATGTATATAGATCTGATCCCTTTTTTATCTTGGTAGATAATTGGAGAGATGTATTTCTAACCTCATAGATCTTTACTAAGTACTAAAAAGAGTTAGGAGATTACTTTTATATAACTCAGTGGTGTTCAGAACTCTTACTCCTTGACCTTCAAGTAGCAACTACTTCTTTCCAATATCTCTTGAAAGTCTTTTATTATAACTAGATTAAAGACAGTACCTGTCCTGGCCTCTTAGATATAGCCACTCCCTTCTATATTGAAGCAAACAGCTCCAACTATACAATAGAAGCAGTTCTCTCTTAAGAGTCAAAGATAGATAGTAAGTTATATCTAGTAGAGTTCTTTAACAAGTTCCTTTCCTCTATTAAGTACAACTACAAGATACATGACAAGAAAATGCTAGTGATCATTTGGGCCCTTAAAGAGTAGTAATACTTCCTGGAAGATACACTAAATTCTGCAAAGATCTGAATAGACTACAAGAAAAACTCAACTGCAGATAAGTGCAATAGTCATTATATTTGAAAAGGTTTGATTTTGTTCTGTATTACCATTCTGGTAAGTCTATACATAAACTAAATATGCTGTCTTGAAGGCCAGACTATAGTAATGGCTTATGTAATAATGAAAACATGGTATTGCTTAAACTAGAGTATCTAGCAGTACAAGTAATGAAAGGACTGGTATTTGAAGGAAAGAAACATAGTTTTCTCATAAACATTCACTAGAGAAACAGAGCAGATCAGCAGGAAAAACCAGTGGCCTACATAGCTAGAGAACTTTATTATTTGGCCTCCAAGTTGATATAGTTTTCAGAGTGGTCAGAGATGGATGAATTACTTCTATTTTAGGGAAAAATCTATATTTTTAATGTCTTAGACTTATAACAGTATATTGTGTTTCTTTGTCATGATACATTGGTTTCTAGACATGCTAGGTATTAGAGAGCTCTAGAGCT
>Ga0157368_1001419_pt1 | contig 10023 bp, 8 predicted proteins | sample AttbisABBM3_FD_113146 | JGI IMG/M metagenome (GOLD analysis project Ga0157368, IMG submission 113146) | Fungus gardens microbial communities from leaf cutter ant in Botucatu, State of São Paulo, Brazil - Atta bisphaerica ABBM3 | ecosystem: Host-associated > Fungi > Mycelium > Unclassified ...
CGCCGGGCGCAGCATGCGCTGGCTGTCGCGGGCGACGCGCTCTTCGCCGAGCATGCTGACGAAGTCGCCGAGGATGGGGGTGAACACCGGACCCGGCGCCACGCAATTCAGGCGCACGCCGAATTCGCGCAGCCAGGTCTGGGATTGCACGAAGTTCCAGACGATGAGCGCCTCCTTGAAGTACTGGTAGCAGGTGGCCTGCGCCACCGGGTGCGCCTGCAGCCAGGCCTCGGCCGCGGCGAAGTCGGCGATCCCGGCCAGTTCGCGGTGCTGTTCCAGGCGCTGTGGCCATTCGGCGCCGAGGATGGAGGCGACGTTGACGATGGCGCCGCCCTGCCCCAGCCGCCCGACCAACTGCTGGCTGAGCAACCGCAGGCCTAGGTAGTTGACCCGCGCCACGGTTGCCGCGGGCGCCGTACCCGGGACCCCGGCGATGTTGCAGAGACCGTGCAGACGCTCGGGCAGGCGGCTGACCAGGGTGGTGATGCTGTCCGGATCGCCCAGGTCGGCCTGGTGGAATTCATCCAGGCTGAGCTGGGGTTGGTTGCGGTCGACGCCGATCACCGTGGCGCCCTGGAAGCGGGCCAGGCGCGCCAGTTCGGCGCCGATACCGGAGGCCACGCCGGTGATCACCAGGGTCTTGCCATTCAGGGTCATGGGATTTTCCTCTTGTTGTTATTGGGGGTGAAACAGGGGCTTGGAGCCTGCTCAAAGGCTCGCGAGCTAGAGCCAAACAAGGCGAACATGGCTGAGGAAGCGGATCGGACCCGCGCTCGGGTTTACGAGTGGTAAATGAGCATTCCGAAGTCATGTTCAACGCGGTTTGGCCGACGCGCAGCAGCCTTTGAGCAGGCTCTCAGAAGGGATAGCATGGCGGCTCGGCATGCTCCGTCACCCACTGCCACTGGCTGTAGTCGTCCCAGTTGCACAGGCCGCCGACGCTGCCGCCGTTGCCGGACTGGCCGCGGCCGCCGAAGGGATTCACCACCTCGTCGTTCACCGTCTGGTCGTTGAGATGCAACATGCCGCAGTTCAGCCGCTCGCCCAGGGCCCGGGCGCGGGCCAGGGAGCCGGACAGCACCCCCGCGGCCAGGCCGTAGGGGGTGCGATTGGCCAGTTCGATGGCCTCGCCTTCGTCGGCGAAGGTCACCACGCTGGCCACCGGCCCGAAGACTTCCTCGTCGAAGGCGCGCATGCCGGGACGCACGCCGCTCAGTACGGTGGGGGCATAGAACAGCCCCTCGTGGCTGCCGCCCTGCGCCAGGCGAGCCCCGGCAGCCAGGCTGTCCGCGACGATCGCCTGCACGCGTTGCAACTGCCGGGCATTGATCAGGGGGCCGAGTTGGGTGGAAGGGCTGAGCGGATCGCCCACCCGCAAGCCCGCGGCGCGGATCGCCAGGCGTTCGGTAAAGGCCGCGGCGATATCCTGCTGGACCAGGATCAGCCCGGTGGCCATGCAGATCTGTCCCTGGTGCAGGAAACTGCCCCAGGCGGCGCAACCCACCGCGCGGTCGAGATCGGCGTCGTCCAGCACGACCAGCGGATTCTTGCCGCCCAGCTCCAGGGCCACCTTCTTCAGGTGGCGTCCGGCGGTTTCGGCCACCTGCCGCCCGGCCTGGGTCGAGCCGGTGAAGGCGATCATCCGTACCTGGGGATGGGCGCACAGGGCGGCACCGGCTTCGGCCCGACCGGGCAGCACCTGCAGCACCCCCTTGGGCAGCCCGACCGCTTCGAACAGGCGAGCGATGAGTACCCCGCCGCTCACCGGGGTCTGGTGATCCGGCTTGAGCACCACGGCATTGCCGCAGGCCAGCGCTGGCGCCACGGCGCGCAGCGAGAGGATCAGCGGGAAATTGAACGGCGAGATCACCCCCACCACACCGTGGGGCAAGCGGCGGGCATAGGACAGGGCGCCATTCTCGCTGGGCAGTACCACGCCATGGGGCTGCAACAGCTGGCCGGCGACCTGTTGCAGGATGACACCGGCTTCGCGCAGCTCCAGCTCGGCCTTGGGCAGGATGCCGCCGGTCTCCCGGGCGATCAACGGCGCCAGTTCGGCGCGGTGCCGCTCGAGGCGCTCGGCAGCGGCGAGAAAGAGTGCCGCCCGCCGCCGCGCCGTCCAGCCGGCCCAGGCCGGTTGCGCCCTGGCCGCCTGGTTGCAGGCCTGGTCGATGTCGGCGGCGTTGGCCAGGCCGGTGCGATGCAATAGTCGCCCGGTGGCGGGTTCGGTGACCTCCAGGATGCCGCCCTGGGCGGCGATCCAGTCGCCCGCGAAAAGTCGTTCGTGCCAAGGCGCGTCGTCCAGGAACGGCGTCGGGTGTTCACTCATAGCCTTCTCCTTCTTGTTATAGGGCCTCAAGGGCAGCAGGAGTGGAGCAAGGCCTGTGCCCAGCCGTGGCAAACCGGAAAAAGAACAAGTCGTTCATGGACTTAACACGTGAGCCTGCAATCGGCTGCTGGTCGTACCGGCGAAAGCCTTGCTCAAAAGATAAAGTTATGAGGTATAACTATTCCCTCGATTGCGCTTTTGCGTAACTCTCTGGGAGCCATGCCATGGCCATGTCCGAACGCCTGTCCCTCAGCGATCTGCAGCAGGTCACCCCGGTGTTGCACAGTGGCGACAGCAAGGCCTGGGATGGCAGCGCCACCCCGACCCAGGCCGAACTGGCCGAGTGCCTGTTCTTCTCCCCCGGCGATGGGCGCATCTGGCTCAACGACCAACGCATGCTGCTGATGCATGCCTCTTCCTTCGGCGCCCTGCGCCGCGAGTTGATCGGTGCCCTGGGTCAGGAGCGCGCCCGCGGACTCCTGACCCGGGTCGGCTATCTCTCCGGGGTGCGCGACGCCGAACTGGTGCGCAAGCGCTGGCCGCAGGCCGATGCCGCGGCCATCTTCGCCGCCGGCACCCGACTGCATGGGCTGGAGGGCCTGGTGCGGGTCGAGCCGCTGCATTTCGAATTCGATGTCGACCAGGGCCGCTACGGCGGCGAATTCCTCTGGCACCACTCCGCCGAATGCGACGAGCACCAGATCGCCCATGGCCAAGGCAGCGATCCCGCCTGTTGGATGGAGATCGGCTATGCCATCGGCTACGTCAGCAGCCTGGTCGGCCGCCTGGTGATCTTTCGCGAGGTGGAATGCCGCGCCATGGGCCATGACGTCTGCCGGGTCGAGGGCCGCAACGCCGAACGTTGGCCCGATGTGGCGGAGGACCTGCGCTACCTCAATGCCGCCAGCGACGGCACCACCGACCTCAGCGCCGCGGAACGCTTGCCCGCGCCGCTGCCCCATGCCGCCGACGGCCAGCAGCCACTGGTGGGCGCCTCGGCCACCTTCAACAGCGCCTTCCAGGCGCTGCAACGGGTCGCCCCGACCCCGGCCACGGTCTTGCTCACCGGTGAGTCCGGGGTGGGCAAGGAGTTGTTCGCCAGCCACCTGCACCGCCTGAGTCGGCGCGCCGATGGCCCCTTCGTGGCGCTGAATTGCGCGGCCATCCCGGAAAACCTCATCGAGGCCGAGTTGTTCGGCGTGGAGCGCGGTGCCTTCACCGGTGCCAACCAGTCCCGCGCCGGGCGCTTCGAGCGCGCCCAGGGCGGCACCCTGTTCCTCGACGAGATCGCCTGCCTGAGCCTGCCCGGCCAGGGCAAGTTGCTGCGCGCCCTGCAGGAACGCGAGATCGAAAGGGTCGGCGGCAGCCGTACCCTCAAGGTGGACGTACGGGTGATCGCCGCCACCAATCTGGACCTGCGCGACGCGGTGCGCCGTGGCGACTTCCGCGAAGACCTCTTCTATCGCCTCAACGTCTATCCCATCGGCATCCCGCCACTGCGCGACCGGCGTGACGACATCCCGCTGCTGGTGGATCTCTTCCTGCGGCGTTTCTGCACGGCCTACGAACGGCCACCGGTGGGCCTGACCATGCGCGCGCTCAAGGCGCTGCTACGTTACGACTTTCCCGGCAACGTCCGCGAATTGCAGAATCTGGTGGAGCGCGGGGTGATCGCCAGCGATCCCGGCGAACTCATCGACCTGCCCCATCTGTTTCGCGGCGAGCCGCTACCGGCCGATCTGCTGGAGCCGGCACCACCGGCGACGGTAGGCTGGCTGGCGCGCCTGGGCGTGAACAGCGAGCGCCCGCTGCACCTGGGCCAGCTCGAAGCCGAGTTGCTGGACGAGGCCCTGGCCCGCAGCCGCGGGAATGTGGCCGCTGCGGCGCGGCTGCTGGGCCTGAGCCGCGCCCAGTTCGCCTATCGTCATCAGCGCGCGAGGCGGGATCTAGACTAGAATGAGCGCTCGCCACCCTCCTCTCGCCACCACCGACGGAAGCCCTTGCCGCCGATGAGTTCGCCCAACGACGCTTTGCCCCTCGACACTACCGCCACCCCTTGGCTGGACACCGCCGTGGGCTACGCCCTGCGCCGCGCCCAGATGAAGATGTTCCAGCACCTGGTGGATAGCCTCGCCGAATACGACCTGCGCCCCGCCCAGTTCACCGCCCTGGTGATCCTCGAACAGGAGCCCGGCCTGATGCAGGCCGACCTGGCCCGGCGCCTGGCCATCGAGCCGCCGCAACTGGTCCTGCTGCTCAACAAGCTGGAGCGCCAGGGGCTAGCCGAACGGGTACGCGATACCCAGGATCGCCGGGCCTACGCCCTGCACCTCACCGACCAGGGTCGCGCCCTGGTCGGTGAACTCAAGGACCGCGCCGCCGCCAGCGACCGCGCCGCCAGCGCCGCGCTGGACGATGCCGAACGTGCGGAGTTGCTGCGGCTGCTGCGCAAGCTCAATGGGGAGTTGGGGTAGGTCGGCTTTCGAGTTGCATTGAGAGCCGGTGTAATCCGCCTGTTGGGCTTCGCTGCGCTCAGCCGCAACCTACGAAAACCTAGCCTAAGCTCGAACGCCCCCTCTCCCTCTGGGAGAGAGCCGGGGTGAGGGATGCCGGCAGCCGCCAAGACGCGACCGTCAAAAGCCGTACAGACTGACTGGATTATCACGCAGGATGACGGTCCGTACCTGGTCGTCGGGCGCCCACTCGGCCAACAGATCGAAGATGTGTCCGTCGTCCGGTTTGTTGCCGACCGCCATCGTGGGATGCGGCCAGTCGCTGCCCCACAGTAGCCGCTCCGGATGGCGCCGCACCAGCTCCTTAGCCACGTCGCCGACGTCCGCATAGTCCGGCGGACCACTGCGCGAGCGGATGTAGGGCCCCGACAGTTTCACCCAGGTGCGCTCGCCGTCCAGCAGGCGGGCGACGACCGCGAAGGCCGCCGAGTTCACCCCTTCCGGCTGCGGCACATGGCCGAAATGGTCGATCACCAGGCGTGCTGGCAACCGCTGCAAGCGGCTCTCCAGCTCCACCAATTGATTACCCGGGGCGACTACTTGGACGTTCCAGCCCAGCTCATCGACCCGCGCCGCCAGGGGCTCCAGATCGGCCAAGTCGGCGCCGCCATAGCTCAGGTTGAAGCGGATGCCGCGCACCCCGGCCTTGTGCAGCTCCTGCAACTCGGCATCGGTGATGTTCCGGTCGATGACCGCCACGCCCCGGGCCTGGCCCTGGCTGCGCGCCAAGCCATCGAGCAGGCAACGATTGTCGGTGCCATAGGTGGACGGCGTGACGATGACCATCCGGTGCAGCCCGAGCAGGGCCTGGAGCTGGTGATAGTCGTCCAGGGAGGCATTGGGCGGCAGCAGCTTGGCGCCCGGGGCGGCCGGATAGCGGTCGTCGTAGAGATGCATGTGGCAGTCGACGCTGCCGGCCGGGGCCTTGAGTCTGGATGCCATCTGGATACTGGAGAACGGGGTGGCGGCCTGAACGACAAGGGCGTCGAACAGGCACAGGGCGGCACTCGCCTGGGCGCTCGCTTGCAGGAAGCGCCGACGATTGAAGGTCATGGAGAATTCCTCGAGGGACTGCCGGCCGCGGAGGCCGGCAGTGAGCCATGTCTAGCCAAGTGGTGAAGCCGGCGACGCTTGGTCGGCGGCTTGTCCAGCCCTAGCCGGCGTTGGCCGCTGCGGTCTGGGCTTCTGCCTTGGCGCGCGCCGCGGCTTTACGACCCATGACCAGCACCAGCAGGCCGCTGACGGCGCACAGGGTGGCCAGCGGCAGTACCGCCAGGGCATGGCTGTGGGTGGCGCCATGGATGGCGCCATAGACGTTGACCATCACCCCGCCCCCTATGAGGTTGGCCAGGGCGCCGATGGCGGCCAGGCCCGCCGCGGCGGTGGAGGACGACAACCAGCCCGAGGCCAGTGCCCAGAACGGGCCTTTCATCGAGTAGGCACCGATCAGCACCAGGCTCAGCAGGATCACCGTGGCCGCCAGGGACGAGGTGAACATGCCCGCCAACAGGCCCACGGCGATCAACAGCATGGTGAGCGAGGTGTGCCAGCGACGCTCGCCGGTCCGATCCGAGCTGCGGCCCCAGAGGACCATCGCCACGGAGGCCAGGCCATAGGGAATGGCGTTGGTCAGGCCGACCTCCAGGTTGGACAGGCCGAAGCCTTTGAGCAATTGCGGCGCCCAGACGCTCATGGTGCTACCGGCCGCCGAAGCGCCGGAATAGATCAGCGCCATGATCCAGATGTCCTTGTGCTTGAGCAGCTGCCACAGGGAGATATGGCCGATGCTGGTCTTGCGGCCGCGCTCTTCGGTCAACTTGAGCGTCAGCCAGCTGCGCTGCTCGTCGCTCAGCCACTTGGCCTGCTCCGGGCGATCGGTGAGCACGAACAGGCAGGCGATGCCCAACAGCACCGCTGGGATGCCTTCCAGGATGAACAGCCAGTGCCAGCCACGCATGCCCAGCCAGCCGTCCATGCTCAACAGCAGGCCCGAGAGCGGCGAGCCGAGAAAGTTGGCGCCCGGTATCGCCACCATGAAGATGGCGACCATGCGCGCTCTATAGTTGGAGGGTAGCCAGTAGGTGAGGTACAGCAGCACCCCGGGGAAGAAGCCGGCTTCCGCGGCGCCCAGCAGGAAGCGCATCACGTACAGCGAATTGGCGCCCTGGACGAAGGCGGTGCCGGCCGAGATCAGGCCCCAGGTGATCATGATGCGGGCGATCCAGATGCGCGCGCCGAAGCGCTGCAGCGCCAGGTTGCTCGGTACCTCCACCAGGAAATAGGAAAAGAAGAACAGGCTGCTGGCGAAGCCGAAGATCGCGGGCGTCAGGCCCAGATCCTGGTTCATCTGCAGCGAGGCCATGCCGATGTTGCCCCGGTCGATGATGGCGATGAGGTAGCAGACGATCAGGAACGGCAGGATGCGCCAGGCGACGCGGCGCATCGTCGCGCGTTCCAGTTCGCTGATCTCGGGCGTGGAGGTAGTCATGCAGGCTCTCCGTCTTATTGTTGTGGAGATAGACGCAACGGGCGGCTCTGGAAATAGCGCCGCCCGCATTGACGCGATGATCAGGCGGCGATCAGGTGACGATTGACCACGGCACGGGTTTCCACCGCCTTACCGTTCCAGTGATCGAGTACCTGCTGCACCGCCACCAGCCCGACCCGGTCCCGGGCCTCGGTGGTGTTGGCCCCCACGTGCGGCGTGGCGACCAGGTTGGCGAGGCCCCAGAGGGCGCTATCGGCCGGCGGCGGCTCGGGGTGGAAGGTATCCAGGCCGGCACCGGCGATCTGGCCGTCGCGCAGCGCGGCGACCAGCGCCTGGGTGTCGATCAACTCGCCGCGGGCGGTATTGATCAGCAGGCTGCCGGGACGCATCCGGGCGAACTGGGCAGCACCGAACAGATGGCGGTTGGCCTCGGTCAACGGGCAATGCAGGCTGATGATGTCGCACTCGGCCAACAGATTGTCGAAGCTTTCCTCACGGCATACGTGGTCACGCGCGGGCAGGGTCTGGAGATAGGGATCGTAGACCCGGACCTGCATCCGCAACGGCGCCACCAGATCCATCAACACACTGCCGATGGCGCCCAAGCCCACCAGGCCCAGGGTCTTGCCGAACAACTCGGTGCCGTTGGCCTGGGTCTTGTCCCAGTGCCCGGCGCGCATCCGCGCATCCAGCCAGGCGGTCTGCCGGGCCACGCTGAACATCAGGGCGAAGGCGTGCTCGGCCACCGACTGGGCATTGGCGCCCAGGGCGATGGTGACCGGAATCCCACGGTCAGCGGCGGCCTGCAGATCGATGGTGTCGTAGCCGACGCCGTGCTTGGCGATGATCTCGAGCTTGGCCGAAGCCTCGATCATCGCGCGGGTCAGCTTGCCCTGGCGGACGATGATGGCGTCGGGCTGCTCCTGGCGGATCAGCCCGACCAGCTCGTCATGGGGCATGTAGGGCTGGGTCGGTACCACGCGGATGCCGTGGGCGGCGGCCAGGGCCATGGCGTCGGGGGCGAGTTCGGGGCCGGTGAGAAGCAGGGTGCGGGTCATGTGGGTAATCCCTTGTTGTTATGACGAGGTCCGCCGAGCGGACAGCCAAAAAGGCAGGCCTTGACCTTAGCATAATAGAATAGCGTTGCAATACTTTACGCAAAATGGAGCTTCATACCGGGCATACGACCATTGAATGTTAAAAAAAGAAATGACATTCTGAAATCTCACCACCCGCTCCAGCGGCATCCAACAAAGCCCACAAGAGAAATGCCATGACCATCGGATTCAGAGTTCTCAATGCCCAACGCAAGGTCGCCGCCGAATGGATCGTGCGCTACCGTGAGGTCCCGGTCGCCAACGTCAGCGACTCCATGAACCGGATGACCGCTGGCGGCTCGCGCCTACGCCCCATGCACCGCCAGGGTGTGCTGGCCGGCCCGGCGCTGACCGTCAAGGCACGCCCGGGCGACAACCTCATGCTGCACTACGCCCTGAACATCGCCGAGCCGGGCGACGTCATCGTGGTGGATGCCGGCGGTGACCTGAGCAACGCCCTGATCGGCGAGATGATGGTGGCCTATGCGCTCAAGCGCGGCGTGGCCGGCATCGTCATCAACGGCGCGATCCGCGATGCGGCCAACATCGGCGCGGGCGACTTCCCGCTGTTCGCCGCCGGCATCTCCCACCGCGGCCCCTACAAGGACGGCCCGGGCGAGATCAACGTCCCCATCGCCATCGACGGCATGGTCATCGAGCCGGGCGACCTGATCATCGGCGATGACGACGGCCTGCTCTGCGTGCCCTACGACCACGTCGCCGAGGTCTACGACCGCGCCGCCGCCAAACACGCCGCCGAAGAGAAGCAGATGCAGCAGATCGCCGCCGGCACGAACGACCGCAGCTGGGTCCTGGAATCACTCAAGAAGAAGGGCTGCGCCCTGCCCTAGCCCGCCCCCAATGAAAACAGGCAGCCTGGTGCTCAAGGCCAGTTAGTTAAGCGCTGATCGCAGTCCACACTGCGCTCCCGCTATCCTGGTGAGCACCAAAACGCCACGCTCTCCTCACAAGAACGCGGCGTTTTCCTGAACCGATCGGAATTGGGCCAATGCCGGGCTTTTGCATGGGCCACACCCCCCTGGACCTCTACCGTTCCTGCCTTATCGCGGCTATGGGCCGCTTCTACAGGCGCTCGATTTACCTGTAGGAGCGGACCGCCATGGCCGCGATAGCAGCAGGCGGCTCGTGGCCGCCTGCTTTGCCGAACCCCTGACTCAGGTACGACCGGCGCTCTCCAGCGCAGTCCCGCCTACCGGCTTGACCGGTACCCGGCGACTCGGGTCGCCCAGCCAGAGCATCAAGGCGACGCCCAGCGCCAGCACCGCGGCCACCACATAGAAGGGCCCGGAGTAACTCTGGGTCGCATCCTTGACCAGGCCGATGGCGAAGGGCCCGACGAAGCCACCCAGGTTGCCGATGGAGACGATCAGCGCCAGTCCACCCGCTGCCGCCCGACCGGTCAAGAAGGTGGAGGGAATGGCCCAGAAGGTCGCCTGGAAGGACAGGATGCTTGCCACCGTCACGCTCAGGCAGCTCATGCGCAGCAGCGGATCGGCCGAGAGCGCGGCACCCACCAGCCCCAAGGCGGCCAGCCCCAGGGCGCCCACCACATAGGGCAAGCGCTGTGCACTCTGA
>Ga0157368_1001421_pt1 | contig 10001 bp, 9 predicted proteins | sample AttbisABBM3_FD_113146 | JGI IMG/M metagenome (GOLD analysis project Ga0157368, IMG submission 113146) | Fungus gardens microbial communities from leaf cutter ant in Botucatu, State of São Paulo, Brazil - Atta bisphaerica ABBM3 | ecosystem: Host-associated > Fungi > Mycelium > Unclassified ...
GTGGCCTTGAGTAAGAAATGAGGCAAACATGAGGTTGTAGCACAGACCAGGTGTATTTAGTATATATAGGACTCTAATTTAGCAGAGACTCCTTGTCGAGTTCTCTTGTGAAATTCCCACATTATAACTCTACTGAGATTTACTCATTAGTGAGATCATTTGTCATTGAGATAAGTGGTTGCCACAACATAATGCTATTTACACTGTCAAAAAGATATTCGACCTTTTTACACATTTGTATCAACAACAATCAATTGCAATATTCAAAGATTTGAAAGTGTTCTTAAACAAACATGATGACAACTCCATAGAATTTTGGGATTGTCCCAATGACAAATGGCACCTCTATGTAGCAGTGGACAAGAACATAAAGAAATTCAACCTTGTTCTGCTTTATCTAAGTAAAGAGTTGTAGAACTATAGCAAGAAAGAGGAATACAATAATATCATTAGAAAATGATATTTGACCTTCAAGTTGTTTATATTACAAACTTAAGACATTAGAGTAGGTCAAAAGAAAGAACCTTGTATTAGGGTTAACATAAGAGAATTCCATAGAGAACTCTGTATAATATTGTTTATCTTATATATACTAATAGCTTATGGTCTATGCTCTACTACTTTAGCCTACCCTAAATACACATATGTAAGCCTTAAGGTTTACATGTGTTAAACATGTTATATGACATCATTGTTTCAGAACTTTCTACTTTCTTCTATTGTATTATATAACTGTGTAATTGTGACTATGCTTGTATTGTGTAATATATTTCTTATATGACACATTATAACTAGTACGTGACAGTTGTGACTGTTATGTCACACTAGACCCTAACCCCAAATAAAGAGAAGCAAAAATAAAATGAAAAGAAAAGAAAATAAGAAAAGAAAAATGAAACCAAGTCTAATATTTATGATTCTAACAGTCTAATTTCAAAGGGAGAAATTTTCTACTATTATTAAACAATAATCTTTCAGAAATCAAGCTTGCTTATATAAAAGGAAGCCTATGGTTATAACACTTTGAATTCTTAAATTTACTATATGCTTGAGCTATCTGAGCTATTACCAATTATGCTCCAATTAGAGACAAGTATTGGAATCCAATGAGAGAGACAATGAATTATTTTATTACATTCTTAGAGTTTAATCTAGATACTTTCTCTTTTAGAGGAGACATTATATAAGCTAGTTATTTGAAATATTTTAGTAGTTTTCTTTCCTTTTTTGTCTTTTTTCCTTTTTATATTTTCTTCTTTTTCTCATTAGTCCTATTTAATATAGTTACAAAGTAGCTATTATGGCCTGCCTATATGCTCTATGTAATAAATTGTTAAATTAATATAAAAATAAAAATGAAGAGGTATGTGACTGTAGTCACATGATGTGTCACATGACATTATATCATAGGTCTAGAGTATAAAAGAAGAAGCTAGAAGGATGATGTTAAGATACATGTTTATAGCATGTTTATCTTATGAATAACATATAAACATTAGAGTAGGGTTATTTATTGGTAGCACAGACTATATACCTTTAGTATAAATAGAGTAGCAGTTCATCAGAAACTTCTTGTTAAGTTTTCTTGTAATCTCTATAAGATTCTTGCTTTATAAGACTACTTGGTATGTCTTGGTTAGTGGTTACTACAACAATGAGTAAGTTAATGTTATTTAGAATACAAAATATGAATTTCAAATGACCTTCAGCTTCAGCTTATATATTATATCTCTACTAGTCACATTAGTTGCTGTTATGATTAAAGACTCAAAGTAAGTTAAAAGAACATTGTATAGGGTTTACATAAGAGAACTTGATAGAGTTTTTAGTACAGAGTATCTATTTTATATATATATATACTAGCTAGTTGGTCTGTATAAGACTTATTACTAACCTACCTTAAAAGCTATATATACTCAACATGCTATTATGTAATATGTGATTATATAACTGTGACATATGTGACCAACTTATGATATCTGTCATATCTTGTTATAATGTATAATAGTTATGACAGTTATATGTGATGTCATGCTATAATCCTAACCCTAAGTTCCAAAATAAAAAGATAAAAATAAAAATAATGAGAAAGAAATAAAATAAAAACAAAGTCCACTATCTTCAACTCTGACAGTTGTGTTATGATATGATAAAGTATAGACAGATTTGGATAAGATATAGATAGGACAGTAGTATATTATTAGTCTATGATGAGAGAAGGCATGTGACCTGGAAATCACATGACATTACATCATAAGGCCTAGAGTGGTCTAGAAGGGCCTAGAAGAGTCTGGATGATGACATCAAGGAGTATGTTAACCACATTGCTACCTTATAGTGTACACATAGTGTACTCGTGGATGACACATGGACTTTAGGGTAGGATGCACAGTAGAAGTGTAGTTGTAGCACGGACCACATGTAATAGGATATATAGGGTAGCAATTCAGCAGAGACTCCTTGTCAAGTTCTCTTATGATCCCCACATCGATAGCCTACTGAGAGCTTTACTTGCTTGTGAGATTATTGGACTTTGTGTCTAGTGGTTGCCACAACAAGTTGCATATTTTAGAAGTCTTGCTTATAGGTCTTATGGAAAACAAGTCCACCAGAAGGTAATGAGGTATGTTGTCACCAATACTGGAAGTGAGTGTTAGTTTTGGTCAATTTTCAGAATAAGAATTTACAGTATAATTACCAGCTTATATACTAAGTACTCTATCTAAGGTAGTTATCTAGAGAATGGAAACTGTGAGTGAGTTACCCTGGGTCTGGATGATCTTCAGATGTAAAGGTAGAGATATCCATAGAGTTGTCAGGAAGTCTAGTGAGGATGTCCAAGAAGTGATTAACATGAAATAAAGAGTGTTGATCTGTATCAGAAGAGGATTGGTAGTATAGATGGGTTAGTAGATGTTATCTGTAGGATAGTATAGATGTGGCTGGTTTGGGATGTAACACTTATTTAATACTTAATATAGTCCAAAGTAACTAGTGTATTCCAATAGGTATAAAATATAGCCATTTACACACTTTAGTATCAGACTAAGTACATATTCCTATTGAATAAACATTCTGCTTATTCATACTCATGTTGTGATTAATACAGTATAGCTAAGTAATAATGTATAACACTTGCAATGAGTCACTCAAGTGTCATCTATTTATGATAACGGAGACGCAACCAAGTCGCAAGCTGTGGCAGGTACATATTTGCGAACCTAGGAAGAAAACGGGTTGGGGGAGATTAGTAAAGGCGAGACAAATAGCTAGCTTACTGGTTCTACGGCAGTTCCAAGTTCCAAAGTCCCAACCAATGTGCTAGCCAGCAGCGGCGTGAAATTGAAGTAAAAAAATCTGTTCAAATCACAAAACACACAGACTGTATCGTTACTTGTCAATCCCTCGAAGTAACCCATGACACCCCCAAATCCTAAACCAAGTATCACTGCGCGGCTGCTTGTTGTTCGCTGCTGTTGAGCTGTAACTGTGATCAGCACAACGCCAAAAGCTTGAGATGTGTGAAAACAGGTTATTCGAGCCTATTCTCAGGATCGAGCATATCAATCTCCGGTTGGTTAACCAGATAAACTAAAGTGAGCTTAACATCCAGACGCCCAGATCCAATGAAGTGGTCGAGAAAGCATATCCACAATTGGTTGTTGCAAAAATAGAAACCAGCAAGAGACATGTCTATTGGGTACTCGTCGGACCGCGGATGATCGTCAGACATCACCAGCCGTCATGCACATATCTAAATTAAAGGAACCAATAGAGTAAGAATGTAAAACGAATCTACGACATTGAGGGGTTTTATCCAAGCGTACACGCTTACTCTGGCTTATGTTCTTTCTGTGTCAATGCATTCGAGTCACCAGATTCCAACTTATTCAATTTCACGCGTTCGTATGTCCCTTGCGAGGAATCATTTGCAGATGGAAGAGACTCTTGGTGTTTGATCCAAGTGTACCAGATCGAGCCGAGAAGGATGATCGCAATTGACGATGCACGACCACTTGGAGAGTGCACATTGAGCCATCAAACATGGACAGTGAAGAGGGATTGGAACATACGTGGTGATGATATCATGAAATAACCACACACTTAGGAGGGAAGCCGCAACTCCACGGACAGCGGAGGAAATCATATGTGTGATAGGAGAGGTTACTTTGATTGAGAGGAGACTTGCAATGCTCATGAGGAAGCCGAATAAGCCCTGACAAAGAATGAGCTTCTGTTCTGAATGTCGGAGACGATATGAACGCACAGTGATCATAGAGCCCCATATAAAAGTCGTCAGTGGGCTTAACCCATCCTCAGGTAGGACAAGTTCATCCAATCCAAACAAAAGTTTCAAGATCGCTGGCACCTCACCAGCAAAAAGAACGATAGGTGTGAGAACAACAGCACTGAGAAGGTTGGTGTACCAAGATAACAGTAGGGCACTGCCATTGACAACGTTTAGGCTTTGTTTGATCACAACGGAGTGAAGTGCGGTGATGACTGAACTGGCGACACCTAATGATATACCGGTCATAGAGACGAGGGTTCCGTCAAGAAATACACCGATGAAAAAGCCAACTGTGACTACAGAACAAGCAAGGATTATTAATAATGATGGCCTGGTGTGGAGGAAGATATATGAGGTCGCAACTGTGAGAGGGAGCAGAAGTCCACGGGCAACCTGGTAAAAAGAAGCGTCGACATATTTGAGGGTGAAGTTGCTGAAGCTGCAAATCACCTGAATCTGCTGAACTTGAGAACGAAGAGAAGGACAGACCTGAGACCAACGACGTTAAGACCAACCATTGCCACGAGGCCTTTGCATACAGCTAAGTCAAAAGAGATGCGGTCCGGTAGTAAACGTAGGAAGTCTGAGACAAGGAATAGGACCACGGCTATCATGAGCTGTGTCCAGAGGAAGAACAGAGGCGCATCCGTTGCATTTAACACCCATTTATTGCTGCGTGCGGTGTTAATGTGAGTTTTCTGTTCCACTATGGATGCTTACACAATCACCATCTGGAAGTAATGTCAACGTCTAGTATTTCTCAAAGTCCGATGAGATTACAAACCGCGAGTGCTGCTACGAGATAGAAAAGCACAACACTGGTCTGAAATAATCTTCAGCATCCAAGAACAGGTCAAAATTTACACAACATACCACCATAGTCTTCGAGGCTGGGGTTTTGGGGTTTTGTTGAGCCATTGGAGGCTCAGGAAAGCCAGCAGAGGACCGAGTAGAGGAAAGCACAGCGTGGGAAGCGCCAATTTTAGTCTATGAAAATAGACGTCAGCACTCATTAACGCGTCAGGCATGTCCGAGGCTGCTCTCCAGCCGACTCCTGCCATACTGCATGCCTGTGAGCCACTGAAATAATTCTAGACATGGTACGGTTGACAGACGCGTTGCAGCCCCGGATGACACAATACGGATTCTCCTCGCTACCGACAACCACATTGGCTGCAACGAGCGCGACCCAATACGTGGTCAAGATTCTATCATCACCTTCGAAGAAATTCTTCAGTTGGCTGTAAAAAACGATGTCCGTACTTGTTTCGCAGACCCCGGCATCAGTTCTGAACATTCACAGGTTGACTTTATCCTCCTGGCAGGCGACCTTTTCCATGAAAACAAACCCTCAAGAGAATGTCTCTACAGAGTCATGGCCCTCTTGAGGGAATACACTATGGGGGACAAACCTATCCAAATCGAGCTGCTCAGCGATCCCAATGAAGGGAAAGCAGATAGTTTCTCGTGCGTTCTCATTTCAACGGCTTTCGACTCAGTTGACAGTTGACAATCTTGTGTCCGAAGATTTCCAGCTGTAAACTACGAAGACCCAAACTTTAATGTGGGGATACCTGTGTTCTCAATACACGGTAATCACGACGACCCACAGGGTACGGGTGCGGACGGTGCTCTCTGCGCACTGGATGTCCTCTCTGTCTCCGGGCTAATCAACTATTTCGGCAAAATCGACCTTCCAGTATCTGATGCGAATGCTAACATCACTGGAATCGCCGTGCGTCCGATTCTTCTACGCAAAGGAAACACCTACTTGGGCATGTATGGTATTGGTAATGTCAAGGATCAGAGGATGCATTTTGAATTGAGGAGTAATCGCGTTAGAATGTACATGCCGAAAAATAAGGATGAATGGTTCAATTTGCTGCTGTTGCACCAGAATCGGTAAGTATGCCTATCCATGTCCTGGCTTTCTCTCATATAAGCGGCAGTGTCAAGCATGGACCGCAAGAGTTTGTACCTGAGGGCATGTTTGATGATAGTATGAATCTTGTTGTATGGGGACACGAACATGATTGTCGTATCGTGCCCGAGCCTGTCGCTGGAAAGAATTACTATATTACTCAACCCGGCTCTTCTGTTGCTACATCTCTCGCTGACAGTGAAGCTTTGGAAAAGTACATCTCATCCTTCTCTTGAGATCCTTCTCCCTTTTAATCACATAATACAGACACGTCGCCCTGCTAGAAATTCAGGGGAAAGAGTTTCAACTTACACCCATATCTCTACGCACGGTACGACCTTTCGTCATTGAAGACATCCACCTTGTTTCGGCCTCCGAAGAAGAAGACTTCAATATTTCCGATAACATTGAAATTGCCAAATTCCTCAAATCGCGTGTAAACGCCCTAATAGAGAAAGCTCAGGAGCAATGGGAAGAACGGAATGCTCAAGCGAAGACAGCTGGTGATCCGGAACTATCACATATGCTCCCCCTCATTCGTCTCAAGGTATGCACCTTTATTCTGTATCCTTATTTCTGACGTACAAGAAAATAGGTAGATGCGACAGGTGTAACTGAAACGTTCAACCCCATTCGCTTCGGCCAAGAATTCCAGGGTCGTATCGCTAATCCCCGCGATGTCTTAACATTCCATCGTAAAAAATCTGCTCCTGGAATGCGGTCAGGAAAAGTAGCTATAGATCAACCAGAACTGAGCATTGACGATCCAGAGTTGAGTGTCCAAGAGAAGTTAGCTAAAGTGCGCGTGCAGACGTTGGTAAAGGAGTATTTGTCTGCACAGGAGTTGCAGCTACTCGGGGAGAGTGGGATGAGCGATGCAATTAGGATGTTTGTGGACAAGGACGATACGCACGCTATCGAACAGTGAGTTGCTCGCTAGTTTTCGGTTATGAGGTCAATTGATGAAGATCGATTGCAGACATGTAGACAGATTCCTGAACTCGTTGATCAAAAGCGTGACGAGGCAAGATGACATGGATGAAGATGGCCTTGAAGAACTGGTACGTACTTCTCTGACTGTTGTGCGCACGTGAGTGTTTTTTCATGCAACATTTAATCGATATAGCTGGCAAAGGCAAAAGAACAGCATGAACAACAAATCATTGAAACTCAGGCCAAGGTCAACAAATCGAAGGGTAAGGTGAGTAAAGCCTGTCTCCACCTCGACACCAAAACCTTTATCCTGGCTATCTAGGCAAGAGTGGTAGAACCGGAATCAGAACAATCCGACGACTCCATGAATATGGAAGTCGATACTCATAACAGAGCTGATAATTCCGACTTTGACGTATCAGACGTTCCTCCACCAACAAGCAACAAAAGAGGTACAACCATGGCTACCACCAGAGGTGTGAAAATCACAACAGGCACCGGAAGAGGGAAAAAAGCAACCACAGCAAAAGCCTCCACGGTGAAGAAAGTCACAGGGAGAACGAGGGAGAAGGCTGTTGTCAAGGAGAGTGATGAGAGTGTCGAAGTTATCGGTGTGGGTGAAGAAGAGGAGGAAGAGGAAGTGGTTGCTCCGGTCAAGAGTAATAAGCGGACGAACAGAGCTGCTGTGCTTAGGTTCGTGAGCATTTCTAGGTTCTTTTTGTATGTTCGTTTTCCGTGGATGCTAACACTTTTTGATTAAAGTAAACCCGCAGCAAATAAAGTCCCAGTGAAGAGGAAGACAGTTGTTCCAAGTGATGATAGAATGCAAAGTCAGCTGAATTTCCAGCCTACGGTTACCAGAATTTCGAGGGCAGCTGCTGTCAAAGCGAAAGGTAGAATGGTGGTAAATCGCTAATGCTTTTCTTCTGACGCAAGAACTGATTATTGTCTTTAGGTGGATGATGATAGTGATTAGCTCGTTTTCCCTTGGTTATTTGAGGGTTCCGCTACCTTATCAGTTGGAGGCGAAATGGGAATAGATTAATGGAAAAGGAATTTGAAGGTCACCATAGCCTATACTGCTCCCTAGGGTGATTTCGGCCACCTAGCTGGATTTCGGTCAGTTTTCGAAAACTCACCATAGAGAACATAGGAATGAAACGGGTGGCCTATGATTATAGTAATTGCTTTTTTTTCGGGTCGTTAACAAGAAATGACTGTGATTGCTGTGAGCTGGATGATATGAAGCTATTAAGAATGAAATACTTGCAAAGGCTTGGGATATTAAACACACTTCAAGTGAATGTCCACAGATGACAAGTAGAATGGCTGCTATCAGTGACTGAGCAACTTGTTACACACTTACAAGATTCAAAGGTTTTACTTTAGCTAGAAAGGTTGTGCTCAAGTAAGAATAGTAGCAAGCAAGGTTTGTTAATGGAGGAAATAATGAGAGATCTATGAGTATAGTGTACATTATTATCTTAGGAATGAGTCAGTAATTACTAGAAAATCACTAGGGAGTTAGTAAGAATCTATGGACAAAGCTTAGAGTGAAGTTGTTCTAAGTTCTATAAAGTTTCAGAAAGTAGTAGTAGTTTAGATGTTGCAGCTTGGAGTCTGGTCACATCTGTCCCAATCCATAGATAATGCCTTGCTCTCTATCCACATTCACAAACCTCTTCTGGTGTGGATCAACACTGTCAGTCACTCCTCAAACCTCCTCACTGGATTCCCTAACAACTCTATGAACATTCATTCCCCTATTCAAGAACCACCTAGAACCAGAATAACTCACTTACAGTTTCTATTTCCTAGATAACTATCTTAGATTCAATTTTACTTTCCATATCTCTTCTAAGTTTTTCTTTATTTTATTCTCTTCTTGTCACCTAATTTCTACATTCATCCTCCCCTTAAACTCAGCTACTGTTTCTTTTGCAATTTTCTTCTTTTCCCATGTGTTATTCTCCATTGTAAACCTCTTCTATCACACCAAAGACTTTATTACCCCTTGTACTTTTTTTTCTATTTAAAATTCTCTTGACCTCCCATTCTTCTATTTCATTTACTTCAACTAATTCAATTCTTCCATCTTCTACCCCTTTACTAGTTCTCTATACTTCATAACTCAACTAATGTTTACTACTGGATGAATTCTTATAGAGGCTGGTAATTTCAACTTCATTGTATTCTTTGATATCACTTCCTCAACTATACATAGTCCCATATATTGCTTTGTTAACTTTTTTACTGGTCTTTCTTTGAATTAATAAAAGAACAAGAAAGTAGTAGAGGAAATGAAGAAGACAGATATTAAGGTACCAAGAGAAGATAAGTAAAAAATAGATAACAAGCTAATTCTGAGAAAAGAAAAGATATATATTCTAAGAAACAAGGCTCTAAGGTATTACATCCTATTCTAACCACATCTATTCTAATCTATGGATAATGTCTCTCTCTTATCTACACTCTCCAATCTCTTCTGGTGTAGATCAATTGTCTTCATTCTACCTCAGATGTCCTTGTTGGACTCTTTCTAACTCTATAGATCTCTATCTCTAATATCTGAAAATCACTAGTAATATTAGATGCAATTCACACTCGCTGATTTTATCTATGATGATAGCACAAAAGATGGAGTCAGAGGAGAACCCTCAACAAGAATAGATTTTGGGACAGATGTGGGTAGAGTGCTATGTAAATGAATTGATCTTGGCTTTAATGTATAATGTTGCATCTAGTCTATATGTTGCATGGTTAGAATTTCAGATAATGAGAATTCAAGTGGATAATGTGACTATAGCACAGTTTTAGTTAATAATCAGACTAAGAAAAATAGTACATAGTAAACTA